>ERZ1049444.2779-NODE-2779-length-11180-cov-3.721798_pt1 | contig 11180 bp, 11 predicted proteins | sample MGYA00383101_ERZ1049444 | MGnify/ENA primary metagenome ERZ1049444 (study PRJEB29581, sample SAMEA5548371) | metagenome | biome: marine; feature: coastal; material: water | depth 50 m | study: Short-term variability in the microbial, nano- and picoplankton...
GTTCTAATTTTATAAGTGAAAAAAATCATATGTCATGGTGGATGGGTGCAGGTTTAGGTTTTTTACGTGGTGGTCCTTTGGGAGCCGTTATTGGGGGGACCATTGAACATTTTTTGGGTAAAAAACTCCAGAAAAAAATGCAAGAAAGTTTGCCTGGCATTATTCATCAGGGTGAGTTTATAACATCTCTGGTTATCATTTTAACGCGTGTGGCAATAGAATCAGGAACGTTGTCCCCGAAACAATTGGCAGTAATTCATAAATTCTTTATGAAGAATTTAGGTTATGGCTCCTCTGATTTAAAGTCTCTTGATAGGCTGGTAGACGAGGTTCAGTTAAAAAAACCCGATATTAACCGGTTTGTGAAGGAATACAAAAAATCTTGTCAGAATAATTACAACCTTTTGCTTCTAGCTCTTTGTTATCAGATTACGTTGGTCGAGAAGAATTTAAACGAAGAAACTCAATCTCTAATAAAAAAAACTGGTTTAGAATTGGAGCTATCTTACGAACAACATAACGAAATTAGGGTGAAATATTCACTTGAACCTTTTAAAACGCCATATCATATATTGGGGATTTCTTCTAATGTTTCGAATGATGAAATTAAAAAAGCCTACCGAAAACTAGCTAGTCAATATCACCCTGACCGGGTCGCAATGGAGGATACAAATATTATTCATGCCGCACACCTAAACTTTATTGAGATACAATCGGCTTATCAGGAGTTGGAAAAAATAAGAAAATTTTAATTTGCTGGGCTTTTTTCCCCAACGCCGGTTTCCTGCGGTGATTCCAATTTGCGGATGATCAAGGATTGAATTTTTCGTTTACTGGCTTCTTTAACAGTTAGTCTATAGGAACCCACCAAAACCTGATCACCAGAATTAGGAATTTTTTCTAGTCGATCAATGGCCAGTCCTGCCAGTGTCTCGAAGTCTCCGCTGGGAAGATCCCAAGTAAGCGCATCATTGAGAACACTTATTTCCGTAATTCCCTCTACCAGATATCCTCCGTCTGCGTATGGTTCGTATGGTTTCTCGGGTTTGTCGTATTCATCTTCAATTTCCCCAACAATTTTTTCTAATAGATCCTCAATTGTTATTAAGCCAATACATCCACCATATTCATCTACAACAATGGCTATATGTAAGCCTCTTTGTTGAAGTTCTTTTAGGAGATCGTCAATTTTTTTACTCGGAGGGACATAATAAGCTGGCCTGATGAGATTAGTTATAGGAGTGTGATCAACAGGTTGGTCTAATAAGTCAAAAGTATTTAAAATTCCTATTAAATTGTACATCCTGTCATGAAAAACGGGCACACGTGAAAAGCCAGAATTGTTTGCGACATCATGAGCCTCTATCATTGTAGCAGTATCTCTGAGGGCACTCATTTGAACTAGAGGCACCATACAATGTTCTGCTCTAAGTTCTCCGAAATTGAAAATATTGTGAATGATTTTCTTTTCTGTTACCCCTAAATCAACAGTCTGTGATTCCAGACTCAATACTCCCCTTAATTGATCTCGACTAAAGGTCTTATGCTCAGTTGTAGATGCCAACTGAACACGATTGGTGAACATTGCCGATGTTTTCGATAGCCAAGATGTAAAAGGAGCAAGGATTTTGTAGAAAAAAAGTAGCGGATAGATCATGAATAACATAACGGAATCGGAACGATGCTGAAAAATAATTTTTGGAATGATTTCTCCTAAAAAGAATATTAAGGGAGAAATAATCATCATAGCCATCCATTCCCCAGAATCTCCAAAGTGGGTGACCATGAACGCCGTAAATACAGCGGTGCTGGCAACCATGGCAAGATTTGTTCCCAAGGAAGTTGTGGTAAATAGTCGTTCAGGCTTATCAAGTAATTTCAGTATAGAACGAGCGGCAGAACTTCCATCTTCAGCAAGGTGCTTCATTTTTATCCGGTTTACAGAAACCATACCGATTTCAGAGCCGGAAAAAAATGCTTCCAACAGTATTCCCAGTATTACCAGTATTAGTGTCGTTGCGAAATCCATTAGTCTTCTGGATCCTCGTCCTGCTCTTTATCTAGCATTGGGTGAGGGGTCATAAGGGTGAGAAACAGGCTGAGGATTCTTGAGCCCTTCATTTTTTCTACACGGAATTTAAACCTGTCAATGGTTGTCGACTCGCCTGATCTAGGAATCCTTCCGAAAAGCCCGAAGACATAGCCACCAACTGTATCGTAATCATTCTCAGGTAGCGTGCTCTGAAAACTTTCATTAAATTCCGCAAGACTATAAGCACCTTCAATACGATAATTGTTGTCATTCACTTTCTTTAACGGCAGTTCTTCCTGTCTCATTTCACTGTCAATTTCTCCAACCAGTTCTTCAATGATATCTTCCAGCGTCACCAAACCGCAGACACTTCCATACTCATCAAGCACGATTGCCATATGCTTTTTTAACTTTCTGAACTCTTCAAGCATTTCTTTGATTTTTTTTGACTGTGGAACGGAAATAGAAGGATGCAGAATGCTTTTTAAGCTCACTTTCTCGCGAGGTAAGTGTTTAAGTCGTGTCAGATCCTTGGTGAACAAAATTCCCAAAATACCTTCATCTTCCAATCCATATACAGGCACCCGGGAGTAAAAATTCTCTATGATGCGGGGTAAAATATCATCTAGGCTATCCTCAATATTAACAGTAAACATATCTATTTTTGGGGTCATGACCTCTTCTACAGTTGTCTCACCAAACTCAATAACATTTTGGATCAACTCTTTTTCATCGGAATCTATAACACCTTCTCCTTCACCTACCTCTACCATAGCTCGAAATTCTTCATCAGTAATGGGTGACTCTTTAAGGCCATGAGGAAGAACTCCCATAGAGCAGATGATCCTTTCTGTCCAAACGGAAAACAGTTTTTGAGCAGGCTGAACAAGTTTAGCGAAGGCTTTTAACGGATACGCTGAGAACAAGGCATAGGGCTGGGCAAACTTTATTGAAATACTCTTTGGAATAATATCGCCGAAAATCAGAAGGAGCAAAGTACCGATTCCAATGGCAACTCCGACTCCTAGACTACCAAAAATATTAATTGCAATGGAGGTGACAACTACGGAAACAGCAATGTTGACGAACTCATTACCAATATAAATAGTGATGAGCAGTTCTCTTGGTTTTTCCAGAAGGGAATTTACAATTCGACCCATGCGTCCCTTTTTCTCGGCCATCTCATTTAGTTGAAGAGAGTTTAGAGAAAAATATGCAACCTCACAGGCTGAGAAAAAAGCCGAACACAAAAGTAGAAATATCAATAACAGTGAACGGGAAAATAATGAATCATCCAAAACTTTTAAGACACCTCAAGCTTTGCGAGCACTTGTGAATCGAATTACAATATAACTCGATTTGGCAATTTGCAAGACTGGGAGAGAAAACTATCGCTTAAATAGTTAAAAATGGTTGAAGCCTTCTGAGTCTTGAAGGGTTTTTGTTGTTCCCTCTCGCAACTTCAGTGACACCTTTTTTGGTTTGAGAACAATCTCCCCGATTTGTGTAACAAGTGCTTTAGCTTTTAAAAACTGCCGATTCAATTTTTTAACACCATCAGGAGGTAAAGTAAACAGTAATTCATAATCTTCCCCTCCATTTAAAATCAATGGAAGAGGTGAAACTAAATTCTTGTTGCAGGTACGTACAAATTCGAGAGACTGAGGTAAAGACTCTTCGTGGATTTGAGCGCCTACATTGGAGGACTTGCAGATATGATAAAGATCTTGAACCAGACCGTCGCTAATATCAATCATTGAGGTAATGCTAATCTTGGAACGAGAAAGGATGCCGGCTTCCTTAATTCTTGCTGTCGGGTCTAAGTGTTTTTGGATTAGAAACCTGTGGTCCTTGCTGGTTCTTTTCTTTTTTTTGAGAAGTTTTAATCCGAGACTTGAATCCCCCAACGTCCCGGTTACAAAAATAAGATCACCTGGTTTAGCACCTTTACGAGTGAAAATGTTTTTTGCTTCTCCGATGACTGCAACATTTATGAAGAAACATTTTGGAGAAGAAACCGTATCTCCACCAGCGAGTTCGACCTGGAACTGGTTACATATATCATTGAAGCCGGAATACAGCTTATCTAGGAAGGAGACTGAAATCTTTTTTGGAATTCCCAGTGTTACAAGTGCTCTTTTTGGAGTCCCTCCCATTGCTGCAATATCACTAAGGCTGATGGATAAAGCTTTTCGACCCAGAGCTTCAGGCGTTGTGGTAGAAAGTTTAAAGTGGATATCCTCAACCATCGCATCTGTCGAGATGACTTCATTCGCTCCGGCACTAACTGGATAAACAGCACAGTCATCGCCGATACTCTGAATTGAGTTGGCGGCGCGGAACTCTAAGTGTGAAGAAATGCGGTTGATTAGCCCAAATTCGCCGAGTTCTTTTGTTTTTAGCATAAACAATTTGGTAGAGCTTTTAGAAGCTCACTTAAATTAGAGAGCTTATTATATTACCAAAAGAGAAACCAAAAGCCACGTTGGCATTTGCCGAAGTTCTCTAGATGCTTTCTTTACACTATTGCGGCTTTAATAGGTCGCGAGTCAGAGAGTCGACATCAAACTTCTTTTCTATTTTAATGGAAATTTTGTTCCCTTCTTCTAGATCCGATTTTTGAAGCTCGTGATTAAAACATGTTATTTCCACGTGTTCACCTGTTTCAGGAATCCAGATAGTGAGCTCTCGAAACTGGTCGGCTTTATTAGGAGGGGTATTAATCTCGGTTATTTCTCCATCTAAAAGAATCATGCTTCCTTTCTGTAATCTATACGATTACCTTTATTAAGCTGAACAACTGGTTTGTTGACAGATAAATGTTTCAGGGGTCTCCTGAGCATAGTGATCTATCTCGTGTTTCTCAAAAAAATCAGGCTTATCTTGGAATGGATTTTCTAGAAGAATTCTTAGACGTTTTATTTCAGAAAAATCTGACTCTTTGAGTGCTTTGTCGAGTGCCGTTTTTAATAAATGAGTCCTTAGGATAAATTTTGGGTTGGTAGCATCCATTTTAGTTTTTCGTTCTTCATGGCTCACGCCTTCTCGTTGGGTAAGGTCAATATAATCGTTTAGCCACGACCTCAAGCTCTCGTCATTACTGCTTGCGTTTTGATCGGGGTAGTCTGCGAGAAACCTGAAGAAATTAGTATAATCAAGTTGATAATCATTAAGCAGAGCAAACATTCTTTGAACCAGTTGGGTGAACTTCGAGTCCAGAATAGTGAGACCCAATTTTTTACTCATCTCTTCACGGTAGAAACTATTGAAAATTGGCTGGTATTGTTTCATCTCCTCTTCTAAGACATTAGGGCTAATGAGAGGAATAAGGGCCTCAGCTAATTTATTGAGATTCCAGAATCCAATTTCAGGTTGCTGGTTATAGGCGTACCGGCCATGTGTATCTGAAGAGTTTGGAGTATGTTTAGGTGCAAAACGATCCATGAAACCATATGGTCCATAGTCAAAGGTGGCTCCAGTTATGCTCATATTATCAGTGTTCATTACACCATGGATAAAGCCAAATGCCTGCCATTTAGCGATAAGTTTTGCTGTCCGTTTAAGAGTGCGCTGAAAGAATACTCTATACCGGTCTGATTCTTCAGTAATATCTGGGTAGTAATTTTGAACACAAAACTCCATTAGACGTTCCACATTTTTCTTTTGTCCCTGATAGTGAAAATATTCAAAACTCCCAAAACGAATATGTGAATCGGCAACCCTTACAAGTATTGCAGCAAGCTCAGGCCTTTGCCGATAAATCAATTCGCGAATTCCTATGACCGCTAATGAACGGGTAGTAGGTATTCCGAGTCCATGAAGAGCTTCGCTGGCCAAGTGTTCACGTATTGATGAGTTGAGAGTTGCTCTTCCATCAAATCCTCGGGCAAATCGAGTGGGGCCGGATCCCTTTAGATAAACATCCCAACTTCCAAGGTTTTGGCTTTGAACTTCTCCCAGCAAAAGTCCGCGCCCGTCCCCGAGCCTAGGATTGTAAGAACCGAACTGATGACCTGAATAAGCCATTGCTAGAGGTTGGGCACCCTCGAGGGTTTGATTACCGCTAAAACAATTCAGGAAAGTCTTTTTCTCAGTGTCTTCAAGAGAAAGGTTCAATAATTTCCCCGCTGAGGTCGAGAAATCAATCAGGTATGGGTCGGTAACTGGATCGGGAAGTTTTTTTTGAAAAAACTCTGGACCTAAATTTACAAAATTATTTTTAAAATTTAAGCTTTGGAAAAGTGGCAAGGCTCTCACAGGTTAGTTTAAAAAATCATCTTCTATTAATACTTAAAAGCTCATAGCAAATAGATGTTTTTAGTTAAAAATTTAGGCAGGTTTAGAGAAAGGAGATTAGTTTTTAGTCATAGTAGAGAATTTTTATTGGTGATCTTGAACCAGCCATATGTGATGCTTAACATCTTTGGTAAGAAACCAAACTGTAGTACCTACTTTAAAAAGTACCAGCCAACTTGCAGCATCTCCTCTTTGACAAGTTTTTTTCTGATGCTTACCTTGATAGTTTTCCTCTATAAAGGAAACCTCATCACATTTAGTTGAAGTCCAATAGTAGTTCGCTCTTTTATTGTAAAAGGCTGGGTTGATCCAAGCTTTTTTGCCACTGGCATTGACAACTTTTTCAGGATAGAGAAGTGTGCGTAGTTCTGGTAAAGTTGGGAGTCGCCAATCCGAACTACCTGCAAAACTTTCACTACTAGCAAACGCCAAAGCATCTTTTAAACTTAATCTTTTCTCAGTACCTTTTTTCAGCCATCGGAGCTTGTTGACTTTGTCGGTAATTGTCTCATCTCCATTATCTACAAACTCAGGTGCCGGTAATGCTGATAAAGCTACTTCGCTTACGTTTTTGCATTCTTTTAAAAAAGGAGCTGCATCTGGACAGGTATTCAATATAGAAAAGTGATCCATTTTTTCCATCATGGAGCAAATATCTTTTTTTGCGCATTTGGAGAAAGAGGGAACCGTCTGGGTAAGCAAAATTAACAAAGTTAAGAGGACGATTCTCATTTTAAAACTCCTTTACGCTTAAAGAATTGTATTAAATACCTTGGTTTCGAGCTTATTTGTAATGTTGAAATGTTGTATGGCAGTTACTATACATTCATTCCTTCGAAAATTAAAATATTTCATACCCATCTGACTCTCTAACTATCGTCAAAAGCTATTCTGTTAAGTTCTTCAAAGGCGTCTTTACCTTTCATTTGAATAAATAAGTCTGTATTAACAATACTATTACTCGATAGATCAAGGTTGATATTAATAACAGGTGTTCCTCTTTCCTGTAAATTAAGAGCGATATAGTCATTGGTTGGTACGGCCCCTGAGCTACCAACAAGAATCGTAAGGTCAATTGGTTTTTCAACAAACCTTCTGAAGTTTGCTTCCTGTTCTGGATGGCCGATATATTCTCCATCCCCAAACATGAGGATATGAGGGCGGGCGATTCCGTTGCAATTTTTGCATATCGGATAATTTGAGGCTTCCATTGTGTCCGTATTGAGATTACAAAGGGGAGCCGAAAGCTCTTCCCAAAACTGGTGGGTACAAGTGTTGAGGCATTGTAAACGCCACATAGATCCATGAACTTCCATCACACGGTCTTCAGGGCAACCAGATCTTAGGTGTAAGCCATCCGTATTAGTGGTGTGGATGAAGCTATCCTGAGGCTCAAGCCATTTATTGATAATACTGTAACCTTCATGTGGCTGGTTTTCTTTAGCATTTTGTCGTCGCCATTCATAAAATGCCCATGCGTGGGGCAACTCATTGCGAAATGCCCAGGGACTCGCCAGATCCTGCGCTTCGAGATTCTTATCCTTAAAAGGGGGGAAATTTCTCCAGTAGCCATCTTTATCACGGAATGTAGGAATATTAGAATCAGCACTCATGCCGGCACTTGTTAAAAAAAGTGTTCGTTTTGATCTCTTAATCAAGTCCGAGGCCTTATGCAGAATTTCAAGCTTTGCCATCCCATTCCTCATAAAACTGATTCAGGTAAGTCTTCATGAACTGATGCCTTCCCTCCGCCATTTGTTTGGCTGTGGAGGTGTTCATTCGTTCTTTTAATAAAAGTAACTTTTCATAAAAATGGTTAATGGTGTGACCCGTATTTTTTTTGTAATCAGAAAAACTTTGATGCAGAACCGGCTTTTCATCAGGGTGATATATCAAGCGATTCTTGTGTCCGCCGTATGCAAATGTGCGGGCTATACCCATAGCTCCAATGGCATCAAGCCTGTCTGCATCCTGCACTACTTTGCCTTCCAAGGTTTTCATAGGAGTCTCAACACCGGCGCCTTTGTATGAAATGGTGGCAATAACTTCGATGACAGGGTCAATAATTTCACGGCCTATTTGGTTTTCTGAGAGGAATTTTTCCGCCATCTTTGGGCCTTTGGTGTCGTCCCCGTCATGAAACTTCCAGTCTGCGATGTCATGGAGTAAAGCTGACAATTCAACGATAGGTAAATTTGTTCCCTCGTGTTCACTGATTTTTTTTGCTAGATTCCATACCCGGTAAACATGCCACCAATCGTGACCCGACCCATCCCCCTCGAGTTTCTGTTCTACAAACTGACAGGTTTTATTTACTATAGACATAGTTCGCAGGTTTAAAGTTATGAGTGAGCAATCATTTAGATCTATTATTTATCGGGCCTGTTATGGAGACCACACTCTTTATGCTCAGGATTTTCCCACCACCAACGTCCAGCTCTGATGTCTTCACCTTTTTCGACTGGACGTGTGCAGGGCGCACAACCAATGCTAGGGTAGTTTCTTTTGTGCAAAATATTGATGGGTACATTGTTATTCTTAATGTAGGTCATTACCTGTTCTTCGGTCCATTCGGCAAGAGGATTGATTTTTATTAAAGGTGGATGATCTGGATCTTCCATGACCTTAGCGATATCAGTGCGTGTGACCCCTTGAGAACGTCTAAGACCAGTGATCCAGGCTTTAAGATCTCCTAATGCCCGATTCAGTGGCTCGACCTTTCTTATATAGCAGCACTCCTTGCGGTTCTCCACACTTTCACGAAAAGAGAAGAAACCTTTTTCTCGAACAAGGTTTTCTACTTTGTCTTGATTGGGAAAATAGGTTTTAATTTTAAGTCCGTATTTGGATCTTACCTGCTCCATAACTTCATAGGTTTCTTCATGAAGTCGGCCTGTATCGAGGGTGAAGATAGTCAGAGGACCATCAAGTTTGGCGATCATGTCTATGAGTACCATGTCTTCCAAGCCAAAGCTGGAGGCCAATCCAGCTTCAAGGCCGTACTGTTCCATACTCCAACGTAGTAGTTCTTCTGCAGATGAGGCTTCAAAATCAATAGGTTGTAATGTCATAAGAGTCTTTGGCTTGACAGGTTTCAGATGGTTTCTATAAACTGGAAAAATAATAAAGAGTTTTTATATAGGTACTTACTTTTTCATGACCTAGTTGAAAAATCAAGCTTTCGAATTGAAAAAAGTAAAGGTCGAAATCTTTATGCTCGAAATAACTTCCATCCCTTTTTGGCTGTTGTCAGAGGTTAAATATTTAATTTGAAAATTAAAATATCCCGTGTGCTCTTGAAATCTATTTTACTGCTTCTGTTTTTTGTGGTCCCTATTTCCAGTGAGGCAGGAATTCTAGAACAAGTGGAAAGAGAGTTGGTGGAACTTGCTGACCATGTTCGTCCTGCGGTTGTAAGTTTGTCTCCTTATATAGCAAAAGGTGCTATCGGGGAAGGGTTGCCTAGAAAAGGGCGACCTGCTAATGCTGGAGCAGGGGTTGTCTATAATGCTGAAAAGGGTCTTATCGTTACCAATAGTCATGTGGTGCGCAGCGTTAACAAAATTAAGGTTACCTTTAAAGATGGTCGAGAGATAATTGGTGAGGTATTGGGAGCTGATGAAGATACCGATCTAGCGGTGGTTCATGTTCTATCTGATACGCCACTCGTTGAGGTTAAGTTTGGTGACTCCAGCAAAGTTAGGGTTGGTCAATTAGTGGTAGCAGTAGGCAATCCCTATGGACTCAACGACACCACAACTTTTGGAATTATAAGTGGTCTTAAAAGAGAAAATGTCGATCTCTCGCGCTATGAAGATTTCATACAGACTGATGCTTCTATCAATCCAGGAAATAGCGGTGGACCTCTGCTAAATATTAAAGGAGAAGTGATTGGTATCAACACAGCGATAATCAATTACGCTCAAAGTATAGGCTTTTCCATTCCTTCCAATATGGTAAAGCATGTAATAGAACACCTAGTTGAGCATGGCGAGGTTCATAGGGGCTGGCTGGGTGTCGGCATAGACCTGGTCACCGAGGAAGTTGCTAAAGAAGCACACGGACAGGAAGGTAAGGGAGTCATAATTAACTCTGTTTTTGAAGGCGACCCTGCTTTTCTTGCTGGACTTAAAGTAGGAGATATTATCATGAAGATTGGTGGGTCAGATATTGATTCGCCTAACAAAATGATTCGAGTAATTGGAGCAATTACTCCTGGTCAGACCATAAATCTTGATATTTTGCGGGACGGGAAGTCTCAGGTAGTTCCTGTAAAACTAGAATCAAGAAAGACACAAACTGCTCAACTGAGTAGCTCTCCCTCTTTTAGCCAATCAAAACTAGGCTTTAGCGTTGAAAATCCGAAAACAGATAATAACTACCCCAACGGGGTTTTTGTGTCAAAGGTAAGCCCAGATAGTTCTGCAGGTTTGAAAGGGCTACAATCGGGAGACCTGATTACAGCAATTAATGGGGATGCTGTTGAAAATCAGCTCGAATTTGATCGACTCCTAAATGAAACTGAAAAAGGAAGTCCGATTTTTCTACTAGTTTGGCGAAATGATGAAAAGTTCCATTTGGGGCTTGTAAGGGAAAATTAAATTTGTTAGATTAACTGACCAAAAATACGTCATTTTTCCTTGTGGTAATTTTGAGCTTTAAAAAATAAATCTTATAAACCTTTCTTGATAAAGGGATATGTTTCTCGGCTCGCTGTGTTAATGCATTTAATGGGCTGATATATGGATTAAAAAAAAATAACATTTAAATGTTTTTTTATTTAGCTTTTTTACACGCACTACTTAGGAGGTAGAAATGTTTGGTGTCAAAAAAGGGTGGAAAAACTGGCATG
>ERZ1049444.2781-NODE-2781-length-11176-cov-4.154393_pt1 | contig 11176 bp, 9 predicted proteins | sample MGYA00383101_ERZ1049444 | MGnify/ENA primary metagenome ERZ1049444 (study PRJEB29581, sample SAMEA5548371) | metagenome | biome: marine; feature: coastal; material: water | depth 50 m | study: Short-term variability in the microbial, nano- and picoplankton...
TTCTTCAGTATCTGTAGCCGGAACAATTTCAATCAATGGCAAGTGCATCGCCTCGCCACCCCTTTGTGTAATATCATCAATAATCGAATCAGCCTGACCTGTCGGGCGGGTGACTAGGATTCGGCATCCTTGGAATGGCAATTTGATATCGTCTTGATGGGGGTTGCGAAGCGGCGCCTCACCAATCACAGCAACAGCTGGTGAGGGAAGTTGGGCTAGATCTACGTCAGCAGCACATGCAGCGAGTGTAGTGCGAATAATACGCTGGTCAGGCCAGCTGCAACGGCTCACAAAAGTAACTGGTGTATCGGATGCTCTTCCTGCTTTCAGAAGTGCATCTGACCAGTGTCTAACTTTATCAACCCCCATGTAGATCACGACAGTACCCTCTTGGATCGAGAGTTTATCGTAATCAATTGTGTCTTGTTTTTCTTTTGCTTCGTGGCCAGTAACGATGGTGAGACTTGACGAAATGTTACGCGACGTGAGCGGAGTGCCTGCTGCTGCCGCTGCAGCGGTTGCTGATGTAATGCCCGGAATTATTTCAAACGAGATAGAGTGTTCGTTAAGAGGCTCGATTTCTTCTCGAAGCCTTGCGAAAATAGTAGGGTCGCCTCCCTTGAGACGCACAACATTTCGGCTATTCTTTGCATGCGTAGCTAGGCAGTTTCCAATTATTCTGCCGACATCTTTTCCGGTAGAACTTCCAAGAACTGTCGAAAGTGAAATTTTTTGTGCGTCAGGTTTGATGAGGTTGAGAACAGCAGGAGAGACGAGTTGGTCATAAACGACAACCTCGGCGCACGCGATCGCTCGAGCAGCACGGACAGTTAGAAGATCTGGTTGGCCCGGGCCAGCGCCGACAAAGAGCACATGTTTTTTGCGTGCAGTACAGGCAGGCTCTATTTCAAGTACCGAGCAAGGAACGTGATCGTTTGAAGTGAGGAGGCTTTTCATCAAATACCTGTGATTTACGCTTTCAGCATAACGAAGCAACTATAGAGAGTATGCCAATTGTCACAATTATGTCATTAGATAGGCCACAATCAGGTATCTTTATAGAGCTTAATTGTGTTTGATATTTATTAGAAGCTGGTCAATAGGCATCGTGGTTCTTTGGGGCGATGGGTAAGCTCTGTTAAGATTTCGGAACAAGATTCTCGCTATATTCTCTGATCAATTGTAGGAAGCATGTCAGGAAAAACTGAAGAAACAAAAGCAGTTGGAACTCAGAGGAATGTCGGGAGCTTATCGCCGCCATCACCGGCAGAACGTAGCCGGCTCACGAAATGTTTCACCACAGGGTCGGATAATTTGCGGAAAGGTAATTATGACTATGCCGTTGAGTTATTTGGGAGTTGTGTGACGGGAGATCCAGGAAGTGCAATTTATCTTCAAGGATTTTTGGAAGCACTGTCCAAAAAGTATAGTGGAAAGAAAAAAGGTGGGTTTGCGTCTCTGCTGTCTGCGGGAAGCCGTGGCAGCCTGAAGCGTCTTCTAGCTGGTGGAAAGACTATGGAGGCTATTAAGGTAGGCCTCGACATTCTTAAAAAAGATCCGTTTGATATTGCATGTATCCTAAGTTTAGCTGAAACGTGCGGTTCGGTGAATTGCCTCGATACGCAAGGGCTTTTTCTTCGTCGCGCACTTGATGTCGCGCCAAAAGACATTGCAGTAAACAGGCACTGCGCAAATTATAAGGAGCGCCTCGGGGAATACGACCAGGCAATATCCTGTTGGCAACGGCTTGCCGGGACAAAAAGTGTGCGGGAAGAAGCTGAGCGTGAGATTGCCCGACTCAGTGTTGAGAAAACTCGACAAAAACTTGAAAATCGGGGAGTGAGCCAGAAAGAAGACAGTGGTGTAACTCCACTGGAACAACTGCAAAAAAAATTAGCGGCGTCACCGACTGATTCTGAGACTGCCTTTGAGTTGGCTGATTTACTTGAACGAGAAGCTTCAATTGAAGAAGCAGAAAAAGTATTGGTCAATGTTTTGGCTGCTTCAGGCAATGACCTCAAGGTTCGAGAGCATCTTGAGGATAGGCAGATTCGGTGGGCAAAACGTAAAGTTATGCTTGCGGAAAAGCAGGTGCAAACAACAGACAATGAAGGAAATAGGGAAACATTAGATCGATTAAGAACTGCTCTCGTAAAACAAGAAATTGATATTTTCGCAGCACGTGTGGAAAGATACCCAGATAATGTTGCTTGGAAGTTTGAGCTGGCTATACGACTAAAAACTGCTGGCAGCCCCGCTGAGGCGATTAAATATTTCCAGCAGGTGCAGATAGACTCACGTCGCCGCGGGGCAGTAGCTCTTGAGTTGGGGGAGTGCTTTCAGAAAATCAAGCAATATCCACTCGCCATGAGGAACTATCAGACAGCAGTAGAAAACCTTGGAGATCGAGAGATAGAGTTGCGTAAAAGAGCTCTGTACAGAGCAGGTGTTTTGGCTGCGGCCATGAAAGATAGAGACGCGGCGTTGAAGTTTCTGTCGAATCTTGCTGAGATTGATTTCGGGTACCGCGATGTGGCACAGCGTCTCGAAAAATTGAATGAGGAAGATGCTTAGGGGATTGCTTTTCTGTCTGTATATTCGGGAAACCCTCTGAATGTGCTTGTTTTGCCCGGGCACTGGCGGAATTGAGTTTTGTCGGGTAATTTAGTGTCAAAGAAAAGTATTTGAGCCCAGTTCCTAATCAAGTCGAGGAATGACAGAAATGCCTCATTCGGCAAGTGCGAAAAAACGATTGCGTCAAAATGTTCGGAGCCGTGACCGTAACAGGGCTGTGAAGTCGGAAATGAAAACCGCAATCCGTAAGGTACTTGAGGCAATTTCTGAGAAAGACGTTGCTGCAGCAAAAAGTCTTTTTAATTCGGTTGCCAAAAAAGCTGACCGTGCAGCGACGTCGAAGATGATTCACAAAAATAAGGCAGCTAGAATCAAGTCAAGGCTCTCTGCCCGGATTGTTGCCGCACAGTCAGCGACGGACTGAGACGTGGCCGTAAGTGCGACGTTGGTTTAAGGATTTCAAACCATAGTATCCCAGTCAATGCTTTGGCTGTCGAATACAGGACCCTCGATACAGGTTCTTCGGTAGTCCCAACTGCCCTCTCCATCGATGATGGGTGCAACGCAACTAAAGCAAATTCCAATCCCACACGCCATTGGCGTTTCGAGTGAAACCTGGCACTTGAAGGAGCGGTCGGCTGTCCACTTTGCAACAGCAGCCATCATACCTTCAGGTCCGCAGCAGGCAATTGCAGGTGGTTCATTTATTAGAAAAGCCTTCTCTTTCTCCATGTTGTCAAGGAGATCGACTACCGTTCCATGATGCCCTCTTGAGCCGTCTAATGTTGCCAATCGGACTTCCATGCCATGATTCACAAAGTCTTTAGTGTGTCCAAAAAAATTGGCGTGTCGTGCACCCCAGCAGAACGTAACGTGACCGGAAGGAACCTTCTCCAGGAAATCACGACCTAGCATAAGCAGTGCAGTCTGTCCGATTCCACCAGCTACCAGAACAAGATGGTTCACGGCTGGATTCTGGAAACTGTTACCGAGGGGACCCCAGAGTGAGACACTGTCGCCCGGCCGTAAGGCGGTCAACGCAGTTGTAAACTTACCGGCTACTGCGTAGATGAAATCAACAAATTTCTGATTGCTGTTATCAGTGGTCGCAGGCGTTTGTTGCCAGCGGTCAGGTATTTGGTTGTGTCCAAAGACGTCATATACAGCGAGAGGCCGGGCAAGAAGCGGGTCGTTCTGATTGGCAAGACGGACCATTGCGAATTGGCCTGGGCGAGCTGACTCAGCAAGGTGGGGGCAGTCAATGCGAATCCGCCATGTCGCTTCAGCGATTTGCTCGTGAGCAACGATTTCTGCCTGTTGATAGAGGGTTGTGCATGAGGGGCTAGGGGATGACATGTGCATAGTGCTTTTGCTACCTGATTTATAACTCTAACCACGTTCGTTTTACTTGAAACGCTGCTCTAGCGGGTTCGTTTTCTCCATGAGGATGCCTTGCCTGGGCGTTTGGGTCGTCGCCTGACAGCTTGTCCGTCCGGTCGACGGCCTGCCGCGACGTCGACGTTTTCACGGTTTGCCCGTGATCTGCCGCCGTAGGTCCTTTTTGGAGCATGTGTGCGTGGTTTTGGCATGCGATTTTCACCCACTGCAGCAGTTGCAGTCTGCCGCAATCTCTCAATCTCTTCCCAGCTAAGTTTCCGCCATTGGCCAGGGAGAAGGTTTCCGAGAGTTAAATCACCGACTGCTATCCGTTTGAGTTGCTGTACTTTATGACCAAGTGATGCCAGCATTCTTCGGATCTCTCGATTACGTCCCTCGTCGAGAACCATCTCAAGGACGGTGCTCTGCTTGTGCTGAGAGCGAACAGAGACTCTCTTTGCTTGCACAGTAGCTTCTGCAAGGCTGACACCTTGCCTAAGTGATTCAACCGTCTCTGGTGTTGGAATACCTGCAATTTGCACAAGGTATTTTTTTTCAACACCGTATCTTGGATGAGTAAGAAGATTGCCAAGTTCACCATCATTTGTAACAAGAATAAGGCCCTCACTCGCACGATCAAGACGACCAACAGGAAATAACCGTTGATCCGCTGGAACGAGGTCAATCACCCGTGGACGACCAGATGGATCAAAATTCGTTGTCACAACACCAACCGGTTTGTTGAGCAGATATACGGTTCGGCGAGGATTGGGTAGTCGTTCACCATCAACACGGATTTGTTGTCGGACTGGATCAACTTTCGATCCAAGAGTTGTAACGATCTCGTGATCAACCTCTACACGACCTGATGTGATAAGTTCTTCGCATGAGCGGCGGCTACCAAGGCCAGCTGCAGCAAGCACTTTCTGAAGCCGCTCAAGGCCGTCATCAACATCTCGAAAATTTCGGTTAATTGAGTGTCGGGCCGGATTCGCTCCTTGCCGAGGCGATGGCTTCCGAGCCAAAGGGCTACTCTTGGTCTGTCTAGCGGCTTTTGATTGACGTCGGGGTAATTGAGGCACAGGAGAAATTTCCAGAGGAATTGTTACTCCCCAAGGATACAGCATTCAGCTATCGAACGGGTGCCCACCAACGAGATCGCGTAACTTCTGGCACTGGATCAGCAAAATCACGAGGTCGAGCCCCATCCATGAGGGGCATCCTTAAAACAGATGGTGCAATATCATCTTGTAAATATGGGTCGAAACGGACCGCTCGCCGTTGCTGCTGTTTTGCCGGACCAGGCTGAGTCCAGTCCGGGCGTCCTAGTGCGGCACAACCAGTGCATGCAAAACCACAAATTATCACCATCGCTCGGGTAAAATGCATTTTGCTCACTCCAGCACAGGCACAGATGCAAGGACGATCAATCTGGAGTCTAGAGATGCGTCTCGTTTTTCCAAAGATCGAAAATGAGCTTTTTTTCATGCCCCCTCAATAATTCTATGAGTCTGTTGGCAGTGGGACGGTAATCCGAAGAAGGTGGGGGTTTTTCTGACCGACTGAGAGGCATGAAAGGCTTTGCGGCTGAAGACTTGCTGGAAAAAGAGCGCAGTCGCCTCGTTTCAGTGTTGGTAGATTCCAGCCGGAAGGAAATCGTATTTCGCCCGCTAGTACTACAACTATTTCACAACAATTGCCGGCCGTGGACCATGTTCCGGTTGGTAACACCTCGTCAAAATAGAAATAGGAACTCTCAACAAGGCGGTGAACAGCAGGATCTGTTGTCGATATTTTTTTTGTGAGGCTAACTGGGCCCGTAAAGCGTGTTGCGGCGAGTCCTTCGTTGAGGTGAAGATCCCTTGGATTATTGTGTTTATCAACTCGGTTCCAATCGAAAAGACGAAACGTAACATCGCTAGATTGTTGAATCTCAGCTATTACCAAGCCGGATCCTATTGCGTGCACAGTGCCTGCCGGAATAAATATGCAGTCACCCGCTTTCGGCTCAATGACATGAAGGGCATCTTCACATCTTCCTGAGGTGATTGCACGTCGCAGTGTCGGTTCGTCAATTCCATCACGTAATCCGGCATAAATTTTGCTCGTGGGTTCAGCTTCGACGACATACCATGCTTCAGTTTTACCTCTGTCTGGAGGCGTTCTTTTCGAAGCTTCATTATCGTCAGGGTGAACCTGCACGGAGAGTACTTGGTGGGCATCCAGAAATTTAAATAAAAGTGGAAAAGTGCTTAGTGTAGATATGCCTGTTATTGAAAACGGGTCTTCTTGCATTAGGCCGCCGAGAGTTCTTCCTGCGAGCGGGCCGTATCTGACAACGCTTTGATCGTCTCCACGATCAGCGATTTCCCATGATTCGGCGTAGGGTCCAGCGTGCTCTAATTCACGGCCAAGCAAACTCTTAAAACGGCGTCCGCCCCACAGATATTGTCGATAGAGGGGGCGGAAAATCAGTGGAGTGAACATGGCTGATCTCTATCAAAAAAATGAATGAAAAATAAAACACAAGATGGCATCGAGTTTGTACCAAAATGGTGCTTAGGGTTGACCATAGCCATCGAGGATACGCCCGATGCCAAAAAGACACACGGATACAACTAACACCATCAGCATCTGTCCGAGAGAAATTGCATGGTTGAGTTCGAGGATTATTGCAAATGCTGGAAGAATTAATCCAAGACGTTGGCCAATTTGTCCGATGAGCCTCATTTCGCTGCACTTTTGAGATTTATGAGTGAGGGTGAATCAAATGTATTTATCTGAGAATACTTCTCGGTGATACTAAAACATCCGTTAATTTATAGCGGGGCTTGTGTCGTGTCGCTATCTGGCAATACTGCGAGGGACAAAAAAGCAACGCATTCCAATTTAGTTTAGATCAAGGAGTCTCTCATGACGAATCATCGCTCTAATGCAGTCACTTTTAAAGGCAATCCGCTGACACTCGTTGGTGACGAATTGGTGCCTGGAGCGAAGGCCCCGGATTTTGATCTCGTCTATTATGGACCGGATGGCATGCAGCACATCAAGAGAGACGATTTCACAGGAAAACCATTGATCGTAAGTGTCGTACCTTCTCTTGACACGCCAGTGTGTCAAATCCAAACAAAAACGTTTAATTCACGAGTTGCTTCTCTAGGTGACAAAATAGGTGCATTAACAGTGAGCCTTGACTTGCCATTTGCTATGAATCGGTTTTGTGGTGCTGAGTCGATAGAATCGATGAAAAACGGAAGCGATTATATGGATCGCAATTTCGGGCAGAATTGGGGCGTGCTCATCGATGAATTAAAAATACTTGCAAGGGCAGTATTTGTCCTCGATTGCGAAGGCGTCATTCAGTACGTCGAGATCGTGCCAGAGGTTGCAGATGAGCCTGACTATGAGGCAGCAACAGCGGCAGTGCAAAAATTGTTAGCTTAGTTTTTCAGAATGCCTCGCATGTCCTGTTTCGCATGGGCAAGAGCCTCGGGCAATTTCGCGGAAAGCTTACCACCAGCCTGCGCAAGGTCAGAACGTCCGCCACCTCGGCCTCCAACGAGCGAGGCCGGTTCGCGTATCCATGTGCCTGCGGAAATGCCTCTCGATTCAACCTCACGGCTAATGCCGGCAACGAGAGTGACCTTGCCAGCCTCAGCGCTCCCGAGAAGCACGGCCACTGGACTCGCTTTTCGACGGAGTTGGTCGATGCAATGACGCATTGCTGCTGCATCACATCCTTTTGCATCGGCTACCACAATTCGTACGCCATCGACTTCCTCGGCTGATTTTAATAGTTCTTCGATAGAAAAATCGGATTGCTGAGTTGTGGCCTGCCGTTTGAGTGTCTTTAATTCTTTCGTCAAAGCTTGAAGTCTTTTTGGGAGGTCAGGCACGGGAACCTTGAGGGCATTTGCTGAATCAGTCAGGGTTGCTTCAGTCTGTCGGAATCGCTCGAGAGCTCGCTGGCCAGTGACCGCAATAACTCGGCGGGTGCCTGATGAAACGCTTTCTTCGTTTGTGATTTTGACGAGACCAATTTCACCAGTGTTAGTTACGTGAGTCCCACCACACAATTCTCTGCTGATTCCATCAATAGAGACCATGCGGACAATGTCAGGGTACTTTTCACCAAATAGCATCATTGCTCCGGCGTGTCTGGCTTCTTCTAGCGGTAAGAGACTTGCCGCTACTGGTGCTGCCGCGAGCACATTTTCATTGACCATTGTCTCAACTTGCAGAAGGGTTTCGTGATCGACGGCGGAAGCATGACTAAAGTCGAAACGGAGCAAATCAGCATCAACTTTGGAGCCTTGCTGCACAGCGTGTGTGCCAAGAAAGTGCTGTAAGGCAGCATGAACAAGGTGTGTTGCTGAATGTGCACGCCGAATGGCTTTCCGTCGACGTTCATCTACGATTGCCGAGACTTCTTGCCCGAGTTCGATCGAACCTGTGCGGAGAACGCCACAATGTAGCAGAAACCCACCTTCTTTCTGTGTCTTAAGAACCTCAAATGTGCCTTGGGGCCCCTCGAGCCATCCAATATCTCCCACCTGCCCTCCGGATTCACCATAGAAACTGGTTTTGTCTAAAATGACTGTCACAAGTTGCGGTGCATCGGAATCTTCATTCACGACATTATTCTCTTCGAGTGATTCGCAAAGCCGTTCCTGTGCGATGATTCCAACGATTTTACTTGTGGTTTGAAGGGACTCGTAGCCCAGAAATTCTGAACCATGCATTGCTTTTTTAAGCGCATCAAGTGGTCCAGAGGTGAAAACTTCAACGCGTGTTCCAGCGCCTGATTTCTTTCCGTGTGTTTCCATGGCCTCTCGAAAACCGTTCCAGTCGAATGCACAATTTCGCTCAGCTGCGAGTGTTTCAAGAAGTTCTGGGGGGAAGCCATATGTAGTGTAGAGTTCGGCGGCGTCCTCTCCGCCTACAAGGCCACCACCAGTTGAATGGATGCCTTCGAAGAGTTTATTGATTCTTGTGAGACCCCCGCCGATAGTTGCTAGAAAAGACTCTTCTTCTCTCTTAATTACGTTTGTTACGTGTTCTACAGTTTCGGCTAACTCGGGGTAGGAGTGCTTCATCTGAGACGCAACGGCTGGAGGAAGTGTGTGAAGGAATGGGTCTCGCATCCCCATCTGCCAGCCATCAAGCACCGCTCGTCGTAAAAGACGTTTTACAACATACTTTTCTTCATTATTGCCCGGCAGGACATTTTCGTGAATCGCAAATGTACATGCCCGAACATGGTCAGTAATTCGGCGTATCCGGCGACCATTGTCGTCACCGGCGATATAGTTTTGCTTGCAGGTATCAGCAACAGTTTCAACGAGCGGTAAAAGGATGTCGATATGGAAATTACTGTCGACACCTTGAAGCATTGCGCATGTGCGTTCTAACCCCATGCCTGTATCGATATTCCGACTCGGAAGTGGTCTAAGGTTATCTGGTGGATCACCGATTCGGTTGTGTTGGGTGAACACAAGGTTCCAGATCTCGACCTCACTGCCGTTTGGCATTTGGTAGAAAACTTCGCTGCAAGGGCCGCAGACACCATCAGGGCCTTGTGAGGGCGCACTTGCAGGCCAAAAGTTGTCGCCTTCTCCCATTTTGGTAATCCGATTTGATGGTACCCCAACTTCATCAGACCAGATGCAATAGGCTTCATTGTCATCTTCATAGACTGTTATGGAGAGTTTTTCCGGATCAATATTCAGCCAATCGCGGCTGGTGAGAAATTCCCATGCCCAAAGAATCGCCTCGCGCTTGAAATAATCACCGAAACTGAAATTCCCTAACATTTCAAAAAAAGTATGATGCCGTGGCGTTCGGCCAACATTTTCAATGTCGCCTGTCCGCAAGCACTTTTGGCATGAGGTTGCTCGCGTGAAGTCAAGTTTGCATTTCCCAAGGAAATGATCCTTGAACTGATTCATACCAGCGGGTGTGAATAACACGGAGGGATCCCACCGCGGAACAAGCACATCGCTTGGCCTGCGAGTACAACCTTTTGTTTCAAAAAAAGTGAGGTACGCTTCTCTGAGATCATCTGCCTTCATCGGTTTTCTTTGCTCCGGAATATAACGGGCTTATGTGGATATGTCGCACTATACATGCTCTTGGTGTGTGATACAGGCCAGTTGTTTCTGCTCGCCTGCTGGCGACAGCCTTCACTGCCTAACGGTACTACTTGGCTTTTTTCACTAAAAAAAACCCCCAAGAGCCAGTGGCTCCTGAGGGGGTAAATCGAACACGAGCTTTTCTCAGAAAGCATCTGAGTGAGTAACGATGAGCAGGCTTTACGACTCTACCTTCGCCTCAGTTTTCCCTTTTGCTTCGGATTCAACCTTCGCTTCGGGTTCAACTTCTACGAGTGGTTCTCGGCTTAAGACAATTTTTTGTCGTATTTCTTCAGCAATATCAGGATTTTCCTTGAGGTAGAGCCTTGCTTTCTCCCTCCCCTGCCCTAGATGGGAATCATTATAGCGAATCCAGGTACCTGATTTTTCGATCAGCTTTGCGGCCAGTCCGAGATCAATGAGATCTCCCTCTGCACTTATGCCGTCAGAATGCATCATGTCGAACTCGGCGATGCGGAAAGGTGGAGCAACTTTATTCTTGACAACTTTTACGCGAACGCGTTGCCCGACGACCTCTTCTCCATCTTTGAGTGCTCCGATTCGTCGGACATCTATCCGGCATGAAGAATAGAATTTTAATGCCCGGCCACCCGGAGTCGTTTCAGGGCTGCCGAACATAACACCAATTTTCTCACGTATCTGATTGATGAAGATCACACATGTTTTGCTTTTTGCGATCGCACCTGTAAGTTTCCTCATCGCTTGACTCATGAGGCGTGCTTGAAGCCCAACAAATGAATCACCAATTTCACCATCAAGTTCTTTTTGAGGCACAAGAGCAGCAACGGAATCAATGATGATGACGTCAACGGCATTTGATTTGATAAGCAGTTCAGTAATATTCATCGCCTCCTCACCACTTGCTGGCTGACTGACGAGGAGGGTTTCAAGTGTAATCCCAAGTTTTTTTGCCCAGCTTGGATCGAGTGCATGTTCAGCGTCAATAAATGCTGCAACACCACCGTCCTTCTGAGCAGCGGCCACAGCATGAAGAGCGAGCGTAGTCTTGCCGCTCGACTCAGGCCCAAAGACTTCAATGATACGACCACGCGGGAAGCCGTTTCCGCCGAGAG
>ERZ1049444.2783-NODE-2783-length-11166-cov-5.331653_pt1 | contig 11166 bp, 9 predicted proteins | sample MGYA00383101_ERZ1049444 | MGnify/ENA primary metagenome ERZ1049444 (study PRJEB29581, sample SAMEA5548371) | metagenome | biome: marine; feature: coastal; material: water | depth 50 m | study: Short-term variability in the microbial, nano- and picoplankton...
GTTATCTGTTCCAGTTGACCCGCTCAGTCTACAGCCAGTCGCCAATAGTTTTTTCAAGTTTGGCTTCTTCCGCCATAGTTCGCAGTTTCGCAATGGCTCGGGTTTGAATTTGTCGGATTCGTTCTTTACAAACACCCATTTCTGTGCCCAGCTGACGAAATGTTTTTGGCTTATCACCGTCGAACCCAAAGCGTGCCAATACGATCTGCTGCTCACGAACTTCAAGCGAATCTAGGAATTTTGAGAACAAGCCTTTTAAAAATCGAACCTGTTCTGGCGAGCATGACTCGTGGTCTGAAAGTTCTTCGGCACGGTCTTTGACTGGCTCGTCATCGGAAGCAAAACGGTTCCGATACTGCCGGCTCTTGTGGGAGATTCGAAAGAAATGTCTTTGGATTGCATACGTTGCGTACGTACTAAATCGATTTCCTAAAGCGAAGTTGAATTTTTCAACCGAACGCATAAGTGCGACGTTGCCTTCACTAATGAGTTCATCGAATGAATGACTGGGCTCGTTAAATTTTTTCGCAATTGAAACGACGAGTCGCAGGTTTGATGTAATCAGAATAGCTTTAACTGTTTCCGCTTCCGCAAGTAAGCCATCAATCTGCTTCATCTGCTTCATCGTTGCCCGTGTTGGACTAAGCCGATCTCGCTTTTGAATAGCCTGAAATTTTAGCCAGTTCATTCTTCGGAAATAGAACTGTTCTTCTTCTTTCGATAGCAGACGATTCTGGTACAAGCTCGCAAGGTAGGGTGAAAGCGAACGACCTGCTGCCGCTTTTTTATCGGTTGCTGACCCCGCCAACGGAATTTTTGCATCTGCCGGTGGTGAATTGGCAAGCAATTCTGCGTCTTTTTCAAGGAATACATCACCTCCGATGTATTCTATTGCTCTCTCAAAAAGGACCGCTCTTTTTTTAGCCAAAATAGTTTTTCGACGCTTTTCAGCAGGCGACAGTCCGACCAACTTTTTTGGTGCGGTTGTTGCTGAATTGATTCTTGTGCTTCTCTGGGATGCTTTTGGTGACTTTGGAAGTCGGCGACGTGTCTCGGCGAGGGCAATCACTTTAATTTCCTTTCTCGTGTGTCCCACGTGGGACTTTTGACGCTATAGTTCTTGCTATCGTTTAAAACCGTAAAACCAGCCCCCCGCTAACGGCGTTTCCTCGGAATTTTTAAAATCTCCTTAAATCAACGGGAATTGGTCGTTTAGCATCTCGAAAACTGATCTTCTGAACTCTCTGTATCCCTCGAAAGCCCCAATACTATGTGCCGTAATCTTGTTCTGGTTCTGGGTGATCAACTTGATTCTTCAAGTGCTGCGTTTGATGACTTTGATAAAAAACAAGACGTTGTGTGGATGGCTGAGGTGGCAGAAGAATCGACTCATGTCTGGACTCACAAAGCAAGGATTGCAGTTTTTCTGTCTGCGATGAGGCATTTTCGTGACCAGTTGTCACATGATGGTTTTACCGTTGACTATCTTGAGCTCTGTGACAAAAAAAAACCTCGTGAACCCACTTCACTGGCTGCCGCTCTCAACGCTAGTCTGGGTCGATTCAAAAAGAAGGGATTCCATCCAGCACGACTCATTTGTGTGGAACCGGGTGAGTGGCGAGTTCGTGCAGCCCTTGAAGAGGCTGCGAAAGCTGCTGGGGTTTCTCTTGAAATACGTCCCGACCGTCATTTCTTCACAACGGTCGATGAATTTTCAGAACATGCTGCAGGTCGCAAGCAACTGCGACTTGAGTATTTCTATCGCCCACTTCGCCAACGCTTTGACATCTTGATGGATGATAGTGAACCCACTGGCGGACAATGGAATTACGATTCAGAGAATCGTGGTAGTTTTGGGAAAAATGGACCTGAATCATTACGACAACCAAAACGATTTAAACCAGATGCCGTAACGAATACCGTCATTGATCTGGTCACGAAACGATTCCACAAACATCCAGGATCATTAGAAAAATTTGATTGGCCTGTCACAAAGAAAGATGCACGTGCAGCGTTACGAGATTTTATTGCATATCGTTTAACCAACTTCGGAGTGTATCAAGACGCAATATGGACTGGTGAACCTTGGCTTTATCACTCCCGCCTCTCAGTCGCTCTTAACTTGAAACTTCTCGACCCACGCGATGCTGTTGCCGCCGCTGAAGAAGCCTATCGAAATGGATCTGCACCTCTAGCAGCAACCGAAGGGTTTATTCGGCAAATTCTTGGGTGGCGAGAATATGTTCGCGGTATTTACTGGCGATTCATGCCGGAATACGCCCAACGAAATACCATGGGGGCCAATCAGCCATTACCCAACTTTTATTGGACTGGCGATACCGACATGAATTGCTTGAAAGATGCACTTGGTCAGACACTCGAATACGGATATGCGCACCATATACAACGTCTTATGGTGACCGGTCTTTTTGCCATGCTGTATGGAGTCAAGCCGGAAGACATTCATCAGTGGTATCTTGCAGTCTACGTCGATGCTGTTGAATGGGTTGAGCTACCAAACACCATCGGCATGAGCCAATTTGCCGATGGCGGCGTCATGGCGTCCAAGCCCTATTGTGCAACGGGTGCCTACATCGACCGAATGAGTAATGCCTGCAAAACATGTCGATATAAACCAAAAGTTTCACATGGGCCTGAAGCCTGTCCCTTCACAACGCTCTATTGGGATTTTCTTGCCCGGCATGAAAAACTTTTGAAAAAAAATCCGCGAATGACAATGCAACTACGGAATCTTGGACGAAAAGATAAGAGTGAACTCAAGACAATACGGCGTCAGGCAGAAAACCTTAGAGAGTCTTGAATCACTTTATGCTCCCCCTTGAGGTTCTCTTGTGTTCAGCTTGTGTTCAGCTTGTGTTCAGCTTGACTTCATTCATCTCGCTCATCTGAGCCTATAACCTTCCAGACAATTCGTTTGTCCAGTGCAAAGGCTTGAATATGCTGACGAAGGTCTCGTGTTCTCCCACGTGTGTATTGAAACGTCGCCAAGTTATCATTCATTGTCTTTATTACAAGTGAATCATGACCTGATCCTGACCACTGAAAAACGAGCACTCCGTGTGTTTCAAATTGCATCTGCTGCTTAATTGCTACAGCACTTTGTGAACCAAGAAGTTTTACAACATCCTTTACAGTTTCTAAAAACTGAGGCTTGAAAACATTGCCCCGTATTTCAATATGTAGCGGGCCGTTGAGCTGGAGTGCCTGCACCCTCTCGTCACCAGACAGAAAGAACAAAGGGATCATTAAAACAATGAGTTCCATTATCACTTTTTGAATAGTCATACAGGCACGCTCGAATCCTACTTTTATTTCTCAGTACTTTTTCTGGCACATGAAGTCATTGGCACCGCATCAGGGCGGTGATGCATTACTATGCCCTCTCCATCACAATGCGATAGTAAAAACTATCGTGTTTATCTCGCAAAACTTCTGCAATCATCAACTTCTGTTCTGCGGGTTCTTTACGCTGTAGTAAACGATCTGTTTCATTGAGTGATTGGCCGGGAAAATACATCTGTGTCACCAGCTCAACAAAACCTCGCTTCATGACTTTAAAATGAATATGCGGCGGACGTTCCCAACCGGGACTAGCTGGGTAACTGCCGGGCATGACCGTACGAAAACGAAACGCGCCCTTTGAACCACTTGGCACAATAGCCCATCCTTGAAAATACTGATCGAGTGGAGCAGGGTTTGGATCATGTGGATGGTGATAACGACCTTCTGCATTTGCCTGCCAAATCTCAACTGACGCATCCTCAATCGGATCGCCCTTGGAATCAAAGACTTCTCCTGTAATCCAGATGACTGTGCCCCGTGCAGTACCATCTTGACCAGCTATGCGTGTGAGATCGAAGTCTTTGTCTTTTTGTGGCGTTATCGGATAAAAAGGCCCTTTTATTTCCCGAGGAGTCTCTTGCATTTCAGCGGTACCACCAGATGCCTGTACCCAACCAGCGATACCACTAAAAAAACCACTCGTGATGAAAGAACGCCTTTTTTGATTGACCATTCTAATCTTCCCCCTGTATGACCATCCAATTAACTTTTTACGTAGCACGTACACTCTATGAAGACTGTGGATTTTCCCGAATAAACGTTTGAGCACGTGCTACATCCGGTGCGTGCGCCAGCAGCACATCAGCCGAGATGACTTCTTTTGCGTAGAGATCAATAAAAGATTGAGTAAGCGTCACCATGCCTTCTCTTCGCTGAGTTTGCATAATTGAATTCAACTGAAAACTCTTATGTTCTCGAATGAGATTACGAGCGGCATTATTCAATCGCAATATTTCAAAGGCAGCAGCACTTCCTCCACCGTTTTTAGGAACGAGAGACTGTGCAATGAAACTGTTTGACACATTCGCTATCTGTGCACGAACCTGATCCTGCTCATCTTCAGGAAATGTCGAGATCACACGCTCAGGAACATCTTTCACACTCGCCGAATGGACTGTTGCAAACACGAGGTGGCCCGTTTCTGCCGCCTGCATGGCCGCTTGAATTGTTTCCGTGTCTCTCATCTCACCAACGAGTATGACATCAGGGTCTTGTCTAAGCGCCGTGCGAAGCCCATCTGAAAAAGTATCGAAGTGCGCATTTTTTTCACGGTGTGTAAAAATTGATTGGTGAGGAGTATGAATAAACTCGATTGGATCTTCCAGTGTGAGAATGTGCTTTTTCCGATGCTGATTAATATGACGAATCATTGCAGCAATAGTTGTCGACTTCCCGCTTCCAGTCACCCCTGAAACAATAACCATCCCTGTATTTTCGAGAGCAATTTTTTCGAAAATATCCGGCATACCAAATTCTTTAATAGTCGGAATTTCATCCGGAACAATACGACAAACAACCTTAAAGCCAGCAAAGCACTTTGCAAAACTAATTCGTAGTCGACAAACCTGTTTCCCATCAGGACCTTTTACTTGATAGCCACGATCAACGGCACCGTGCGATTCAAGTTGCCGAGATGAACGATCATCTAAAAGTAGACTCTTAAGGTCTTCAATCTGCTGGGATGATACTTTCGGCAAATTAATCTGTCGGACGGAACCATCTATTCGAAACTGTGGTTCATCTCCAGTCTGAAAGTGAATATCTGAAGCATGATGCTGAATTGCTTTTTGCACAAATTCATCAAGATCGAATAGTTTTGTCATGGTGTGAACTCCGAACTCTGAAACAGCGCTTGATGAGACCATGCTTCTCATGACCACCTCGTTCAAGCCTGATGTGTTCATGAATTTTACTAAAAGCAATGTATACGACAGCTCGGTATCGCATCGCTTCATTTGCACAAATTCACAAAAACAACGAGCAAAAATGTGCTTTCGGGCATTTCGGTTCCGCAATTGCACGACTCTCACAAGCTCGCTAAGGTCTCACGCGAACTTCCTAAACCACCTGCGGATTTATTGTGCCACCACATCTTTTACGCCTGCAGGTATCTATCACGTGCTGCCTTATGGCGAGTGCGCTTTCAGCACAAGATGTTGTCTGGGTAGAACCTGTACGTTCACCAGAAGCCGAGACACGATTTTCCGGTCCCGCAGACCCGTGGACTCCGTATCGTAATCCAAGCCAACGCATTGATCTCCTACCACCGGTTGATTTCAATATCGAACAGGACACGTTTGCCAGTGAACCAATTGCTGACCTTGATCCAATTGAACCGGGATCTTCACGACGAAAAAAACCAAGTTTCGGTCGCGCCGCGCCAGTGACCATAGGCGGTTTTTGGGCGCCAAACACACCTGTTGTAAACCAACCAGCAAATCTGCAAATGAATGCACAGTTTGCTCGATTGGCTATGCCCCTTGGCATCCCAGAAGAGGGGAAGCCCCTCTGGCTGGCAATTGCTAAATTTGGTCGGCTTGAGCTTGCAACAAATGCAGTCCTACCAGATTCTGGTGAGGCTGTACCGAGTCAATTTTGGCTCGTCGAAACAGGCGTTACCCATATTCGTCCTCTTGCTTCTGGAAGTACCGTTGGTGGTACATTTCTTTTTGGTTCAGCGAGTGATAAACCTTTTCATGCTGGTCGTGACCTGACGCTTATGTCGATTCTCTTTGCGACAGTACCAGCGCGAAACCAGCGTGATGACTGGAGTTTTAGTCTCTTCTATTCACCAACGTCACAATTACCTTACCCACTTCCAGGTATCGCTTATCTCTATAAGCCAGATGATACCTTTGAGGCAAAGATTGGTCTGCCTGCCGGATTGGAATGGCGACCAAACGATGATTGGGAAGTCACGTTTAGTTATTTCCCAATCGTGAATGTAAACGCAATGATCCGTAGACGCCTTGCTGACAAACTCTGGCTATTCGGTGGCTACCGTACCGATACGCAAATCTACTTTCTAGCTGATCGTACGATCGAAAAAGAACGTTTCTATGTATTCGACCAACGTGCTGCTATTGGACTTGATCGACAAATTGGAGCTGGATTCAGCTTGGAATTTCTGGCCTCGTATCTTTTTGATCGTGAACTTTTCCAAGGGACAAGTTTTACTTCCGGCCGAACTGATGTCATCGAATTCGACCCGGGCCTTGGCCTCTCACTACAGCTCTTGTGGAGAAGATAAAAACTATTCGTAATTCCATTTGGTAATCCAAGGATCTCTAAACTTCTGTTGCATTTCCTTGAGCTTTTCTTGGTATTTGAAAAGTGTTCTTGCATGATCTGGATCATTAGCAAGATTCGTTGTTTCTTCTGGGTCTTCCTTGATGTGATACAATTCAAATCGGGGTCGATAAATATACTCTTTGACTGTTTTACTTCCGTAAGGAGCGTCAAGACTACGTTGATATTGAGACTGCCAACTACTGGCAGCCCAAAGATCTGATGCGAACGGATACGGTAACGGATGTGCAATATTCCAAATCAATTTCCACTCATGATCACTCACTGCTCGCATTGGATAATACATCTGAATCTCATGAAACGTATGTGACGCAAAATGCACATCGTGGATTTCAATATCAGGATCAGTAAGAATCGGTAACCATGAACGACCGTGATATGCGAGTAAACCATTCCGCGGTCCATGGTTTTCATTAGTCGCATATGGCTTTTCCTGCCAATATTCTTCAGGTGGCATCCAGTGCTTCGGCCGCTGTTTTGAGTGATCGAGTTCGCCCGCAAAATCGAGCACGGATGGAACAATATCCGTGTGGCTAATAATACTCTGACTCCGAAAACCGCGAACCTTCACATATGGATCGTAGACGACAAACGGAACCCGTAGGCCCGGTTCATAGACTGTTGTTTTTCCACCAGAAAAAGCCATGCCATGGTCACTGGTAAAAAGAATAAGTGTCTTGTCAAAAATATTGGCTTCTTTCAAAAGCTCAACGAGTCGTGCGAGGCCCTGATCAATTCGGGCACACGACTGATAATACTGAGCAAGCTCACTCCGTGTTTCAGGCGTATCAGGCAAGAACGTCGGAACCTGAACATCTTCAGGTTCAAAAAAAACTTCTTTTACATCCTTGTGACTCCCCCGCTTTGGTTTGTTCCCAAAAAGATCTGGCTTCAGAATTAATGCAGAGTCCTTATCAATGCCACCACCACGATGAGGGTCACTCGTCGCAAAGTAAAGAAAAAATGGCTTTTCACTTTTTGAGTTGATGACATCTGCACAAGCATTTGCCATTTGGACCGCATTGCGAGGAGAGGCCTTCCGCTCTGACTCAAAGTGATACACCTCTTCAGGTGCCACATGGTACTTCCCAATCCGAATAGTTCTGTAACCAGCTCGCGTAAGTGCTCGTGGAAGTGACAGACTCACTACGTCATACCAACTCGAAAATTTATGAAAGTCATGCTGATGCCCATACTGACCATTGGCATGATTATGTAATCCTGAAAGAATAACTGAGCGGCTCGCGGAACAACTCGCTGTTGTTGCATAGGCATTATCAAACACAACCCCATCATCCGCCAGCGCATCGATAGCAGGAGTCACAGCAACTTGGTCACCGTAGCAGCCTAACGTTGGTGACTCATCATCCGTCACGAAAACAATAATATTTCGTTCAGCTGCATAGCTCGATTGAAAGAAACATATTCCGTACAGAATACTGCAGAGAAATATCCACACGACCACATTTGTTTGAAACATTGTATTCATCATGTTTTTTTTCATGCCGAAGGACTCCGGAAGAAAATATCAGTCATTCCACTAAATTACCCATGTTCGCAATCTCCAAAATGTACACACTAAATCTTGCCAAATACGCGAAAAATGCAGGGCTGAGGCGGAATTGCTTCGTGGCCCTGATTTTTCCTACAGTACGTGAAAATCTTCACTTTCCCAACCATGAGACCCGATGACCGCCTACTCGCTCACCCACCTTCGACAGCTTGAAGCCGAAAGCATTCACATCATCCGTGAGGTAGCTGCCGAGTTCGACAACCCCGTCATGCTCTACTCCGTTGGCAAAGATTCGGCTGTGATGGTTCGATTAGCCGAAAAGGCTTTCTACCCTGCCAAGCCACCATTTCCGCTGATGCATGTCGACACTACCTGGAAGTTTCAGGAGATGTATGAATTGCGGGATAATTACATTGCTAAAGAATTAGGTTTTAAACTCATTGTGCATGTTAATGAAGAAGGCCGAGCTCAAGGAATTAATCCCTTTACTCATGGCAGCAAAGTACACACTGACGTCATGAAGACTCAGGCATTGCGGCAGGCACTTGATAAATATCGTTTTGATGCAGCCTTCGGTGGTGCACGTCGTGATGAAGAAAAAAGTCGTGCCAAAGAACGAGTCTTTTCTTTTCGTGATGAATTTCATCGCTGGGACCCGAAAAACCAACGGCCTGAGTTATGGAATCTCTACAACACGAAGGTCAAGAAAAACGAAAGCATACGAGTATTTCCACTCTCGAATTGGACTGAACTCGATGTCTGGCAATACATCCATCTTGAACAAATTCCAATTGTGCCGCTGTACTTTGCAAAAGAACGGCCGATCGTATGGCGAGAAGGTGTCATGATCATGGTCGATGATGATCGAATGCAATTAGAACCAAATGAGAAGCCCGAAATGCGAAATGTTCGATTCCGAACACTTGGTTGCTACCCGCTCTCTGGTGCCGTTGACTCAAAGGCGACGACACTTCCTGAAATTATTCAGGAAATGCTCCTCACCACATTCTCAGAACGACAAGGAAGACTCATTGACTCCGATGAAGCGGGCTCAATGGAGAAGAAGAAGAAAGAGGGATACTTTTAGTCTATGTCTCACCAATCAGCACTTATTGCAACCAATATTGATGAATACCTTACGCAACATGAGCAGAAAGAACTCCTGAGGTTCATCACTTGTGGCAGTGTGGACGACGGCAAAAGCACCCTTATCGGTCGACTCTTTTACGAGTCGAAAATGATTTATGAAGATCAACTCACTGCAATAAAAAAAGATACAACGCGTTACGGGACAACTGGTGAAGAGGTTGATCTCGCACTTTTTACTGATGGACTCGAAGATGAGCGCCAGCAAGGAATAACAATCGATGTTGCCTATCGTTATTTCTCGACTGACAAAAGAAAATTCATAATCGCTGATACACCCGGCCATGAGCAGTACACACGGAACATGGCCACCGGAGCGTCAACTGCTGATCTCGCCATCATTTTAATCGATGCACGGCACGGTGTTCTGCCTCAGACAAAACGACATTCATTTATCGTGTCTCTTCTTGGCATCAAGCACATTATCGTAGCCATAAACAAAATGGATATTGTGGATTACAGTCAGGAAGCATTTGAATCCATTCGGCGAGACTACATTGACTTTGCTGCCCGACTTGATCTACCCGATGTGCACTTTATGCCAATCTCTGCGCTGAAAGGCGATAATGTTGTTTCCAACAGTGACAAGATGTCATGGCATGAGGGCCCGCCTCTCATGACGCTTCTGGAATCTGTCTACATTGGGTCCGATCGAAATATGGAAGATTTTCGTTTTCCTGTTCAATACGTAACGCGTCCAAACCTTGACTTGGTTTCGCCGGCACTATCGCATCAGGAATCATTCGCAAAGGTGATGAGATTATCACTTTGCCATCTCGCAAGAAGAGTCGTATTCAATCGATCGTGACCTTCGATGGAGAACGCGATGAGGCATTTGCACCACAGTCAGTCACTCTTACCCTCGAGGATGAAATTGACTCCAGTCGTGGTGACATGATTGTTCGTGCTGGTAATCTTCCCAAGGTTGATCAAAAGTTTGAAGCAATGCTTGTCTGGATGGACGAAACAGCACTTGTCCCAGGAAAAGAATATCTTTTTAAACAAACCGGTAAGGTCACACCCGGACGTGTCAGTTCTCTCAGATATCGAGTTGATATCAATACACTTCATCGAGAACCAGCACCAACGTTAGTATTAAACGAAATTGGTCGCTGTGCGGTGACGCTTGCCGTTCCTATTGCTCATGACGCCTATCGACGCAACCGAGCAACGGGTTCATTTATTATTATTGATCGACTCACAAACGGGACCGTTGGTGCAGGGATGATTCTCGATCGTGAGCGGGAAGAGGGTGCAGCCCACTGGGACGATGAGCCAGCCACCGAAGGACTCACTGCTTCTTCAAGCGAAGTGACGCCCGAGGAACGTTACGCTCGATTTGGTCAAAAACCAGTGACAATTCTTATTACGGGCCTCACTGGTTCCGGAAAAACAACAGTTGCTCAGGCACTGGAGCGGAGGCTGTTTGATGATGGACGTGCCGTGATGTCACTTGACGGGCAGGCCATGCGACTTGGCATAAGCCGTGACCTTGGCTTCTCAGCAAGCCAACGGAGTGAGAATCTGCGACGTTCTGTCGAGGTTGCAAAGATTGCAAATGATGCTGGTTTAATTGTGATTGCTGCATTCGTTGCACCTGATGAACAGTCACGCCTCAAAGCTGCCGAACTTGTTGGCACAGAACGGTTCCTCACTATTCACCTCTCGGCACCCATCGAAATCTGTCGAGAACGTGATGAAAAAGGCCAGTATGCAAAAGCAGATGCGGGTGAACTGGGTAACTTCCCTGGTGTATCAGCACCGTACGAACCTCCGACACAGGCAGATCTTGTACTTCCAACAGACGAACTTCCGGTGAGTCGATGCGTGGAGGC
>ERZ1049444.2791-NODE-2791-length-11135-cov-6.716516_pt1 | contig 11135 bp, 12 predicted proteins | sample MGYA00383101_ERZ1049444 | MGnify/ENA primary metagenome ERZ1049444 (study PRJEB29581, sample SAMEA5548371) | metagenome | biome: marine; feature: coastal; material: water | depth 50 m | study: Short-term variability in the microbial, nano- and picoplankton...
AAGCGGCAGAGTAAGTTTCACGCGTATTCAATACGCGAGATTTTCAATGACAAACATATTGGTAACAGGCGGGGCGGGCTACATTGGTTCTCACGCCTGTAAAGCTTTGGCTGCAGCTGGTTATACACCAGTAACTTTCGACAACCTATGTACCGGTTGGCAGGACGCCGTGAAGTTCGGTCCATTTGAGCAGGGAGATCTGCTTGATCGGGCGCGGCTGGACGAGGTGTTTAAAAAGCACAAACCGGCGGCCGTGATGCACTTCGCAGCGCTTTCTCAGGTTGGGGAAAGCATGATTGATCCGGGCAAATACTGGCGCAACAATGTTTCCGGGTCGCTTAACCTTATCGAAGCCGCCGCCGATTCTGGATGCTTGAATGTCGTCTTCTCGTCAACCTGTGCCACATATGGCGAACATGATAATATCGTACTTGACGAAAACACCCCCCAGAAACCAGTGAATTCCTATGGCGCATCAAAGCGCGCGATTGAGGATATTCTTGAGAATTTCGAAGCCTCGCACGGGGTGAAAAGCGTTATATTTCGTTACTTTAACGTTGCTGGCGCTGATCCCGAGGCCGAGGTGGGTGAGTTTCACCAACCCGAGACGCATTTGATCCCTCTGATGCTCGATGCGATTGACGGCAAACGCCCCGCGCTGACGATCTTTGGCACGGATTACGACACGCCAGATGGCACCTGTATTCGTGACTATGTGCACGTTTGCGATTTGGTCGATGCGCATGTTCTTGGGATCAAGTGGTTAGAGGACAAAAAGGGTAGCCGAGTATTTAATCTCGGCACAGGCAACGGGTTTTCGGTGCGCGAAGTCGTGGACAACTCGCGCAGCGTGACCAATCGCGATGTCCCAATAGTTGAGGGTGAACGCAGGCCTGGGGATTGTACCCGCCTGGTTTCAGGTTCCTCTCGCGCTGTTACCGAGCTAGGCTGGAAATCGACACGCTCTGACATGGCTTCGATGATCGCTGATGCATGGCGTTGGCACCAGAATGGGCATTACGACCAATAAGGATGGCATGACCGCACCGCAGACCCCTTCGATATGGACGGCCTATAAGCTGCGCTGGAAACGACGGAGGCTGCTTTGGCGGTCGTTTCGATCACGCTGGCAATTGAAGACAGTCGCAGATCGCACCAAGACCATCGATTCAGACGGCATCTTGCTGTTTGCCACGATGCGCAATGAACGCGAGCGTTTGGATCATTTCCTGAGGCACTATCGAAAGCTGGGTGTGTCACACTTCTTGATAGTCGATAACGCCAGCGATGACGGCACACGCGAAACCCTTGTGCAGCAAACAGACGTATCCCTTTGGGCAACAAACGCCAGCTACAAAACCTCTCGGTTTGGGTTGGACTGGGTGACTTGGCTGCAGATCAAGTTCGGGCATGGGCATTGGTGCGTGACGGTCGATGCGGACGAACTGCTGGACTACGCAGGCAGCGACGATGTTCGGTTGCATGAGTTGGGTCAGAAGTTGGACGCTAAAGGGCAAACTGCGATGGGTGCATTGATGCTTGATCTTTACCCAGACGGGGAATTGGGGGCGCAGGAAAAGCCGACCAATGATGAACCGTTGGATAGCCTGACGCATTTCGACAAAAGGCCGTATCGCGCGCGACGACAGGAACCTCTTGGAAATTTGTGGGTGCAGGGAGGCGCCCGTGAGAGGGTGTTTTTTGCTGACAACCCAGAGCGGTCACCGACACTTAACAAGCTGCCCTTTGTGAAATGGAATCGACGCTATTGTTACGTCAATTCTACCCATTCGATGCTGCCGCCAATCCTAAATTATTTCTACGACGGACCTGGTGATACGCGCCCTTGCGGAGTTTTGCTCCATACTAAGTTCCTGCCTTCGATTGTTTCCAAATCAGAAACAGAACGCGCGCGCGGGCAGCATTTCACAGACCCAAAGAAATTTACGGAATATTACGACCAAATCGCATCGCAACCGAATATGTATGACGAGGCATCAGAACGCTATGAGGGCACTGAAAAGCTTACAAAATTTGAACTGATCAGTTCAAAAAACGCGATAAACTAGCCTGTTTGTGGTCTTTACCCAACGTTAACCTCAACGTAACATCTAATTGATGCTGAAATTGTTGGAAAAGTTACCCTCGTAATCGTAGTTGAAGGTAACAATAACTACTAAATGTAGCAGGGCAGACAGTGAGTATTTGGGATTCCTACAAAATGCGCCTTCGGCGACGTCGGAAAATCCTGCGTTCTTTGCGCAAGTCCCGAGAGCTTAAGACTATCCAGGATCATACCAACCGCATCAACACCGGCGACATACTTTTGGTGTCGACCATGCGAAATGAATCCGTAAGGCTTCCCTATTTTCTAAAGTACTACCGTGCGCTGGGTGTGAATCATTTCCTATTCGTAGACAATGGCAGCACGGACAATTCGCGTGACCATCTGTTGGGTCAGCAGGATGTCTCGCTTTGGTACACGAAAGGTAGCTACAAGAACGCGTCATATGGCGTGGATTGGATGAATTACCTTCAGCACAAATACGCGCATGATCACTGGACGCTGGTCGTTGATCCTGACGAGTTTTTCGTCTTCCCATTTTGCGATACGCGGTCCGTGCGTGCGTTGACGGATTGGCTGGATAATTCGGGCATCCGCAGCTTTGGCGCAATGTTGCTTGATATGTATCCCAAGGGCGGTGTTCAGGATCATTCCTACGTCGCAGGCCAAGACCCGATGGATATCGCGTGCTGGTTTGATTCCGGCAACTACATGATGGACCGCAATGACGAGTACGGGAACCTTTGGGTTCAAGGCGGCCCACGCGCACGCATGTTCTTTGCGGACGAACCCGATAAAGCCCCCGCACTTAACAAAGTGCCGCTGGTTAAGTGGGATAAAAGTTATGCTTACGTCAGTTCAACCCATATGATCTTACCGCGCGGCTTGAACCTCGTTTACGACGAGTGGGGCGGTGAAAAAGCCTCGGGTATTTTATTACACGCGAAATTTTTGAACACGCTTTCGACCAAAACGGCCGAGGAAATGGCGCGCAAACAGCACTACGCGGGATCTTCCGAGTATCGTGTGTATGCCGAAGCATTGCAGAGTAATCCGGACCTTTGGTGCAAGTGGTCTGAAAAGTATATAAATTGGCGTCAGTTAGAGATCTTGGGTCTGATGTCCAAAGGTAACTGGGCTTAGAAAGGTCAATGCAGTGAGTGTTGGCATTGTCATGTTGGTGCATACGGCGCTAGGTCGCGCCGAGCAGGTCGCCCGTCACTGGGCAGCCAACGATTGCCCTGTTGTCATCCATGCCGACACGACCGTTCCGAAAGAAAACCACAATCGTCTTCGTAAAAACCTATCTGATCTGCCCAACGTCTCGTTCTCGAAACGCTTTCGGTGTGAGTGGGGAACATGGGGACTGGTAGCAGCGTCTCAGGCAGCCTCTGAGCAAATCTTGCGGCAGCATCCTGAAATCAGCCACGTTTACTTGGCCTCGGGGTCATGTCTACCGCTGCGCCCTGTTCAAGAGCTTCGCGATTATCTTGAGGCCCGCCCACGAGTCGACTTTATCGAAAGCGCGACAACCGCAGATGTGTCATGGACTGTTGGCGGGTTGGATTACGAACGCTTTACGCTTCGCTTCCCGTTCTCGTGGAAAAAGCGGCGGGTACTTTTTGATGCCTATGTGCGCTTGCAGCGCCGTCTGAGATTTAAGCGCAAAATTCCAAACGGTTTGGTGCCCCATATGGGCAGCCAGTGGTGGTGCCTGACCCGTCAGACACTGTCAGCAATTCTTGAGGACCCAGACCGCGAGACGTATGATCGCTATTTCCAGCGTGTTTGGATTCCAGACGAAAGCTATTTCCAGACAATGGCGCGCCAGTATTCGCTAGAAATCGAAAGCCGCTCTCTTACGCTGTCCAAGTTTGACTATCAGGGCAAGCCGCACATCTTTTACAATGACCATCTGCAATTGCTTCGTCGATCCGATTGCTTTGTGGCGCGTAAGATATGGCCGTTCGCTGACCGATTGTATGACTCGTTTTTGTCCTCGGTTGAGGGCGCACGGCGGACAACCGACCCAAGCCCCGAGAAGATCGACCGGATATTCTCAAAGGCGGTTGAGCGTCGGACGCGTGGCCGCGATGGTTTGATTATGCAGAGCCGCTATCCCAAAGAGGGTTTTGAAAACGGCCTGAGTGCCGGCCCCTACAGCGTGTTTCAGGGTTTTTCCGAATTGTTCGAGGATTTTGAACCTTGGCTGGCGCGGATGACAAATGCACGTGTGCATGGCCATCTGTTTGCCAAGGACCGCGCTGAATTTGCCGAAAACCAAAAGTTGGTTGCAGGTGGACTGACGGATAGTGCTGCACTGCGTGATCATCGACCGCATTCGTTTTTGAACAACCTTCTTTGGAACACACGTGGCGAGCGTCAGTGTTTTCAGTTCGGTCCAAAAGACAATCAGGAAATTAGTTGGCACGTTACCAAAGACGTTAACGCACAGATTTCGATCATTTCCGGTGCATGGGCCATCCCACTGTTCAAGGAAAACCGGAACTTCGCCGAAATCCGCGATGAGGCTGCCTTGCTGCAAAAGATTGAGAATGATCTCATCGTGGCGCTTCGCTCGGTCTACTCAAAGGCGCGCATTCGAATTTGGACTATGGCTGAATTTATTGAAGCGCCGAGTGAGCCGCTTCAAACGATTATTGATGAGATCGGACACAGGGATTCCCACCGTCTGACTGAGCTGCCTAGAATGGTTGACCTGACTGGGTTTGGCCAATTCCTGCAAAACCTAAAGAACCAGGGTATGCATCCTTATCTGATGGGTGACTTCCCAGTTGAAATCGGCGGTGCACCTGCTAAGCCCGCCCCTCGTAAACCCTATTTGGTGCGCTAACGATGGCAGGTAAATTCGACTATTTCGTAATGTTTGCCGAGATGCGCACAGGCAGTAATTTTGTTGAGGCTAACCTCAACAATTTTGAAGGCATCAATTGCCACGGCGAAGCCTTTAACCCGTCGTTCATCGGCTATCCGAACCGATCCGAAATTCTAGGACTCACATTGGACATGCGCGAAGACGATCCGCAGCGATTGTTGACCACGATTAAGGATTACTCTGAAGGTTTGGGTGGGTTTCGGTTTTTCCACAATCACGATCAGCGGATTGTAGACGAAATATTGGATGATCCTCGTTGCGCTAAAATCATCCTGACACGCAATCCCGCAGACAGCTACGTGTCGTGGAAAATTGCGCAATCGACCGGGCAATGGAAACTGACCGACGGCAAACACCGCAAAGATAGTCTTGCGGTGTTTGATGAAGACGAATTCATCGAGCATCTGACGGCTTTACAACAATTCCAAATTCGCATCCTCAACACCCTGCAAAAGACCGGTCAAACGGCATTCTACATCAGCTACGAAGATATGCAGGATGTCGACATTATGAATGGCATTGCCAAGTTCTTAGGCGTGGATGAGGAGCTTGATGGGATCAGCAAAGAGCTGAAGAAGCAAAACCCAGAACCAATCGAAGACAAGGTTCAGAATTTTGACAGCATGGCCAACGCGCTTGCCAGACTTGATCGATTCAACCTGTCACGCACACCGAACTTTGAGCCGCGCCGAGGTGCCAATGTCCCTGACTTTATTGCCGCACAGGGGGCACCTCTTCTTTATATGCCAATAAAGGGCGGACCAACGGAGCCCGTCAAAAAATGGCTCAGCAAATTGGGCGAGGATCGTTCGGGTCTGATAGGCCAGTTTAGCCAAAAGTCTCTGCGCCAATGGAAGCGAGGAAACAGCGGGCATCGTAGTTTTACCGTCGTCCGTCACCCGCTTGAGCGCGCGCATGACGTTTTTTGCCGCGATATCCTCGAGGAAGAAGGCGCGTTCCCTAAGATCCGGCGAACGTTGCGCAAGCGTTACAAGCTGAACATACCGGATACGCCTTATGATCTTGCTTATGACCAAGATGAACACAAGCAGGCGTTTCTCGGGTTCCTAAAGTGGTTGCAAAAAAACTTGGCCGGACAAACCAGTGTTCGCATTGATGCGCATTGGGCAAGTCAGGCCCAGATCATCCAAGGGTTTGGCACGTTTTCCCTGCCCGACATCGTCATTCGCGAACAAGACGCCAAGGAAGAGCTTTCGTGGCTGGCTGCTAAGGTCGGGATTGAGAATACGGGTCAACTGGGATTGGAAGAACCGATTGGCAAATACCGCCTTGCAGATATCTACGACAACGATCTCGAAAAGGCAGCACAGGCCACCTATTCAAAAGACTACATGATCTTTGGATTTGATCGCTGGCGGGAAGATTAAGCCGCTTGTGAAGTCTGAATTTCTGTCAGGATTGCGTAAAGCGCTGACGGGTCGTCATTTGCACGCAATTTTGTACGGACGTTTTGGTCTTTCAGCGTTCGCGAAATCAAAGCCAACGCTTTCAAGTGTTCAACACCTGCGTCAGTCGGGGCGAACAACGAGAAAACAATGTCAACTGGTTCACGGTCAGGGGCCGAGAAATCCACAGGCCGTTCCAGCATCATAAAGACGCCAACCAAGGAATCGAGATCGTTTAAACGTGCATGGGGCAATGCAACGCCGTGCCCCACGCCTGTTGGTCCAAGGTTTTCGCGTTCAATTAGCGATTCGATTGCGCGATCAGCTTTCAAGCCATAGGCCGAGGCCGCAACCTCGCCCAATTCCTGAAACAACCGCTTTTTGCTGGTCGTTGAAGAAACGACCTTAACGGCGTCTGCCCTCAATATATCAGACAACTGCATTGTTCTAACCTTGGTTTGGAACCTGTGGCGTATCAGGCCGCGTTTTCGGGGTCAATCCAACCGATATTCCCGTCGTCACGACGATACACTACGTTAAGTCCGCTACTTCCCTCATTTCGAAAAACCAGCACCGGAGCACCCGCAAGTTCCATTTGCATAACCGCCTCACCGACTGACAGAGATTGAATACGTGTTTCCATCTCTGCGACGATCATAGGCTGCAAGGATTCGGGTTCCGAATCGTCTGATTCCTGATCTGCCGCGAGGATATAGGACGAAGCTCCGAAATGTTCAACGGGTTCGCTTCTTTCTTGGTGGTGGTCCTTTAGCCGTCGTTTATAGCGCCTGAGTTGTTTTTCCATTTTCTCGGCTGTGCTATCGAACGCTGCGTGGATTTCGTGCGCGTGGCCTCTGGCAGAAGCCGTTAGACCAGTGGAAAGATGGACTGTCGCCTCGCAGACAAATTCAGCCCCGCTTTTTGAAAAAATGACATTCGCGTCAGTCGGGCGCTCGGCGTATTTTTGAACGATCGCGTTCAATTCGTTTTGGACATAAGTCTGAAGAGAGGTGCCGATATCGATTTGTTTCCCGCTGATTTGGTAGCGCATGTATGTTTCCTTTCGTTAGGAATTTAGCAGATTTCTAACGGACGGAATGGTCCGATCGATCTGCCCTATATTTTTCTGAAAAATGGCTGTTGCTTTGCCTAATTTGCTGCCCGGCGAGATGCGCGGGGCCCAATGGATCAGAAGGATACATTGAACAACCATGAGGTAATTGGGCGCGATTTATGGACGAGAGTCAATGACCCAGAACAACATCTCTCGAAAAGGAGAATTTCCGCCTAGGAAATTTTAAAGTCGTGACCGAGATAAACGCGGCGAACATTATCGTCGTTTACAACGTCATCAGGCGAACCACTCATCATGACAGTTCCATCGTGCAAAATGTAGGCACGATCTACGATTTCGAGCGTCTCGCGTACGTTGTGATCCGTAATCAACACGCCAATCCCACGGTTGCTAAGATCGGCGACAAGGTGGCGAATATCGCCAACCGAAATCGGATCAACGCCCGCAAATGGTTCGTCCAGCAAAAGATATTTTGGATTCGCAGCCAAGCACCGAGCGATTTCAACACGGCGACGCTCACCACCTGACAGCGCCAGCGAAGGCGCACGGCGCAAATGCTCGATCGAGAATTCGGACAGCAATTCCTCAAGCCGTTCACGCCGTTTATGGCGGTCTTTGATTGAAATTTCGAGAATTGCCGCGATGTTATCTTCGACCTTCATGCCCCTAAAAATCGACATTTCTTGCGGCAGATACCCAATACCCATGCGCCCGCGGCGATACATCGGAAGATGAGTAACGTCGGTACCATCGACGATGACATGGCCGCCTTCTGGGGTGACCAATCCGGCGATGGTGTAAAAACAGGTGGTCTTGCCCGAACCGTTAGGTCCCAGCAGGGCAACAACCTCGCCGCGATCCAGTTGCATCGAGACATCCCGAATCACAACTTTCTTACGGTAACTTTTACGCAAGTTTTCAATGCGCAGCCCCGAGGTGCCTTGGGTAACCTTAAGATCGGGACGCGAGTCGCTCATTAATTGCTGCCCTGAGGGCGAAGGATTGTGCGGACGCGGCCTGATAGAAGTGCGCTGCCATCTGACAGGTTCACTGTCATTTCCTCGGCTGCGAGACTTGAGAGGCCCTGTGCCAGCAACACGTCACCGCGCATGATGATCATGCCGGTGGTCACCGAATATTCAGCAGTTTCGGCTTCGGCGGCTTCGTTGCCAGAGACCAGCGTCACACCGCCGGTTGCGACAAGCTTGTCGATTTCCGAGGTATCGGGGTTATAGACGACAGTGACCAGCGGTGCTGCAAGAGACATATCACCCTGTTTAATAACAACATTTCCGGTGAATGTAGCTGAATTGTCGGCCTGAGATATGGCAAGCTCATCGGCTTCGATTTCAATCGGCGCGTCTGTATCTTGGGTCAAAGAGCCAAACGACAGTTGCGTACCCTGAGCTAAGGCAATGCCAGCCAATGAGACAAAGGCAAATACTAATAAATTTCTTAAAACACTCACTGTCTGCCTCACTATTGGTTTGCAGGTTTATATAACACTTTGATGCCGTTCTTGAAAACAAGCATCGAAGTGCCTGTCTGGTTTTCCAAATTGACGACCATCTGACCAGCCTCGATCTGACCCAACGGTCCGGTTGCAACCACTGCACCGTCTGAGGTGATCAGAGTTTTGTCCAGATCTGATACCAGTTCATCGGTTGAAATCCGATAACCACTGGACGTTTCAATATGCACGTTGCCTTCAAGCCGGGCGATACGGGCATCTTCGATGGCCCCTTGGTCGGCTTGGGCAATGACCTCAGCGCCGTCAGGGGTTTGGAAATTCGCTGAAAGACGATCAATCGTTGCGTCATCAAGATTGGTCGGATCCGTCTTTGCGCTGCTGGCGGAAATTGTGATTGCCGCGCCATCTGCTGTCATTCCCGAGAACTCTGGCGCTGTTATGCGGGGCTCCTTGGCCAGTTGCTTCACGTCGACATCTGCAAACGGGATTGATTGCTCTGGATCGATGCTTTTTGAAAACAAGAACAGCGTCGAAAGTAGCGCCAAAGCAGACAACGGCAAAAGGATTTTCAACCACGCCACGACGCGCGAATAGCTGGCAAAGCTTTGGTCCATAGGTGTCTGCTGCGCCTTGTTTTGGTTGGGATCAGACTAGCGGAAGTTTTCTAAGCGACCAAGCCTTGTGCAAAATGTGGGCGGGTCAATGCGCAAAGATGTCAATTTCTGGCCAGCCAGCTAAGTCTAACTTTGCGCGCGTTGGCAAAAAGTCAAAACAGGCTTGAGCCATTTCAGTCCGACCCTCACGCGCCAGCCGTTCATTCAAAACTTCGCGAAGTTTATGAAGATAAAGAACATCGCTAGCCGCGTAATCAAGCTGTGCGTTTGTAAGGCTCTCGGCACCCCAATCACTCATCTGTTGATGCTTGGATATATCAACGCTTAGCAGTTCTTGCAGCAGGTTCTTGAGACCATGACGATCTGTATAGGTTCGCACCATTTTGCTTGCGATTTTGGTGCAGTACACAGGTGCCGTCAGTGCGCCGAACGCATTGTACATTGCAGCGATATCAAACCGGCCAAAGTGGAACAGTTTTAACACGTTTGGGTCTTCCAGCATCCGCGCAAGATTTGGTGCCGAAGTTTGACCTTTGGCAACCTGTACTAGATGTGTATGGCCGTCTCCTGAAGACATTTGGATCAGACACAAACGATCTCTGTGCGGATTGAGGCCCATCGTTTCGCAATCAATCGCAACAACTGGTCCAAGATCCAGATCGTCTGGCAAATCGCCTTGATACAAATGGTTGGCCACAACAAGCTTCCTTTCAGCACATTCCGTCCAGAGGGGCATAGAGACCTTGTGTGAAGAATTCAATCACGCCTCGGATAGGATTAGAGCAATAAACTACGCACTCTTTTGCTGGGGTGTGGATTTCGCGACGGATAAAACCCCGTTCGTCATCATCAGACCCGCCTTTTCCGTCAACACCAGATAACACTGAAGGCTGCTCAGTTGTTCGGCGATACTCGCGATCCCTTCGTCAACCAAGTCTCGCGCAAGGATGCGTTTCGCGATAGGCATCTTTTGACCCTTAGGAATTCGCGCAACAAAAACTTCGAGGGTTTGAGGCGCGATAAAATCTTCGCTGGGCTGGGCTGAATTGATCGCGTGTTTTGGTATGATAACCGGTGCTGTTGAAGGATCAGTTCCAGCGACCCACGGCACTATGTTGATAACCGAATTTAGACTCTGTGCCAGTGGATCGAAAACGGTGTCGCCGACCTCAAGCTGTTCGACCCGACGACAGGTGCCATCGGGATCCACGAGAACTTGTGTACCTTTGCAAAGAAGGGCCATGGGATCCTGAATGTAAGTCGCGCGAATCCAAAATCGGATCAATTTCTGTAAGTGACACTACCGAGAGACCGCTCGCTTGTCGAACGCGTGTGTTAACAAATCTTAACCTTCGACCCCAAGGCGATATTGCTGTTGGACGACATGCCAAATATTTGCTTCATAGGCGTAGGGGACAATCAACGGCAGAAATCAGTCTCTAAATTGGCCTTTTGGGACCAGATAAGGGGGCATTAGCACATGTCTAGCGACGGTTTAACTGGTGTTGATTTATGTAGGCTAGCCACTAAATGCCTTGAACAGACACTACCGCTTAAGCGTATCACCGAAATCAATACGCGGGCTAAGATCAACGATACTTTCGATAT
>ERZ1049444.2793-NODE-2793-length-11130-cov-5.160903_pt1 | contig 11130 bp, 9 predicted proteins | sample MGYA00383101_ERZ1049444 | MGnify/ENA primary metagenome ERZ1049444 (study PRJEB29581, sample SAMEA5548371) | metagenome | biome: marine; feature: coastal; material: water | depth 50 m | study: Short-term variability in the microbial, nano- and picoplankton...
TTCTTAAGGAAATCCGTCTCTCTAGGGTGCTCTGACTACATTTGAACAAAGCGCAACCAGCACTGTATTGGGCTGCCATTTCATAGATGCCGGTTTTACGGACTCTGTTGTTAGAGACACCCGTTTTACAGAGACCGCTTTAACCAACACACCATTTGCCAATACACTCTACGTCAACACACTAAAAGCGGCTGAGGTTGAGAGCGTTCTAATCATGCTGATTTATACCCATCAAAATTGCATTGAACATGAGGTTCCTCAGGGTCACCCGGAACGACCTGATCGGCTAATACATCTTTTACAGCATTTGAAAGACACCGGCGTTACCGATGACTTCCCGCTAATTCCTGCCCCAAAAATTAGCAGCGCTCAAGTCGATATTGCCCATGACCTTCATTACTTTTCGTCGCTTGAAGCGAAAAGCCCTCATGAAGGTCTAGAGGCCCTAGACCCTGACACTTGGATGAGCTCCCTCAGCCTAGCAGCCGCTGAACATGCCGCAGGGGCTGTATGGCAGGGCGTTAACGACGTTATCTCGGAGCGAGACTCTCGGGTTTTCTGCGCGGTGCGGCCACCCGGACACCATGCTGAAATCAGCAGCCCCATGGGGTTTTGTCTACTGAACAGCGTTGCGATCGCCGCGATTAACGCACTGGAAATTCCCAGCATTCACAAGGTCGCGATTCTCGACTTCGACGTGCATCACGGTAATGGCACGGTCGACCTTTGTAAGGACAACCCCAATATTTTAGTGTGCTCAAGCTTTCAACACCCCTTTTACCCCGGTCGATTTCACGACCTAGAGCGACCCAATATTGTTAATACACCACTGCCTTCAGGAACAGTCGGCAATGCCTTTCGCCAAGCCATCGCCCGTGATTGGTGGCCTGCCATTCATCACCATCAGCCCGATTTAATTCTGCTGTCAGCCGGATTCGACGGCCATCAAGCTGATCCCTTAGCACAGCTGCAACTCGTCGAAGACGATTATTACTGGATAACCCAAGAAATTGTTGCCTTAGCAAAACAGTATTCCAAAGGGCGAGTTGTTTCAGCCTTGGAGGGCGGCTACGACCTGCAGGCATTAGGCACTTCGGTCGTGGCACATCTTGAGGCTCTAAAAGGATGACGGTGAAAGCAAAAAAGCTGTCAATTTTGAGGCACGTGGCCAGCGTCCGTTTCTTAATGGCTGCGCCCATGCCCACAGCGTGTATCCAAAGCCTTTGGCCCATAACAACCGCCCTGCTCCGCACCGCTGTACGCCTTTGAACTTTGCCACTTTATGAATTATCTGGCCCACCTACTCCTTGCCGATAGAACCTCAAACAGCTTGCTGGGCAGCCTTATGGGAGACTTTGTGAAGGGCCCCGTTGACCAGGCAATGTCCGAACCGCTGCGCGCAGCCATTGTTCAGCATCGCCGTGTCGATTCTTTTACCGATGCACACGCTATCGTAAAACGCAGCAAAGGCCGCATTAGCCCCGAGTTCAGACGCTATGCCGGAATTTTGATCGATGTTTTTTATGATCATTTTTTAGCCACTCAGTGGGTCAGTTTTAGTGACCAGCCACTCAGCACCTTCACAACACAGGTATACGCTCAGTTAGAACAGAACAGCCATTTTGCACCGGACAGAATGCAGCGCACACTGCATTATATGATTCATTTCGATTTACTCGGCAGCTATCAACAAATGAATGGCATTCACCGAGCGCTGTGTGGCATTGAGAGCCGGCTCAAGCGCCCCAGCCAATTGGGCCGTGGGATTATTGAGCTGCAACAAAACCACAATGCGCTGCTTGCAGATTTCATGGACTTTTTTCCAGAGCTAATTCAGTTCGTCGAGGATAGCCCCGCTAGCACAGAGGGTGTCCTGAGCCGATCGTGCTGAAAAAGTGCTATCCCCAGAGCTCGGGAGCTGGGGGTTGAATGACCCCATCAATAATCTGTAATTCAGGCTGCACATCACTGGACTGCCACAAGGGGCCATCGAGATCGACAAAAGCAGCGCCCTGAGCCACGACCATTGCCGGCGCCATGGCCAATGACGAGCCCAGCATATTCCCGACCATGACCTGCTTACCGTACTGACGACACCACTCTCGCATGCGCAGCGCGTCGGTAAGGCCGCCACATTTATCCAGTTTGATATTTATCGCCTGATAACAGTCGGCAATACGTTCGAGGTCACCACTTGCCTGGCAGGATTCATCGGCACACAGCGGCACGGGGTAATTTAAGTTCTCGAGACGAAAATCTTGGTCAGGCGCGAGGGGCTGCTCGAGCAGAGCAACATTTAGCCGCTGTAAATCGTCTCCCAAGTTCCACAGCAAGCTTTCAGGCCAGCTGCCATTAGCGTCGATAACGATGCTAGCGTCTGGGCGAGCCTCGCGCACGGCCTCTAGACACTGGAGCGTTTCGTTGGCGTTTAACTTAAGTTTGAGGTGTTTTAGGTGGGCGGCATCTCGGGCACATTTGGCCATATTTTCGGGATTATCAAGGGACAAGGTATAAAGCGTCGCAACGGGGCTCAGCGGTATGCCTGTAAGGGCTGCGATACCCTTGGAGGCGTGTTTTGACCGTAAATCCCACAGCGCGCAATCCAATCCGTTGCGGCTTCCCCCCGGAGTTAGCAGGGCCTGTAAATTACAGCCGTTTAATTACGCTAGAGCCGCCCCACTAAGCTGTCCTAACTCCTGCTCCATGGAAGGGATCGTCTCGCCCAAATAATCGACCCCCATGGTCTCAGCTCGACCTTTGATGCCGTCAATACTGAGCTCAATATGCAAGACATCGATTTCAGAGACCGTTTCCCCTGCGGTGACAAATGGCGCAGTCATCGTCCATTGGCGCGGTGTGATTTTGAGTTTCAACTCACCTCCTTCCACAGCGTCCTGACGCAATTAAAATTCAGCCTAAGCCCCTGCATCACAGGCCATCCATCAGGTTAGAACCGCTACCCAGGGTGCCAAATCGTTTCGCATCGGATCCAAACAGGGTAATCCTGTTTGTTCAGAGACCTCAGCACACACCCGCTTCGCCTCCTCTGCAGTGAGTGTTGATGTATTGAGACTCACACCCACCACCCGCGCCAGTTTATTCGTTAGCGATGCAGCCTCCTCATACCGGGTAATACAGGTTTTTAAATCAGGAATTTCGAAGGCTTCATATTCATCAATCGCCGTCCGACCCGCATCGTGACACAGCAGCAACGCATCAGGCTGACTGCCATGGAGCAGGCCCAACGTTACCGCAGCATAAGCCGGATGAAACAATGAGCCCTGCCCCTCTATAACATCCCAATGCGCCTCGGCCGCGTCAGGGCTTAAGCACTCTGCAGCCCCAGCAATAAAATCTGAGACCACCGCATCCATTGGGATGCCCCCACCAGCGATCATAATGCCGGTTTGCCCAGTTGCACGAAATGTAGCGGAGAAGCTTTGATTTTTAAGCTCTCGAGCAAACGCAAGGGCCGTATATTTTTTCCCCACACAGCAGTCTGTACCCACCGTCAGCAAACGTTTACCTGTTCGACGTTGGCCGCTGGCAATAGGAATATTGTCAGGGGCAACCCGCACATCGATAAGTTGCTGTTGCGCTGCGTGAGCCGCCTGAGACAGTGCCGGTAGCTCCTGTAAGTTTTGATGCAACCCGCTAACAATACTCAGCCCACTGTCTAGCGCATCGACCAGTGAAGAAATCCAGGCGGGCGCCAGGGCACCACCCAAAGGCGCAACACCAATGAGGACACTTTTCGCCCCTGCCGCCACCGCGGCATCCGGGGTCATATCAGGCAAACCAAGATCGACGGTGCAACCGGGGAGACGCCACTGGCCCACACACTGCTCTGGTCGCCAATCACGAAGCCCAACGGCAGTCTTGGCGTCCAGTGGGTTGGTGATATCACCCAAGAAAAGTAAGTGAGGCGCGGGCAAGTCGAGGGGCATTAAGGGGTACTCATTCGACGAATAACGCGACCCGGATAAGCCTCAGTCTGGCGCCCGTTTTCCATAACCCGCGTACCATTGACCCAAACATCGCTAATACCCACCGCGGCTAAAAAAGGTTCCGATGTCGTCGCACGATCGATGACAGTTGCGGGGTCAAACAGCACCAAATCAGCTTTGTAACCAGGCCTGATCACGCCTCGGTTTTTCATCCCTAAATGTTGTGCGGGCAAAGCAGTCATTTTCTGTACGGCGCTCTCTAGGGAAAAAAGTTCGGCATCTCGCGCGTAATGACCGAGCACCCGAGGAAAACTACCGGCGCCCCGGGGATGACGATCTTGTAAACCACCGTCAGTACAGATGTTGGTATGAGGCCAAGCCATAAGGTCCCGCAGATCGCTCTCGTCCATGCTGGTACCAATCATGCTGTCCCCAGGTTGGCCGGTTTTCTCTTCATAAGCTATCGACTGCTGCGCCAACTGAGAAAAGGCCTCCCCCGGAGTTTCATCACGCAAACCTGCAATCTCGATAAGGGTTTTACCCACATAGCTGGGTTCGGCGGGGAAATGCGTGAAAATAATCCCTTCAGGGGGTGCAAGCTCTCGCATAACCAGATCAATAGCTGGCATATCGAGTGGATCTCGTTCGGGCAACAACACCATCATGTGCGACTGCCAAAAGATATACGGGTAAATATCTGCGGTAATATCAACGCCCTCAGCGCGGGCGGCATCTAATTGTTTAAGCAACGCAGGGGCGCTTCCCCAAAGGCGCTTCATCGCAAGCTTAATGTGAGAGATTTGCACCGGCATACCGGTAACACGCCCTATCTCAATAATCTCTTCGATACTGTCTTCGAACCAACGATCTTCACTACGCAAATGACTAATGTAGCGACCGCCCCGCTGAGCGGTCTGCTGTGCCAGCAATAAAACTTCGGCTCGGGAACTGTAAATACCGGGCTCGTATTCCAGACCTGTCGAAACGCCAATAGCCCCTGAGTTCAGCTCCGATCCCAGCAAGCTTGCCATCGACTGCATCTGTAATGGGCTCGCTTCCTCCCGGTTGCCTTTACCCATTACGGTATCGCGCAAAGTATTGTGGCCCACATAAGCCGCCACATTGATCTTGGCGGGAGTCTGCTCCAAGGCCTGAAAAAAATCCTTCAGTGGATAGGGCGAACTACCATCTTGGCCAACTACAACGGTGGTAATGCCTTGGGTGATTTTGGGTGCAGCATTGCGCTGAGTCAGTAGGTGCTCGTCCGCGTGGCTGTGGGTATCAATAAACCCTGGGCTCAGCACCAGGCCCTGAGCATCAACTAGCGTATCGGTAGCGCGCGCCGTCAAATTTCCCACGTCGGAAATTTGGTCGCCGATGATTCGAATACTGCCTCGCTGGCCGGGACTACCCGTGCCGTCAAGCAACAGCGCATTGACGATAAGCGTGTCGGCCAAGGTTGGAATTGGCACTCCGAGACACAAAACCACTGGCACTAAAAGCCCGAAGAAAGTCTTCTTTCGCTGCCTCATGGTGCCCTCCCGTTTTACCTGTCGCTGCCACAACGGCGCCGATTCGCTTTGTCGTGATCACTACGAAAGGTACAGGCCTGCTTTTCGCAGGTCTACCCTACCGAGTCCGGCCAAGCGCAACCGCTTCGGGCCTACTTTAGGTTGGCCTCCACCGCATCGAGAAACCCAATCATGTCGACCACGGTTTCTGTTTCGGGATTGAGAGTTTTGCCCTTTAGGTCACCGGTAATAGTCCCCTGTGACACTGTCTCAATCAGCGCTGATTTCAAGCTGCTCGCGTAGGTATCTAGTGCCGGGTTATTTTCTCGTCCCGCCAGCTCTTCAAGGGCATTGGCAACCGCAAAAATAAGTGCCGAGGAATTGAAGTTGGCCTCTTTGCCATCGGTTTCGAGGTAGCGTAGATAAAGGTCGTGGGCGGTACCGTGGGGCGCTTCAAACAGCTTGGTACCGTCTTTACTGATAATAATGGAGCTCGCCGTGGCGAGGCTGCCACCAAGTGCTGCAGAAATATCAGAGAAAATATCCCCATCAAGGTTTTGTGCGGGGTATAGCCCCCAACGCGGCGGGTCGCAAATCATTTTGCTCAACTGCCGTGAAGGCCGCATGATCATGAAAGACGGGGGTGGAGTATCAAGAGCCGCCAGCTCTTGACGCAACTCTAAAATAATTGAGCTATAGACCTCGTCGTATTGCACGAACTCTCGCTTCAAGCCAAAGTAAATTTCTTTTTTATTAACTGCCGAATCCAGAAAAACCTGCTCCACCCAATCTTTAATAGCCTCGCGATCATTCGACATAAATAAAATGGGATCGCTAGCCTTGACCGTCCGTGCGTGCTTCTCCACACCATCGACCAAAACTTTAATCACACCATCTTCCGGTGCAGGCATGTTGTAGCTGCCATACTGGTCGCCGCCACCCGCGCTCATTCGTGAAATCGATACGTGGGCTTTGCGCTCGGGTAAGCCATAGCGCTTTAACTGCTGAACCAGCTTGTACAGCTTCATTCCGCTGACATTATCGGGCACGCCCCACAAAGCGCGCTCAGGAGGGTTAGAGATAATACGTGCCGCCTGCGCATCGATCAGCTCATAAAAGTAAGACAGCCCAGCAGCCGCTACTTGTTCTTTGTAGTCGCGCTCATAAATTTTTTCGATAGCGGCACGCATCACGCCGTCATACCCGGGAACTACGGTATCTTTTAGGCCAAGATAAATATCGCGACCCTCGGCAATGGCGCGCTGAAAAAAGCGATGGGCCCAAGCTTGCACTTCTTCGATGGCATTCGTTGCCAGCATCCAGGGATCACCCTTTTTCAGGCTGCGCCTGTGAACTTCCATCGGATCGCCACTGGCGCCTACGAAGATCACCTTGGCAACACCCGTCGCCTCTGACAGCTCGCTATAGCTGAAGTCCAAGCCCCCGGTTTCCATGGTATCGACCTCAATATCTCGATCGATCCATTGCGGGCGAACACTCTTCAAATTTCTAAACTCAATATCTTCGCGGGTGATATTGCCGCTAATGCCTTTTCGAATCGCTCCGTTGGGTGACTTGGTCGCAAGCTTATCGAGTGCACTTTCGTCCACAGTAGGGTGACGCTCTAGCAGCGCATCAAGCTGGGCGCGGTTTACTGTCATTCCTGCATTTTTTATACCCACGCCGTGAGTCTTTAGAGCCTCGATCGCTTCTACGACCACTTCGCCATTACTGGTGAACCGCTCTTCAGCAGACAAGTCGACCTCGATCAAATCGATAGCGAGACGGCTGCGCACGAACTGCTCCAAAATGCGTTCGAAAGCAATTTGTGCCATCTCATCACCGTGCAAAACCACCAAGGGCTTTTCGACTTTTATTTTGGCGCTCACGCAGCACTCCCGGAATAAAAAATTGTGGTGGGCAAAGGTACCCTGATTGGCCCCTTTGAGACATTGTAAAGTGCGGAAAAAATGCGACTTACACGTTCAACATAGCCCGGCAACTCACTTTTTGGGGTGCCACTTGGGATGAATGGCTGCCAAGTCGTCGAACTGTTCCAAATTTCAGGGGTATTTGCGCTGAACCCGACGTTAGAAACACACAACCGTTGCTATTTCTGAGGTGTTAGACAACGGCAGTTGACGGCAGCAACAGGTGATCCCAAACACTACGCCAAACCTTGCCACTGTAACGACGCGAGAGTGGGGGGCGCTAGAGAGCCCCCAGCAGATCTAGGGGCTCAGCCAAGCCGAGAGCCTTAAAAGGAAACGTCCCATTGCAAACGAACTCTGTTTTCAGACTCCTTTTGCATTAGCAGCGTGTCATCCAAAGTCAGATGCGAGAAGTCAAAGGTCAACTTGTTTCGGTGACCATTGAAAAACCAGTTCGCGCCCAGAGTGAATTCCTCTCGCTCGTTGTAGAGCATTCTGTCGGCTTTATTCGGCTCTTTGACGTAGGCGTATCGCGCCGCAAATTCCAGTGGTGCGGGAATCGCATCAATCCAGTTGTGAAAAAAGTATCCCGCTTGAAAGTAGGCGCCTGTCAGGTCGCTCTCGGTACCCTCTACGCGGTCGGTAATAAACTTTCGATGCCATTCCTGCTGAACTGAAAACCCTCGGTACTTAAAAGCAAATTCCTGCAGACCCTGCTCAATTTTAAATTGGTCGTCTTGTGCAGTAGCAGGTTTGGCAAAGCCATCTAGGTTGCCACAGCCCGATGACGACCAACGGGTACAAGGGCCTTCGTTGGTCAGACCCGCGACTGCGAAGGAGCCCGTGGGAAGCTCGGTAAACTCAACGTCGGTTTGGCGCGTCTTCAACTGCCGCCCCAGAAAATTCCATTGCAACCGACCAACGTAGAGGTGTTCGTCAGAGCTGTTTTTAACGCTGCGACCCTCACCGTTGAAAACCCCTGCGTAATAATTAAGGTCGGCCAAACTGCCCTTAAATAGACGACCCCTAAGTTGCACACCCACCTGACGATCTACAGTAAAAATTCGATTTACTATGGACCGCTCTACAAATTGCTGACGCCCCGATGAGTCGACCCTCTCACGGTTGAAGTCAACCTTCCACTGGCCCATTCGAATACCGCCCCAATCCCATTTCGCCAAATCGACGCGCCAGTCAATAACACGAGCCCCGGAAGAAATGGCATCAGCATCGACGTCTCGAGCGGGCTGAAGATCGACCTCGAAATAATACTTTATCCAGGGCTGAAACCCGTGACCGCCAATTTTCATACGCAGACGTCGCTGCTCAAAGCTAGACGTTGTGTCTGCGTTAAAGTTGCTCACTTGGCGTGGATCAGAACCAAAGGGGTTGCTGTAGCGAAACTGCGCTCGCCACTGCAAATTAGTGGCAAAGTTTCCATCACGAGTCGCGAGTTGAAAGCCCTTGGACCCGTAGCTGGCTTGAATGGGTGACTCTTCAGAGACGGCACTGGCGACCGCCTCATCAATGGCTATTTGAATGTTTTCATCCAGAGAAACATCGACTTCAAGCTCTTCTTCGCGCACCACTACGGTCTCAGGCGCGGGGGCCAGAATGTCCGCTGTGGTTAGCGACTCTTTGTCGACCAAACGATCAAACTGTTCTTGAGTTATCACGTCGTTTTGAAGGAGTATTTCCAGCAATTCTCTGTCAGCGGCCTGGGCGCCTTGGGCACCGAGAACCGTTACAAACAGCATTGGCGCAAACGTCTTTACCACTTGTTGTTGAAAAGTCATTAGGCTCTTCCTCGTCGATGATTGCCGCAAAATATGACAAGTTTGTTGCAGTAATATTACAGTGCACAGACTTTTCAATTTTTCCCCAAAATACTCGGAAAAATTTGCTTTTACACCCAGCTGCCAGCACCTGAAAGGCGTAGGCTCAGGCCGCCTGAGCCGCAACGCATTGCACTCAAGCAACTGCAATATCGAGCTTTTGGGGAATGACCAGCGCATTTGATTATTCAGCACTGACGCAAGGCACCGCATGTTAGCCCGCGCGCTTTAACTCGCCAATCGCGAACGCGAGACGCCTCCCGAGGGCTAATTTACGAGGGCACAGCGCAGCCAAATGGCCAAGTGCCGAAAAAGCAAAGTGAGGATAATTAGGGTTGCCTAGTGCGCAGACGAGTATCATTTCCATGCTGCGGGCTGCGCCGCGTTGCGCCTGAAGCTCTGCGCCCAAAACTTTTGCCTGGCAGTCAGGTCATAGCGGGAAAAAAAGGATTTGAGCTAGGTTACGCCCAAAAAAAAGGCCCAGGAGCAAAGCTCATGAGCCAAGCAACCACTGCTGGATGCTGCTAACTGTTGGCAATAATTTGGGCGCGGTGCGCGACTTTTTCAGCGCTGTTGGCGATTTCTCCAATCTGGGAGAGTAGTTGATAAAGAAAAATTGCATCGACGGGAGATACGTTCTCTTCGTGAGCTTTAAGCTTGGAGCGAAGCTTTGTTTGCATCTCATCAGACTTACGCTCTAGCTTCTCCACGGCCAGCGATTTGGTCATTATGACCTTGATTTGACGGGCACCAAACGCGGTACGCGACAACTCTCGCGTGGCAGTGACGACCTCAACCCCCAAACCCACACAGTCGACAATGGTCTTAATGTACTTGGCTAACGACTTCTCCAATGGCGCGGGAAACGCGAGCTCTCTGCCAAGAGATAGGCCAACCACATCTTTAGTATGATTGGCCATAGTGTCCTGCATTCGTACTAACTCGAGAAGGTCAGAGCGAGACACCGACATCCATATACCTCGAGGCATGTTGCGACGAACGTTGCGCTTGAGGTCATCAGCAATTCCCTCAAGGTCAACAATCTCTGCCTGCACTTTCGCCGCCTTTGTCCACTTTCCTGCCTGAGCAGCGTCAAAGTAATCGGGTAATTTAGCGACACATTTCGCACAAGCTTTGACATGCTCATCCAGCATGGCCAGTGGTGAACTGCTAATCACTTCAGATATCGCAGACCTAACTTCCATGATGTTGCCCCTCAAATTTATAAAACATTAATTGACCAATGATGCCCAGCTGCACTGCGCGATATAAGTGCTGCGGCAGCGCCTTATCAAGCTGACGCCTAGACATTTGTTGCACACTTTTTCGGGCGACCGGTCGGCCATTCGCCAAGCTCATGGCTTCCATCAGCCGCCAAAGGCCGCGCGCAAGATAAAGAAGAATATCACGGATAATGTTGCTCCCGCCGGCAGCGTTACCACCCACGAGGTGACGATCGCGCCAATAGTGGGCAAGTGAAGTGCCTCTACGCCCCGCGCTAAACCCACACCGAGTACTGCACCCACCAACGTATGGGTTGTAGAAATGGGGAGCCCCGTGGCCGATGCCAACACTACCGTCGTCGCCGCTGCCAATTCCGCAGCGAAGCCACGACTGGGCGTCAATTCCGTAATTTTACGTCCTATGGTTTGTATTACTCGCCAACCGTAGGTGCCTAAACCCACAACGATACCCAGCGCGCCAACACCGAGAACCCACCAGGGCAAACCCGATTTAGCCACCACCTGACCCCCTGATTGGATCGTGCTGACCACGGCCGCCAAAGGCCCTACCGCGTTGGCCACGTCATTTGAGCCGTGAGCAAAGGCCATTGCACAGGCGGTAAAGATCATGAGGATTCCGAACACACGCTCAACGTTTGCCGCGCTGTTGATATCGCCGGAAT
>ERZ1049444.2797-NODE-2797-length-11091-cov-4.173976_pt1 | contig 11091 bp, 11 predicted proteins | sample MGYA00383101_ERZ1049444 | MGnify/ENA primary metagenome ERZ1049444 (study PRJEB29581, sample SAMEA5548371) | metagenome | biome: marine; feature: coastal; material: water | depth 50 m | study: Short-term variability in the microbial, nano- and picoplankton...
ACATAGCATTGCAGATAAATGATCCAAGTGCATTTATTTATCATAGGATAGGAAATTGTTATAAAATTTTAGGTAATGATAATTTATCCATAGAGTATTATGAAAAAGCTATAAATACTGAACCAACATTTGAAAAAGGTTGGATAGCTCTTATAGATTTTTATTTTTTGAAAAAAGATTTTATCAGCGCACTTACTTTTGCTCAAAAAGCTCTAGAATCAAATGGAGATAATTCTATTATAACATATAAAATTGGTGAAATCTTATATAAGTTAAACAAGTTTTCAGATGCAGCTTTTTATTTTGAAAGTGTTATTGAATTAGGGAATTGTAATCAAAATATATGGAATAAACTTCTTGATTGTTTGATTAAACTATATAGGTTTAATCAGGCTAAAAATACAATATATAAAGCTTTAGAAATTTATTCAGATTATCCAGATTTTGTTTTTCGATTAGCAATAATTGAAATTAATTTAGGGAATACAGAATTAGCTAAAAATCATCTTAATACTATTAATAAATCAATATTAAATAAATTATTTGAAAATGATTTATATTCCAATTTTAGAAATATAGTTTAATACAAAGTAATTATATAATTACTTTTTTATTAGCTTACGATTAATTTGGACCTTTTAAATAGATTTAATTAATGAAATCAATAACTCTTATTCTTAAAGGGGTTTTTATGGGAATAGCTGATCTAGTTCCTGGAGTATCAGGAGGTACCATAGCGCTTATTCTTGGAATATACGATGAGTTTATTTTTAGTTTATCAAAACTATCATTCTCATCATTAAAGAAATTAAAAAACGAAGGAATAACAGTTTTTTGGAGTGAAATAAATGGAAATTTTCTTTTAAAATTATTTTCTGGAATCCTAATAGGAGTTTCTTTTTTTACTTATTTAATTGATTGGCTAATAAACAATTATCCTATTCCTTTATGGACTTTTTTCATTGGAATTTTATTATCAAGTACTGGGTTTATATATAAAAAAATTAAACTTCCAAATGTTAAATTATTATTATACTTGTTTTTAGGAATTCTAATTTCTTTTGTCATAACTCAAATTAATCCAAGCTCTGAAAATAAATCAATTAGCGGGCTATATTTATTTTTTTCATCATTAATTGCGATAAGCGCTATGATTCTACCAGGTATATCGGGTGCATATATTTTAATTCTATTTGGTACTTATTCAGAAGTTATTTCAACAATAAAGGGAGGAATAAATATTATTCTTCAACAAGATTATACAAACGTATATAGTGTTCTCTTCAAAACTAGCATTATTGGTTTTGGAATAATCTGTGGAATATTAATATTTTCTAAATTTTTTAAGTGGCTACTTATTAAGTTTTATGATAAGACTTTAGTATTTCTAATTGGATTAATGCTTGGTGGTTTAAATAAAATATGGCCATGGCAAGAAAATGGTGAGAATTTACTACCATTTAATTATTCTGGAGAAAAATATCTTCTAGCATCTTTGATCTTTTTTATTTTAGGAACACTATTTGTCTTCGGTGTGCAGTTTATTGAAAAACGAAAATATAATGATAAAAAAGAGAACAAGTAGTGATAAGTTATTATTATTAATTAAAGGTTTTGCAATGGGTGCAGTAAATAAAATTCCTGGTGTTTCTGGAGGAATAATTGCTTTACTCTGTGATTTTTATGTTGAGCTAATATATTCGATCCAAAAAATAAATTTAATATCATTTAAATTACTCTTTTCTGGACGTTGGAAAAGTTTCTACAACTATATTAATGCTGAGTTTTTAATTTATCTTTTTGGCGGTAGTATTATCAGCTTTTTTAGCATGTCTTTACTTTTAGATTATTTAATAATAAATTATTCCAATTATCTATGGTCAAGTTTTTTTGGAATGGTGTTAGCCTCAATATATTTTATTTTTCCATTAGTAAGAAAATGGAGATTAAACACATACATGTTTTATCTTATTGGAACATTAATTGGTCTAGGGATAAGCTTAGCTGAACCTATAAATGGTAATGATAATTTATATTTTGTATTTTTTTGTGGAATGATTAGTGTTTCTGGAATGACTCTTCCTGGAATATCTGGTTCTTTTTTATTATTATTATTAGGTAATTATGAACTTCTATTAGTTGAGTCTGTAAATGCCTTATTTTTTAGTATTAAAGAGTTCATTATTGGAGATTTTGGATTTTTAAATAATAAAGAAAGGATACGTTTAATTCAAATAATGATAGTATTTATGTTTGGGTCAATTACAGGTTTAGTCTTTTTTGTTAATGTATTAAATTTTTTGTTAAAAAAGTTTTATTCTATAACCATATCTCTTATAATAGGTTTTATTTCTGGTTCTATTATGTGTTTATGGCCGTGGAGAATTTTATCAAATGATAATAAGCTAAAGTTCTATTTTCCCTCTGAAATTAATAAAGAGACTGTTTTAATGCTTATATGTATTACATTAGGGGCTGGGCTTGTATATGTTCTAGAAAAATATGGAAAAAAAAACAAAATTTAGACAATTCGGGTTAATTGGAAAAGATATTGAATACTCATTTTCGAAAGAATATTTTGAAAAATTTTTTTTAAATAATAATTATACTAATCTCAATTATACAAACTTTGACATTAAAAATATTTCAGAAGTAAAAAATATTCTTAACATAAAAAATATAGCCGGCTTAAATATTACAATCCCTTACAAAGAAAAAATAATCCCTTATTTAGATGACTTAACAGAAACTGCACAAAAAATTGGAGCAGTAAACACTATATATTTCAAGAATAATAAGATAATAGGAGATAATACTGATGTTATTGGATTCGAATATGCATTAAAAAGCTTTATGGGTGAGTATTTAAAAAATGCTCTGGTTTTAGGTACTGGGGGGGCTTCAAAAGCCGTTGAGTTTGTTTTAAAAAAAAATAATGTAGAAATGATTTTTGTGTCAAGAAATCCATCTAAAAACGAGTTACAATACGAAGATCTTAATCAAAAATTATTAACTAATTATCCTTTGATTATTAATTGTACTCCTTTAGGAACATTTCCTAAAATAGAAAACTCACCGGATATTCCTTACAATTTAATTAATGTAAAAAATTATTTATTTGATTTAATATATAACCCAAAAGTGACGACATTTATGAAAAGGGGACTTGATAATGGAGCTAAAATTAGTAATGGACTTCATATGTTGATAAAACAAGCTGAAGCATCATGGAAACTTTGGAATTAATTAAGAATATAATATTTTTTTTGTAAATTCTCACCAAACTTAGTCATGGATACACAACTAATAAAGAAGAATGAAAATAATATAAAAGGCATGGATCTTTCGAGCATGACTGTTATTGAACTTAAAAAAATTGCAAAAGAAAAAGGCCTTTCTGGTCTATCAAAATTCAAAAAAGCTGATTTATTAAACGCTATAAATAAGAATACCGAAAATAAAAAAATAGAAAACAAATTATCAAATAAAAAAACTAGTATAAAACGAAAAATATCCAAAAAAACTGAAAATAGAATACAGCTAACTTCTAGAGAACTCATTGATCTTCTTAAAAAGAAAATTACTGAACCAAAATGGAGTATACATAAACATAATATAGAGGATATAATTAAGGAAATAGAAAAAATATTTTTTGAAAACTTACAAAACGAAAAAGATATTTTCATCTCAAATGGTGGTAATGAAATTGATTTTTATTATAAATCCGCAGAAAAAGAAGAATTTGATAAAATAACTTATGATTATCGAAAAATGAAGCGTGATTATTTTAAAGAAATAGAAAATCAAAAAAAAATAAATAGTGAGTTAAAAAAGGATATAATTGAGCAGATTAAGGAATTAATAGGTACAGAGGGTTCAATCAACATTATATATAAAAAATTTAAATCTCTTCAAGAGACATGGCATAAAACAGGGCCTGCATTAAGATCTGATAATAACAATTTGTGGGAAACATATAAACATCACGTTGAACGTTTTTATGACTTTTTGCATATTAATAGAGAATTAAGAAATATTGACTACAAGCATAATTATGACGAAAAAATCAAAATTATTCAAGAAGCAGAAGAATTAGTTAAAATTGAAGATATATTAAAAGCTGGAAGAGATTTAAACGTTCTACATCGTTTATGGAAAAAAGAATTAGGGCCAGTGGCACCAGAAAACAGGGAGCCGTTATGGAAAAGGTTTCAGGAGGCCTCCAAATTAATACATGCAAAAAGACAAGAATTGCAAAAGAAAATGAAAAAAAATCAAAATATTAATATTGAAAGAAAAAATTTAATTCTTAAAAATATAGAAAAACCAACTAATCCGAAACCAAATAATCACAAGGGATGGCAATTATCAATCAGAAAATTTAATGAACTAAGAGAAGAATTTAAAAAAGTGGGGGTTATTCCTAAATCGGAAAGTAAAAAAATTGGGGGTTATTCAGAGAAAAAGGAAAAATTTATAATCTAAACAAAAATCAATTTTATAAAAATCAAAAAAACAATCAAAAAAAAATTATTGAAAAATATAAAAATCTAATACATGAAGTAAAAGAAATTAATGAAAAAGAAGATTGGAAAAAATTTGTAGAAAGAATGAAATCAATACAAATAGAATTTAATAACAATAGCTATATTCCAATAAGCATACTAAAAAAGTTAAGAACAGAATTTCAAACAGAAACAAATCTTTATTTTCAAAGATTAAAATCTGGTTACCAAAAAATAAATGCAGATGAAGAAATTCTCTATAAGAAAAAATTAGAAATAGTTAATAGTCTTAAGAAACTAGACTTTTCTAAAAAAGAATTCACAAAAATTTTTACTGAGCAATGGGAAAATATTCAAAATATAGGTAATCTTAATAGACAATTAGAAATTAAAATATTTAATTTATTTATTAAATCAACTTCTAAAATACTTAAAGGAATTCATGATCTCAAAGTAGATAAATCAAATATTTTGTTTGATATAGAATTGTACTGTTTAGAATCTAATTTGGAGGAGTTACAGGTCAAAATTAATTATTATAAAAAAACAATTGATGAACTGCAAAATGAAATAAATCAATTAGAAAATAATCTTGAATTTTTTAGTCAATCCAGTACAGAAAGTCCTCTTCTTAAAGAAGTAACAGAAAAATTAAACACATTAACAACTAAATCTTTCTTATGGAAGGAAAGATTTAATAAGCTTAAATCAGCTAAAAATAAGACTCCTAATTCTGTGAAAAAAGACCTAAAGGATGTTAGTAAAACAGAATAATTTTAAATATTTTTTTTAGCTTTTTCCCATAAATTATTTAAATCATCTAAACTCAAAGACTCTATTGAAGTTTTTTCTGATTTGGCACTTTTTTCCATTTTTTTAAATCGATCAACAAATTTTTTATTTGTTTTCTTTAAAGCCATATCAGGGTCTATATTAATAAATCTTGCATAATTAATTAGAGAAAAAATTAAATCTCCGAATTCTTCTTCAATAGATGATTTGTTATTTTCTTTTATTGCATTAAGAAACTCGTTTTCTTCCTCTTTAACTTTCCCCCAAACATCTTCTAATCTTTTCCATTCGAAGCCAACTCCCGCTGCCTTATCTTGAAGACGATGTGATTTAATCATTTCAGGAAGGCTAGATGGTATACCCGAAAAAATACTATTATTTCCCTCTTTAAGTTTTAAAGTTTCCCAATTACGCTTAACATCATCTTCGTTTTTTACTTTAACGGTCCCATAAATGTGTGGATGTCTATAAATAAGCTTATCACAAATAGCTTCTGTCACATCTCCAATATCAAACTCATTTTGTTCAGAGGCTATTCTTGAATAAAACATAATGTGCAATAACAAATCACCTAACTCTGATTTAATTCCATTTAAATCTTTTTCTAAAATTGCTTCTGACAATTCATGGGTTTCTTCAATGGTAAGTGTTCGAAGAGTTTCAAAGGTTTGTTTCTTGTCCCACGGACATTTCAATCGAAGATGATCCATCATGGTTAACAACTTATCTATTAATTCTAACTGTCTTTTACGAGATTTCATTTTTATCATTTTGTATAGTAAATATGGAAAATACACCTTTATATAAAAAGATGGTTATAACCATTGAATTATTATATCTTTTGAATATACTCTTTCGTAATCGTTAATATTATAAATAGCGAGAAAATAAGTCATACGCACTTCTTTTTGATCTAATAAAGGTTCTGCAATATAAGCATCTGTGATTTTTGATATTATTTTAAATAACCCTACCTAAGCGAGAAATGATAGAAATTATTTCGTCTAAATTCGTTCTATCTGTTTTTTATTGGTCCTGAAAACTTCATTTTATAATCAGTTTCAATCTTTCCTTTACTAATATTTAATAATTTACCTTTCAATAATTTTCTTTTTAAGGGTGATAATTTATCAGTAAATAAAATCCCCTCAATGTGGTCGTATTCGTGTTGAATTACTCTTGCAATTATACCATTATACGAATCTTGATGTTGATTAAATTCTTGATCAAAATATTTAATTAAAATAGTGTCCGAACGCTTTATATCAGCTCTTACATCAGGAATGCTAAGGCATCCTTCATTAAAATCCCATTCGTTTCCAGTTTCATCAGTAAGAGTTGGATTGATAAATACTTTTTTAAAAGATTTTATTCTATTTAAGTCAACATCATTCATGCTTTCATCATCAGCAAAAGGACTAGTGTCAATTATGAATAAGCGTTTTGAAAACCCAATCTGTGGTGCTGCTAATCCAACTCCATTTGCATTGTACATTGTTGCCCACATATTTTCAATTACATCATTTAAGCCCTCAAAATTCTTAGATACCTCCTTTGCTTTTTTTTTCAATACGGGATTTCCATAAGCTAGTATTGGTAAAATCATTTTTGATTTTTTTTAAATTCTAAGTAGGATTGTAATATAATCGTTGCGCTAATTTGATCAATTAGTGATTTATTTATTCTTTGATTCTTTTTTAAACCATTTTCAAGCATTGCTTTACTAGCAATTTTTGAAGTAAATCTTTCGTCGTGTCTAATGACTGTAAGATCGGGGATTGTTTCTTGAAGTTTAGTTATAAATTTTATAATGACTTTTTCAATATTCGAAAAATTACCATCTCTTTGTTTAGGCTGACCAATAATTATAGCTTCTACATCATTTATTGAAATATATTCCTTTAAAAAAATCAATGTTTCTTTTGGGGTTAATGTTGTTAAAGCACTAGCTATTATTTGAAAAGGATCTGTATGAGCAATACCTGTTCTCTTTTCGCCAAAATCTAATGCAACCAAACAACCCATTTTAAAATTTTAACAAAGATACAATTTGACAACTTAAATCAATTAATGAGTTCTGAGTTTCATTACATTTGCTAAAAATTTAATTATGAAATCTATAATTGAAGCTGCCTGGGACAATAGATCTTTATTAGAAACCGAAAAGACACGGAATGCTATAAAAAGTGTTATAAGACAACTAGACGATGGAAAAATTAGAATTGCTGAAAAAAATACTCACTTTTGGAAAATTAATGACTGGATAAAAAAAGCAATTATTTTGTATTTTCCAATACAAAAAATGAAATCTATTGAAATTGGACCATTTGAATTCCATGATAAAATTTCGTTAAAAAATGATTATGCTAAAAAAAATATTCGTGTTGTACCTCCTGCTGTTGTTAGATATGGAGCATACGTGGCGAGTGGAACAATTTTAATGCCTAGCTATACTAATATTGGCGCATATGTTGATACAGAAACTATGATAGATACATGGGCTACGGTTGGAAGTTGTGCGCAAATTGGAAAAAATGTTCACATTAGTGGTGGTGTTGGAATAGGCGGTGTGCTAGAACCCGTTCAGGCTTCTCCAGTTATAATTGAAGATAATGCATTTATAGGTTCAAGGTGTATTATAGTTGAGGGTGTGCTAATTGAAAAAGAAGCTGTGTTAGGGGCAAATGTTGTTTTAACTGCCTCAACAAAAATCATTGATGTTACAGGGGCTAAACCAATAGAAATGAAAGGTGTAATTCCTAGAAGATCAGTCGTTATCCCCGGAAGTTATTCAAAAAAATTTGAGGCTGGAGAATATCAAGTTCCTTGTGCTTTGATTATTGGAAAAAGAAAAGAAAGCACTAATAAAAAAACATCACTAAACGACGCTTTAAGAGATAATAAGATTACAGTTTAAATTTTATGACCTTTTAATTAATCCATAATCAGACCAAATTCGATATTTTTTTTTAGTATCTGATCTGATTTTATTATTTAATTCCCAAGAAGATCTATCTACATATCCCCTAGAATGATCAAGGTGTAAGCATATTGCTAAATATCTAATTTGTTTTGGTTTAATCCCAAAATTTATAAGACGTTCACCAAATTCACGATCTTCTCCTCCATATTTCATTCTCTCATCAAAACCATTTACAGAAAAAATATCCTTGCGCCATCCAGAGCTATTGTGACCATTCCAAGTTGGTTTAGTTGGAGTAAGTTTATTTAGAATTCTTGAAATAGTTACACAAGTAGATATTTTAATGTTTTTAAATGAAATCGCTAATCCTCTTTTTCTTAACCATCTAATGGAAAAGCAGTTCTGTAAAAAAATATCTTCTTCTGAGATAATATTTGACAAGGTTCTATTTAACTTAAAATAACCTCCTGACAAAAATGATCCCTTAGCTTTAAATTTATTATGATTTTCTAAAAAATCTCTTCTTGGAATACAATCACCATCTGTAAAAACAATATATTTTCCTTTACTAATATTAAGTGCCTTATTCAAAATAACTGTTTTTTGAAAACCATTATCAGGATGCCAAACATGCTTGACAGAATAAAATAGAATTTGACGAATGTTTTCAATTAAATCTTTAGTTAAAGTTCGAGATCCATCATCAGCAATTATTAACTCAAAATCTTTAAAGGACTGTTGAGCAAACCCTAGCAAAACTTTTTTTAGCCATAACTCTGAATTGTATGTACTAAGAATAACTGAAAAAAATGGTAGCAAATTTTAAATTTTAATATCCATGACAAAAATAAAACTACTTTTGCTTTTAACAGGCAAATTTATAATGAAAATATTAGTCATACAACAGAAAATGATAGGTGATGTGTTAATATGCAGTCTGTTATGTGAGAATATAATAAAATGGAATCCCCGAGCTGAAATTGATTTTATAGCCAACACTCATACTCTTCCAGTTATTAAGAATAATCCTCATATTAATAAAATAATAGTTTTTGGAGATCATTTTAAAAATGACAAAAAGTCATTTTATCGCTTTTTGAATAATCAACGTAAAAATAAATATGATGTACTAATTGATGCATATGGGAAAATTGAAAGTATTTTAACTTCTTGGCTAACCCCTGCTCCCATTAAAATTGGTTATAAGAAATGGTATACTAATTGGGTTTATTCAATATCAGTTGAAAGACAATTACATAAATTTAAAGATGACATACCACTTTCAATAATAAATAGAATCAAATTATTAATGCCAATAATAGGAAAAGATTTCAATTATATCTATAAACCAAAAATATATTTGGATGATTATGAAAAAAAAAATGCGAAAGCTCTATTAATCAATAGGAAAAAATCTCCCTTATTAATGATTAGTGCTTTGGGTAGTTCAAAATTAAAAACATATCCTATCGAAAAAATGAGTTTAGTTTTGGATTATATAGTTAGAAAATACGGCGCTCAATTGATTTTAAATTACATGCCAAATCAAAGGAAAGAAATTTTGTTGTTACTTAACAAAATAACACTCAAAACAAAACAATCTTTGCTTTTTAAAAAAAGTCCTAGAAGTTTGAGCGAATATATATCAATTGTTTCATGTTGCGACGCGATTATTGGAAATGAAGGTGGGGCTATTAATATTGCAAAATCTTTAAATATTCCAAGTTTTGCAATTTTTTCACCTCAAATAGATCCTGAGGTATGGAATACGTCGTCACAAAATCAAATTGGTGTACATATCAAAAATTACATTAAGAATTTTAAAAGTTTTAAATTAAACTCTAAACAAATATTTAGTTTATATAATTCCTTTGAGTTTGATTATTTCAAACAAGAATTATCAATTTTCATGAACCGACTCAAATAAACCATTTATAGCTTTAATTTTCTTTTTTAAAATAGATTTTTTCTGAATTAAGTCGTTATTTAAAAAGTCTGATTCATCTTTTTGATCATGATCAAGATGATAAACTATAGCACTAAACTTAACTCTTTTTCCTTTTATTCCTAAATTATGCAACCGAATCATTAAATCTGAGTCTTCTCTCCCCCATCCTTTGAATTCATTATCATATCCATTAACAGAAATAAAATCTTTTCTCCAAAAAGATGTATTACAACCTCTAAACTTATGAGATATTTTATTTGTAGGTTTATAAAAGCATGTGAAAAAAGGAATTCTGATTTTCCTAAATCTTTTTTTAATATTTGGACTAAAAAATGAAAAAAACACTCTTTTGTATTTATTTTGATAACACCACAAAAATTTTGAAATATATTTTTTTTTAATATGAACTCTAGTTCCATATAAATAACATGCCTTTTTTGCATTAGCAATATGATCATAAATGAAATACTCATTAGGAATACAATCACCATCAATTTGGATTATATAATCTGATTTGGAAAGTTGAATAGCTTTGTTAAGAATCAAAGCTTTTCTAAAACCAAGGTCTTCTTGATTAACATGAATAAATTTTGATGAAATTTTATTTTTCCATGAATTAAAAACTTTTAGTGTCTTAATATCATTTCCATCTTCAGCAATAATTATTTCATTTGGCAATTGAACTTGTTTAGATACCTCATTAATAATAACACTCAGTGCATCTGAAGAATTGTATGTTGAAATTATTAATGCAACTGTCATAATGAAGTACAAATATAAATAGAAATCAATGTTTTATAACTTAGTATATATTAAACTGTATTTTTGATAAAATTATTTTAATGATTGATGAAGTTGAAAATGCTATTAAAGTATTAAAAAATGGAGGCGTGATCTTATATCCAACAGATACTGTATGGGGA
>ERZ1049444.2803-NODE-2803-length-11072-cov-9.240537_pt1 | contig 11072 bp, 10 predicted proteins | sample MGYA00383101_ERZ1049444 | MGnify/ENA primary metagenome ERZ1049444 (study PRJEB29581, sample SAMEA5548371) | metagenome | biome: marine; feature: coastal; material: water | depth 50 m | study: Short-term variability in the microbial, nano- and picoplankton...
AGTAGCACTTGTGTCACCATCCATTTTATTTAGTTCTGTTGCAGTAGAAGTTACTACTACATCTTCATTTATTTTTGGTGAAGTATAAGTTTTATTTGTAAAAGTTTGTGTTCCTGTAAGTGTAGCAACAGTTGAATCAATTGCTATTGTTCCAGCAGATGTAATTGCACCACCAGATAAACCAGTACCAGCTGTAATAGAAGTTACTGTTCCTGTATTACTTGGAGTAATTACAGTAAAAGTAATTGAGTCAGAACCTAATGATGCTGTGTTATTTGTAGTACATAAAAATATTTTATTATCATTAGCACTTCCTTGATTAACAACAACCATTTGACCTGATAATTCAGAAATAGAATTAAATTGTGTATCTCTTGATGCTGCTCCTGCACCAGATCCTACTGCAGTATATAAACCATTTTCACTAGCTGTACTTTGATCTTTTAATAAGACTCTATCTCCTGCAACAAGTGTAATACCATCAATAGTATCTCCAGCTTCAAGAGCTGATGAAATTGTTACATTGGCAGTTGAAGCACACTCTGCAATAATTCTAGTTCTTAATCCAGCAACTGCATCATCAACATAAGTTGTTGCTGCTTTTGCATCTATTTGTGTTTGAGCATTAGAGGATAAAGTATTAATGTATTGAAATTCTGCACTTGTAACTGTACCATCTGCAATCTTAGTTGCATCTATTGCAGCACTTGAATTAATATCTGCATTAACAATAGAATCATCTACAATTTTAGATGAGTTTACTGAACTTGCAGCAAGTTTAGCAAGTGTAACATTAGCATCTGCTATATGTGCAGTATCAATACTGCCATCTACATAATGCTCTGAATCTATACTGTCATCTGCTATTTTTGCATTTGTAACAGCATCAGCATTTATTTTAGCTGTAGTTACTGCGTTACTTCCTATTTTAGCTGCTGTAATTTGTGAATCAGCTATGTGAGCTGTATCAATAGATGCATCTGTGTAGTGTTCACTATCAATAGCATCATCAGCTATTTTAGCACCAGTAATTGCATCTGCTGCAATTTTAGCTGTGGTTACATTTGCATCTGTAATTTTTGCTGTTGTAATTGCATCTGTTGCTAACTTTGCTGTAGTTATTTGCGAGTCTGCAATATGAGCTGTGTCTATAGAAGCATCAGTATAATGTTCTGAGTCTATAGCGTCATCTGCAATCTTAGCTCCTGTTACAGCGTCTGCTGCTAGTTTAGCAGTGCTTATAGCTCCATCAGCTATATTACCTGCTGCTATAACACCAGTAGGTATTGAACTATTTGTTTTAGCTAATACACCAATATGTACACTTGTAATAGCTTCACTAGATAAATTTCCTGAATCCCAAGTTATATTAACTGTTGTATTTGTTGAAAAAGACGTACTAGATACAGTACCATATATTGTGCCTGGCGTTGATGCTACAACTTTAACTCTACGTCCAGCATGATAAATAGCTGTTACATTAGCTCCATCAATTGTAAAACTTGTAGAAGATGCGTAAGTAGCAGTATAAGTACCTGCTGCATCTCCGTATTCAATCCATTCAGCAGTATTATAATGTTGTCTAATATCTGCCATAACACTTCTAAAAGCATTATTAATATTTGATGGTAGCATTCCTTCAGCAACAGATACTGAACCAGTTCCTGTAGCTGTATTGTTTGCTGCTGTTGTGTCGTATTTACCTAAAAATGTTCCTGCCATAATTCTCCCTAATTCATGAACCAACTGAATGCTTTATCGCTTTCAGTATTATTCTTATTTACTAATGTATTAACTGCTTCTTCTAATTGTCTTTGAAAATATTCTTGTGTTTCCATTGAATATCTTACGTTGTCTATATCTATTATATCACTCATTATCTATATCCTGCTTTTGATGCAACAATATCTATTCCTTGTGCATGGTTAAATGCTGTACCTGAAGCTATTTTTACATTAGCTCTTATATATCTACCTGATTGTCTAACTGGGTTTATACCACTTGTTACCATAGAAGATGAACTAGATTCTGTTTCTGTGTCTGCTAATCTTTCTCTAGTTTTTACAGTTACTGTTGCAGTCGCATCTACTATTGGTCTAACTCCTTGAATGTTAGTTCGAGCTCCTGGAAAGCCTTCTATCTCAGCTGTTTCTATTTCGCATTCATTAGCATTTCCTGAAAAAATTGCAGCTTTAAAATCTGAATCAATTGCACCTAAAAACATTTGTCCACCAGACCAAAAATCTGTATCTAATGATGCATTAATATTTTCAAGATTTGTAGATATAATATCCATTAGTTCTACTGTATAAGCTCCAAGAAATTGTGAAAATATTTGACTAGCATTTACTTTTACTAATGACCATTTTTTAGTAGAATAATTATATACAATCATTCTATCACAAATACCTGTTGTATTAGAAGCATTATTAACTGATGGATATAACCACATAGCTAATGTATTAAATGGATCAACTGCTGCTACTATTCTATCTGAATATGCTTTGTTTAAATTAAGATCAAAAAATCTATTAACTTTTTCTACTCCAATACCTACTACGTTATCACCTTGTATTTCATAAAAACCATCATCTGCATAAAAAAATACACGTCTATTATCTTGGCAAACTGTTTGTCCAAACATGGCTCCTCTATTAGGAGATATAACTGATAGTCTAAATACTGTTGCACCACCAACATAATCCATACGAATTATTTGGTTTTGTCTAAATACATATCCTACCTCTCCAGAGGTTACAGCAACAACTTTACCACCTGAACCTGGAAGGTCTTGATAGTCTGATTGTTTTCCTGTCCAAACAGTAATATCATTAATGCCTGACCATTGAATTCTATTAGTTGCTCCAACTATATTACCTACAACTAAAAAATCTCTAATTACTCCAGAGACTCTAAATACTGGTGCTGTACCAGCAGTTTGAATTGCTGTAAGAGCTGCAAAGTTAGTTGATGTTCCCATTAAATAATATTGAACTGCATCTACTCCATTACTTGCAATAACATATTCACCAAATTGTGTGAATGTCCAAAAGTCATCAGCATCTCCAGTTAAACTAGCTTTACGAGAAGTAAAAACTCCTGATGCTAATTGATATAAATTTGTTCTTGTTGCTACAAAATTAAATACAGCATTAGAGTTATCTCTAAATGATCCTGCACCTTTAGCATCTGTAGTAGTAGTTGATGAACCTGAGTATGATACCAACGAAGGAAATCTTTTATAAGATCCTAAAGCATGGTAAACATTAGTTGCTACGTTTGCACCTTTCATACCATGTTCTGGTTGATCAGGCATCCATTCTCCAAAAGGTATTTGCATTATCTAGCCCTGTAAAATGATAGATCAGTTTGTATATCTGTTCTTTGTTGAACAGGTGCTCCACCATATGAATCTTGTTTGTCGTTATTTTCGCATCTTTCCATAGCTGCAATATACATCTGTAACCATTGTTGAACTTGGTTAGGATCTATACCACCTAAGAAGTTAGCTGCATGGTATAAAGAACCATACAAATATATTCCAGGGTGATTAGTTAAAATGTAATTTGTTGTATTAGAATCTGAAAGAGCTCCAAAACTTTTATAATATGATAAGTACCCAGTATAAGAAGTATCAGGGGCAGGCCCAAAACGTAAAGTTTCTGTTTCATCATCACTCTCAATTGTATAGACTCTAGGTCTAGCAGTTGTAGAACCAGCTTTAATTTCAAACATATTATGTGGAGTAATATACTCTAAAACATATTTAGTGCTTGATGCTAGTATATAAAAAGATCTAACTCCAATAAACCCTGTAGGAACTGATTCAGTTTCAGAATCAATTGTAATAGAATCTATTTGTTCCATTTGTCTTATTCTTAGTTTAGCATTAAAGTCAGCTTCAGCTAATTTAATAAAGTCATCAGCTATCTCATCTGTTAAGTCAGTTCTGTTTAGCCAATTAGCTAATGCTGTTTTTAATCCTGAATATGTTGTTAATGCCATTATAAATTTCCTTCAGCTGTTCTGAAATATCTAAACTCACTACTATTAAGTTTAGTTCTCATTATTTTTCTTTGAATATCTTTGGGTAATTGAAACCAGTTGTTAGTTCCATTGTATTCTTTGGCCCAGATCGCTAGTATTAAAGGTGGAATACTTGCCACTCTTTTCATCTCTTTAGCACCAGATAAATAACCTTTGTCATGATTATAAAGCTCTTTGTTTCTTTTTAACAAAGGATTTACATCTTGAGAGTTATTAATAGTTAAAGCACCATTAGATTCTTGAATATATTTAGTTTTTATTCCACCATCATATTCTATTGATCTTATTCTAGCCATAAATTATTCAGTTAGTTCTGTAACGTATAATTCTCCGTTTGATCCACCTATTCTTAATACTGCAATTTTTTCTCCAGCTGAAATTTTAATAATTTCAACTTCTCCTGCAGGTAAATAAGTAGTACTTGTAGTAGCTGTTGGTGATACAGCAACGTGTATATGACAAGCAATAGTACCTACAACTCTTATGTATTCTATGTTAGCTGAAAAAGCTGAACTAGCAGAAGATGAACTTCCAGAAGTTAGCTTATGTACAGTTCCATGTCTTAATCCATAGTTCATGTTTTGTTCCTTTTGTTAGGGGATGTTGCCATCCCCATAATTAATTATCTTCTTATTACAAATGTAACGTAAAGTACAATTGCATTAGTTGAAGCACCATCAGTAATCATTTCGATAGTACCACCTTCTAAAACGTCATTAGCTGCTGTAGGTGTTGCTGTATCTACATCTCCAGCTGCTGAACCAGATTGTGTTACAGTAATTCCACCATTAGTAATGGCAGTTCCACCTATTTCAAAAGTGATTCCTCCATTAGCTGTTCCTATTGCACCTTGTAATGCAGTAAGAATTTTTATTACTTTTCCACCATCAGGGATTGGTACAAATGTACTCGATGCTGTACTGATATTGGCGATTTTTGCTGTTATAAAATAGTCGTTTAATGTTCTCATTTTGTTTCCTCATTGTTCCGATCATAACCCCTCTCTGATCTTCAATGTTTTTAAAGTACTAGGGGAGTAGTATTGAGGTTACTCCCCTATATACGTGTATCTATTATGAAGTAGTTAGATCCATAACTGAACCTGAAGCAGCTTCATTTCTTGATTCAAGAGTAGCTTCTACTAAAAGTTGTCTTTTTTCAGAGTCACCAGTCTTAGCAAGTTCATGCATAGAAAAGTCTCTTAAGAAAGCAACACCCCAGTAATCCATATCAAGTACATAAGCATCTCTATCTCTAGAGAATCTATTAGGTACTACTTGCAATTGACCGAAGTCAGATGCGTATACGTCAACTGATGTGTATAAAGTAGCGTCTGCACCAGCATCAAATCTAGTACTATTACCAGTAAATCCTGATAATTTTTGTTTGTTGAAAGGGCCAACCATAATCATAGAAGGATCCCCACCAGCATTCCATACTGACTTAATTACTGATTTTAATTGAGACTCTGTGAAAGCTCTTTGAGTACCATTTGTGTGAGCTGCATTTCCTGCACCTGCACCAGAAGCACCATCTGCAGCCATGTCATCATTAGTTATGACCCAAGATCCAAGTGCACCTAATTGACGTGCAGTACCTGAACCACCAGTTACTTCTGCATTGTTAGAAGTAAGAGTGCTTTCCATGTCTCTTTTTAGCTCTTTAGCTTTTTTAGCTATTTGATAAGCGATCTCAGATGCTCTACCTGCTTTGTCTACAGATTCTTGAGTTCCTGTTATAACTACAGTTTTATCCATAATTTGAGAACTGTTAGAAAGTCTAGTAGTTGCGACAGATGCGTCTAAAGTTGCTTCGTCACCTTCGATAACAGCATTGTTTGTTACTGCTGCTGCTAAGGCGTCTGTTTGCCATTCGTGAAGAACTGCAGTTGCTTTTGTTTTAGCTGCAGAACTTAGGAAAGGCGTATCTGTTGGTGAGATACTGTAGATAACGTCAGAAAGATCTTCTCTTTCACCGACTGAATCATAAGTATCAAACGTGTTTGTTGGCTGTGCCATTGTTTATTTCCTTTGTTGAGATTTAAGATTAATCATATCGGCTATGGCATTACTAGCATCTTTAATATTACCAGTTTTCCGTAGCGTATTGATTTTATTTCTTATTTGCTCTCTACCTGAACTATTGCCTGATTTTGCAACACCAGCTTTTAAAACTCTAGGGGCATTAGCAACCTTCTTAGATGTCAATGGTCTTTTATCCTTTTGGGATTGAAAGCTCATAGCATCTTTTGCTACCATTAAAAATCTATGGTCTGCAAGGCTACCAATTTCCTGATCATTAAAACCATAATTTCGTAACGAATTACGTAAACTAAGTTTAAAAGTATCAGATTTATTAGGGTCGCTAAACTCTGGTATTTTTGTTGCAGCTAAATCTCTTTGTGCTTCAAGGTAAGTTTCGTACTGTTGAGTTTGAAGCTCTCTTGCTTTACTTTTTAATCCTTCTATTCTGCTACTTTCTTGTCTTAATTCAAAGTCAAGTCTAGATGCCGATGTAGGATCTTCTTCATAAAGTTTAGCAAGGTCTTGTCCACCTTGTTTTTGTTTCACAAATTGATCTGCTGTCGATATTAAATCATTCAGCTCTGATAAACGAGTGTCATAAGTTTGACGCAAACTATTCTTTTGTCCTTCAAGATCTCTCTTTTCCAAACCTAAAGTATGAGTTTTTTGTCTATAATCCGAGTCTCTAGAATATCCTGCCTTCAGCTCATCGAGGCTCACCTCTAACTCTTGACCACTTACTTTTACTCGGTGGAGTTCAGGTGTCTCTAATTCTGTTGTAGTTTCTTCTTCAGTCTCAGTATTTTCAGTTGTCTGTTCTATTGGAGTTTCTTTCGACTCAGATTGACTCTCTTGAACTTCCTGTTTCTCAGGAATTGACTCTGTAGGTTCTGCTTTGGTTTCTGGTACTTGAGTGTCCTCTTTAGGATTCAGTAAACCTGAAATTTTATCTGCTGCACCTTTTATGCCTTGTATTGGTTCTGCCATATCGTTCCTTTTGTTGGTTGACGAAATTGAAGTTTCGTTAGATTAACTTCGTTTGTTTAATTGCTCGATTTCTGCTTGAGCTAGCTTTCCACTTGACATAACACTTAGTAAATGTCCTTTGATTTTATCCACCATATTAAAGGCTACCCAAAGGTTTCTACGAGTATCATCGTCTGCGAAACTTGTATTAAAGATCTCTAGTCTGTAAATTTCAGAAAGATCTTCAAATGCTTGTTTTAGAAGGGGATCGTCCAGCAGTTGCTGGGCTCGTTTGCCCTCCCTGATCAGTATTTCCTTGTCCATTTTTAAAGAAGTTTTGTTGTCCTTTTATTATCTCTTTCATTAGATCGCCTGATTTATTTAGATCAGCACCTTCTAACATTGATCTTCGTTTAAGTTCTAACTCATCAATTTTGGTATTGTATTTCAATTCCATTTCTTTGATAGCTAGTTCATAATCTAGAAGTGCTTGTCTCATTCTACCTTCTATACTCTTACTCTCCGTTTCAGCTTTTAACTGAGCACGTTGGTTTTCACCTTGTACTTGAGCTAAAGTCACCTTCTCAAATTCAGTAGGTGGCTTAGGAGGAATAGGTGGCATTTGTGCTGCTCCCACTTCTGGATCCATGAAGTATGGTTCTATACTATTTAGACCTGCATTTTCAACTAATTTTTTCAAAGAGTTGTAAATATTTCTTAGATTAACCATTGGGCCATGAACATTTTGTTGTAAATTGATTGCAGACATTTGTCTTTCTAATATCGCATTCATTAATATCAATTGTTGTTCTTTTGATCCAGTACCTAATCCTACTTGTACTGTAATATTAACTCTGTCTTTCCATTCGTAAGGTCTCATAGGAATATACTTTCCTCTGATTCTTACAATCTTTTCTTTATTTTGGTATTTGCAAGTAAGCTCAAACATTTTTAAGGCTAGATCTTTTACACCAGTCTCAGCAAAGATTCTGGCGATTAACTCCATTCTCATTTGTGATTGTGTCAGAATTTGGTTCTGGCCAGTTGCTGTATTGTTTAATGTGTTTGCATCTAGCCCTTGTGATTGTCTTGTAACACCTGTTCTAGTTTCTTTAACAGAATCTAGGTAGGCTAACATACCACTTGCTTGTTCAGTAATCGGTTGTGCCTGTATAGGCATCATAACATTTTGAGGAGGTTGTTTTGTTCTTACAATTCCTCCAGGACGATTTGTTAAAAGATCATCCATTGAAACTTGTCCATCTTGTACTGCAACTCTGTTGTTATTTGTTAGATACATATTGTCTAACATCTGTCGCATTACAGTTGATTTTATTAATTGTATATCTTCTACTAATTCAGCAACACTTCTTCCATAGAATCTGTGTGGCATAATAACTGGAGTCATAGATACAAAAGGTATTGAATCTATTTCTTCCATATCAAGAAATTTCTTACCATCACCTGCTACTGTAATTTTTAATAATTCTGCTTTACCATCACCATCTACATCCATTCTAATATAGCATTCATGAATTAAAACATCTTGTGTACTTTTATCTCCACTTGTTTCTCCATGAGAAAAGTCTACACTTTGGTGTCTAGCCATTTTATCTTCAGTATAAAAATCACCATCACCAGTAGGTAATGATTCAACTAAATCTTTATCATAGCCCATCTCAACTAATTCTGTTCTTGTTTTGTTCACTCTATGACAAACAAAGTTTGCAGTATCAATTGATTTGCATCTACGTTCAATTAAAAATTCTTCAGGTGGAACAGGTTCTATTCTAACCTTTCCATATAATTTTGTTCTATGAATAACTACATCATGTAGTTTAACTTTATCAATTTCTTTACCAGCATCATCTGTAATAGCTTCTTCGTATTCAGTATGATTTTTTACTTTAACTTCTTCAGAACTAAGTAGATCTTCTAATTCGTAATCTGTTAATCTTGTGTATTCTTCTCTTTCAGTTTTTTCAGCATTATCCCAATATACTTTTAGGATTCCATTCTTTTGAATTAGTGCATCTTTAAAAGCTGTATATAAAGCAAGGAAACCATCATTCTCTTTATAAAAGATATAGTTTAAATAGTCAGAACATTGTCTAGCCATTTCTTCATCTTCAGGCCCCATACCTTCACAATTAAATACATTATCACCTGCTGTAAAAATTCTCATCAATGATGGCATTAAACTTTCAACTGTATCTAATACATCATTAGAAACAACTTGAGATCTACCTTCTTGTTCATTGCCAAGAGGTTTTCCTAAATAATATTCTAACGATTTTTTTCTTCTTGATACAAGTTCTCCACCAATATAACCTGATGAATTATGTATTTCTTTACTTACTATTGATAATATTTCTTGATTTGATTTTCTATTTTTTTTCATACTACGTATTTTGTATCTATATTAATTGGTTTATCCCAGTCTGATGTATCTATTGGGTCATGTACACATCCATATCTAAATGCGTCACTTGCGTGTGAGCACCAGTCATGGAGAGGTTTATTTTTAAAAACTTGGTTTTTATCGTCCCATTGTTTTCGATACTGTCTCAAAGCATCTAATCCTGTTTTACATTTAACTCTGTCAAAATAACAACTTGGCAAAGTATTTCTTACTGATTCAATTCCATGATCTACTTCTAACTTAGGTGCTACTTCAAAGTCAATACCCAATTCTTGAGAAACTTCTAACCTTGACTTACCTGTTCCAAGCTCTCTCGCCATAATATCGTGAGGTGCTATATGTCGACTATATGCATAGTCTTTATCAGATAGTACATCAGCATAGTGTGCTAAAGATTCACCTGAAGTTTCATAGTAATCTATTAAGTGAACTTCTTGTCCTACTCTTTGTGCAAACCATATTGCAGTTGAATCTCCAATTCCGAGATCCCACCATGTTTCTACACCAACAGCTTCGTCTACAGGTACTTCACCAATTCTTTTTTCTTTATCTGCTTTAGTTATTAATCTTCCATAATAACTTCCTGATACTGCTGCAGTAAATGAACATTCAAATTCCTGTTCGTACTGCTCAGGACTCATAATAGCTTTGGCTTGTTCTAACTCGTCATCTGGAATTACTTTAGTTTCAGATGCTCTGTATAGTTTCCCATACCAATCTTTATGACCACGTTGAGCAAAGTCAAATACTTCCCAAAATTGATTGTGTCCCATTGGAGTTCCAATAAATAGGACGGATCCTAGTTTGTCAGATACTGCTGGTCTTACAATCTCAGTCCATACTCTAGGGGACATGATGGCATATTCATCCATCACAACTTTATCAAAGCCCATTCCACGAATACTATCTGGATTATCTGCTCCAAAGATTTGTATACGTGAATGATTGAATAGATCTATTCTTAATTCTGTTTCGTTTCTACTACCACCATATTTCATTAAAGGTGCTGTGTAGAGTTTTAAATATTCCCAAGCGATGGATTTACCTTGACGATAAGTCGGAGCTATAAATGCACACAAAGATCTTGGTTTGTCTGCTGCTGTTTTAATTAATTCGTTTATGGCTAGTACTGATTTCCCAAATCGTCTATGACATACTAGGACACTAAATCTTTTTAATGAGTTATGTACTTCTAATTGGTAAGGTCTTGGCTTATAGGGTATTTCTATTTTAACGACTGGTTTACTTGTCGTCTTTTTGCCAGGAGACTTTGATTGCAATTGGTTCATCTGTTCCTATTTTCGATGTTGTAGACGCTAACCTTGGGTGAACAAATGGTGCTGCCTTTTCAGCTGCATACATTTTACGTTCAGGTGAGCTCATAGGATTGTTTAACACAGCTAATAAATAATCCAAAGGAGAATGTTGATATTTCTCAGCCATCTCTTGCATAGATTTCCAATTTTTTTTAGTCTTAGCACCAAAAGGTCTACCAGCTCCAGGTCTTTTACCACCTATGTTTGGAACTTTAGTTTCTGTTGTAGATTTAGTTACTTCGTTTTCGTGAGACATATCTTCCCCATGTTCTTTATGATTTGTATAAGTACGCTTAG
>ERZ1049444.2814-NODE-2814-length-11048-cov-6.540344_pt1 | contig 11048 bp, 13 predicted proteins | sample MGYA00383101_ERZ1049444 | MGnify/ENA primary metagenome ERZ1049444 (study PRJEB29581, sample SAMEA5548371) | metagenome | biome: marine; feature: coastal; material: water | depth 50 m | study: Short-term variability in the microbial, nano- and picoplankton...
CGACGGCATTTATGCACCGTGCAGTCTGCGGCGGTCGCCCGCTGACCCGGTTTGTACCGGTTGGCTAATTCTATGATTATGAGCGGGAGGCTGTAATGCCCTTTAAACCGACAAGATATTTACCCAAGAATGAGGCCAGCGCCCAGCGGCGTGATATTCGGCATATCCTTTCAGAATGGAGGCCAAAACTGGCGGCAAACCAACCAAATGCGTGTAGGTTTTTGCAAAAGGCATATTATGCTCACGATTGATACTCCCAAGAAACTGCCATCTGTTGATCGCCTTGCAAACGATCCCAATAACGCCTTCCTCGTGGAGGAGTATGGCATGCCGCTGGTCACCCAATGCGTCCAAACCGTTCTGTCAGAGGCGCGCAGGCATATATTGGCGGGCAGGACGATTGAGTATGCTTCGCTTATAAAATTGCTTTCGGAAGAGACGGCGCGCGCGGTGCAACCTTCCCTGCGGCCAGTGATCAACCTGACGGGTACGGTGCTGCACACCAACCTCGGACGTGCCGCTTTGCCGGAATCTGCCATTCTGGCGATGGTCGATGTCGCGCGGGGAGCGAGCAATCTAGAATTCGACATAAAAACGGGCAAGCGCGGTGATCGACATAAGCATGCTGAAGATTTACTCTGTAAATTGACAGGCGCCGAGTCTGCGCTTGTTGTCAACAATAATGCTGCAGCTGTGCTACTGACGCTCAACAGTTTGGCAAAGGGTAAAGAAGTCCCAGTTTCCCGCGGTGAGTTAATCGAGATTGGTGGTGCCTTCCGCATGCCCGACATCATGGCGCGGGCGGGTTGCAAACTGGTGGAGGTTGGCACAACCAACCGCACGCATGGCACGGATTTTGAACAGGCGATTGGCCCGAGAACCGCCTTGCTAATGAAAGTACATACCAGCAATTTTGAGATAAAAGGGTTCACCAAAAGCGTGACTGAGCCAGCACTCGCCGAGATCGCACATCGCCACGCTCTGCCGTTTGTCACGGATCTGGGCAGTGGTACTCTGATCGCATTGGATAAGTATCAATTGCCACATGAAACCACCGTCACTGAAGCATTGGAGGCCGGTGCAGATTTAGTGACCTTCAGCGGTGACAAACTCCTCGGTGGACCGCAGGCGGGCATCATTGCAGGCCAGCGCAAGTTGATTGCTAAACTTAAATGCAACCCGATGACGCGGGCGATGCGACCGGACAAATTAACATTAGCTGCTCTGCAGGCAGTGTTACGATTATACACGAATCCTGCGCGTTTGGCAGTAGAACTGCCAACCTTGCGTTGGCTATCTCGTGACGTTGCTGAGATTGAACAATTGGCTGGCCGCTTGGTCACCACCGTGCAAAACCATTGCAAAGGCTTTAAAGTTATTGTCGCGCCCACTCATAGCCAAGTGGGTAGCGGTGCGCTGCCAATTGATAGATTGGAAAGTGCCGCTTTGAAAATATCACTGCCAGACCGGCGCCGATCCGGCAAATCTATAAATAAACTAGCTAAGGCATTTCGAGAGCTGCCGGTCCCAGTGATTGGCCGCATTGCCGATGATGCACTGTGGTTTGATCTTAGATGCCTTGAAGACCAAAACCATTTTGTAGAAAACCTCCGAAGTTTGGCAATCGTATGATCGTTGCGACTGCAGGGCATGTGGATCATGGTAAGACTGAGCTGGTCAAAGCGTTGACGGGCACCGATACCGACCGTTTGCCAGAGGAAAAGGCGCGTGGGGTATCGGTAGATCTGGGATTTGCCTATCACACGCTGCCTGACGGTAATATTCTTGGATTTGTTGATGTTCCAGGCCACGAGAAGTTTATTCGCAATATGCTGGCGGGAGTTGCCGGAATTGATCTGGGCTTGTTGGTCGTAGCTGCCGATGATGGTGTGATGCCACAAACCCGCGAACATCTTGCTATACTTGGCCTGCTCGGCATTGGCCGACTTATGGTAGCACTGACCAAGATTGATCGTGTGGCACCAGATCGGATCTCAGAGGTGCGCACTCAGGTGGGTGGCCTTCTCAAAGAAGCTGGGCATACGGGATGTGACGTATATCCTGTATGCGCGCCTGAGAAAATCGGAATTGAGGCGCTTATGGACGCGCTCAGCCTGCGCGCGAAAACTGTCCGGGCCGGGTCGGTGGATGGTCATTTCCGAATGGCCATTGATCGCGCCTTCAGTCTTAAAGGGATTGGCTTGGTCATAACCGGCATGGTGTTTTCTGGAACCGTTTGTGCCTCTGAAAACCTGATAGTTTTATCCACCGGATCACCGGTCCGCGTGCGCGAGATCAGAGTTCATAATCAAAAACGTAACCAAGCGAAGGCTGGTGAGCGCTGCGCGTTGAATATCGTCGGGCGCGGCGTCAGTGAGCAGTCTATCAGGCGCGGCACTTGGCTCGCACATTCCGATCTCTACGTGCCCACAAGGCGCATGGATGTTGATTTGCATGTATTAAAGACTGAGACTAGATCTTTAAAACACTGGACACCAACCCACTTACATATCGGGTCAGACCATATTTCTGCGCGGGTTGCGGTTTTGTCGGGCAGTAATATTGCTGCGGGTCATAGTGGGCTGGCACAATTGGTGCTGTCGCGCGACGCGTTCGCCGTTCACGGAGATCGTTTCGTACTTCGCGACCAATCTGCACAACGGACGATTGCAGGTGGCCGCGTGATCGATCCGTTCTCGCCCAAACGTGGTCGCGCAAGGCCAAGCCGGATTGCTACATTAACAGCCATGTGTGGTGAAAATGCAGCAGAAATACTACAAGCCTTGGCAGAGCACAGCGAAACCGGCGTGCCTCTACATCCGTTTTCAGTGTCGCATAATCTGCCAGCTTCGAGAATAGATGTACTCATCGCGTCGCTGGGATTACGGCGCGTTGGAATGCCTGCGAAAGAACGGGTTTTCTCCGAAGCAAGATGGCGTGATTTACTAGATCGCATTGCGACATGTATCGCCAGTTTTCACCAACTGAGACCGACCTTTTCCGGGGCAAGTGTCAAAGATATACAATTGCTACTTTATCCCTTCACCGAGACTGAGACCCTCGACTTAGCCCTCAAAATTATGGTTGCTGAAAAGCGTTTAGGCGCGCGTGGCAACCGGTTCCATTTGCCGTCGCATGATGTGCATGTTTCAGAGCAAGACCTGTCCCTTTTAGCGCTTGCAGCAACGACGTTCGCGCCAGATTTCGGCGCTCCACCCAGTCTTTATCAAGCAGCCCAAGAAATCGGCGTTGAAGTGGCCGTGCTCGAAAAGACCTTGAAAATTGGCGTCAAGCTGGGTGATATTGTGATGCTAGAGAAAAATCGCTACGTGCCAATACCGTTGATGACAAAACTTAAAGCCACTGCCGAGCAACTGGCGGGCAGGTCTACGGATGGTTTCTTCACAACAATCGAGTATCGCAACGAAATCAAAATGGGCAGAAATTTTGTTATTGCTGTGCTGGAATATTTCGATCAGTTAAGGTTTACCGAGCGTGTGGGAGATCGTCGTCGCCTAGCGCGCTCCACTGCTAGGGGTATACCGGTAGACAGTGAAAAATAATATGGGAGAGGATCGCACCCCGGTGGGGCGCCTAGACTTCAAATCTAGTGAGGGGCGTACCACGTCTCTGGTGGGTTCGACTCCCACGCTCTTTCGCCAACCATTTGTAGCCAGCCGGACCAAAATAATCCGGAGTGGCACGGTATGACCTAACTATTGGGTATTCATGATCCGCTATAGTCCGACTTCAATGTTAGCGGACTGGTCCGACTGTGTAACTTGGCCAATCACCGCGCAAGATGTTACATTATGCGCTTTAAGCTCGGCGAGTAAGGCCTCAAGATGGGCTTTGGGTACTGCCATCAGCAAGCCGCCAGAGGTCTGCGCATCAGCCAATAACAGGCGATTATTATAATTCAACTCGCTAGTAAATGTTGTCAGCGGCGCTGCAGTTTCGAGATTTCGCTGGGTGCCCAAAGGGCAGAGACCCTGCTCAAGGAGCGCCTCCAAGCCGTCAAAAAGGGGTATTTTAGAATAGGATAGACGGGCACCAAATGTTTGTTGAGCGGCCAGTGAAGATGCTCTTAACATATTGCCAAGATGTCCAAGCAATCCAAAACCGGTCACATCTGTCGCAGCGTGCACTGTCTGCGGCGTCATCACCGAGGCTGCAGCGGCATTGAGAGTAGTCATGGACGCAACGGCCTCGTCCAATCTGCCTTGTGGCAAGTATCCGCGTTTGGACGCCGTGGTTAACACGCCGGTACCAATCTTTTTGGTTAAAACCAAATAGTCACCCGCCCGCGCACCAGTATTATCGATAATTTTATCCGGATGCACCAAACCAGTCACAAAAAGACCGAATTTCGGCTCGCTGTCGACGATCGAATGGCCGCCTGCAATCGCAATTCCGGCCTCGTTACAAATGCTAGCTGCGCCTTTCAAAACGGCACCAAGCCGATCCACGCCTAAAACTTCAACCGGCCAACCAACAAAGCTGAGCGCACTGATAGGCTTTGCACCCATAGCATAGATATCACTTAGCGCATTGGTGGCCGCGATCCGGCCATAATCAAATGGGTCATCAACAATTGGAGGGAAAATATCGACAGTTTCCACCAGTGCTAGCTCTGAGGAGAGGCGGTAGACCGCAGCGTCATCAGACCCCGCGTGGTCCACCATCAAATTAGGATCATCCGACTTGGGCAGATGGGCCAGCGCTTTGGCAAGATCGGCTTGCGCAATCTTGGCAGCGCAGCCTGCCGATTTTGCCATACTGGTGAGAGAGGGGAGGTTGGACATTGTCGATAAACCTTACGGTGCAATTTAGAAACTCGGTGGAAACTCAAAGCAGCTCCGCAGGAACCTATTGTGTTGTCATCGTCTAGTGGAGATCCACGGGTATTTATTTACCCTGTGTCACCAAAAACGCATACGCTAAAATATCGCTATCTGGCGTATCTCCCAAACATTTTCGATGAGTTTTTTGTTCCACTGATCAATTCGGGCACATGTCACGTGCTTCACCATCCGGCTGCCGACGTCCCCGGCAATGGTCCTTCGGACCAGAACCTAGGAGCCATAAGTGACATTTCGACAATTTGCAGCATAACCTTGTTGTCGGAGGCGACTGAAACCGCTTCGAGCAACAGCAGTAACCGACCTGCTTTGGTCTCTTCCCAGAACCATCTTCCCATTAGCTCCAGATCGTCAATTCTATCGCGATGAGTGCGCGTCTCGGTATAGTAGGCCTCCAAATCTTCGACCACTAGTTTCAGCAGGGGAATAGCCGGGAGGCCTTTTCTAGGGCTGTTTGGAATGTTCCCTTTTACAAACTCTGCAACAAATGGCGCGAAATCCTTGATAGAAAGTTCGCTGGCCCCGACAGTTGTGCGCCCACGAGATAAAATAGCTGCCTCATAATCCGGACGTAGCGCTTCCATCTCAGCTGCGACCTCAGACAACAGTCCGTCCATATCCCCAATATCGCTTGTGCTTAAAACAAGCTCAGGCGGCAATGCATACCCCATACGCCCGTCTCGAACCGGAATTACCTCGGAAAAATTCTCCAGCACCGGACCGTTTGGCGCTTCGAACAAATCAAACGCGGCGCGGATTACCTTGTTTTGGAACTCTGGATCGTTCGGTTTTCCCATACCTCGTCCCATTGGAAAATCTAGAAACAAGCTCCGAGGGGGATTGATGGCTTCCATGTGCTCGCGCACAAAGCCGACAAGAACCGTCGCCAAACCTTCGGATTCAAAGTAATGGGCAAGCCCGCACACGGCGCGCGTGCAGAACGGTCATATTGGTATCAGGAAGACGGTATTGACACCTTCTTGCTTCATCTTACCCGCCACCTCGCGCGCAGATTTTTCCATCGTCACTGGATCGGCGGCTCCCATAAAAGAATAATGTTCGTCGGCAATGGAACCGATTTCATCGTTCTGCGCCATCTCTTCCAACCGGTCGAGCGGAATGATCACATTGAGATCCTGCTGCCAGGCTGAGCGGTCAAATTCAACCGCCACATGCGTCATGATAAGATCGCGGTCAGTCTTGTGAAACACGCGGTGGTCTCTTGCAAGCCAAGAGAACGGCTTGTCGCCGCGACGCGACACTGCTGCGGTTGAGACGATTGAAATCCGCCGTTGCTGAGCAGGTTCAGGTGGGGTCCATGCCGGATTTTCGGCGACAGGTAACTCAAGGTTTGATATAAAGCTCTGCGCCACTGCGGGCATCTCAGATATTTTGGTCAATTTTTGTCTCCTGCGACAAATCACTAGCTTTCCGAGAGACCATGCAAGGCGTGGGGCAACACGGCAAGCAAAACTTGTTGATTAGGGAATTCAATAATGCTGAAAACCCTAGTCAAGCCCTTGTTTGGGTTAGGATAAAGAGCTTCGTTTCAAGTGAGACAGACAATTCACGTTCAGTTCAGCCTCAGTGCTTCACTAAAGTTGTTTGGCCCTGGTCGCTTAGCCAATTCTCGATTAACATTTTGACAGATACCCCATCAATTTTTTTTGTGTAGTGTTTGTTAGCAGTGATAACATGCCCCCATTTCTCAAAGCCTTCTACCCTAAACTTTTTAGCGTCAATCGAAAACCCAGCATCATAAAATTGAATATCATTTTCAATGCTTTTTCGTACCTTATTCATATCACCTTTGATGTATGGATCGCCAATGTTCCAAATAGGAAATACATGTTTAATTTTCATCGATTTAAACTTAGTTCTCTGAGGAAAGCAAGCAGACCAATGTCCTTTACAGTGTCGTGGCATACTCGAATACAAAAATTTATTTATTTCCGGCCAAGGACCTTTGGTCCATCCTTTCCTTACTCTTCTAGACTCCTTATCCAACCAAAAACTATCCACAATAAGTTTGGGATTTTTGTATTTTTTGATAAGATCAGCATTAAACCCTAACCCAATAGCGCCGGCAGAATATCCCGCAAAAATCAACTCACCTGCGGATTTGAATTCAGAGTCTAGTTGTTTAAAGACATCTTCAATAATTTTGCGCCCATGAAAGTACACTTTCTTGCCGTCTATTTGATGAGAATGCGATCCTTGATGTAGATCACTTGTGCAATAAGGTATAACCACAACATTGAATTTCTTTTTTTTGAAATCTTTCACAATTGAATAGTTTAAACCATAGTTTTTACCTGAGGCTGGTTGTTTATGTCTTTTTTTGCGTTTTCGATACGAATCGGGGGAAGCAGCAACGCCGCCACCCTCAAAATATATAAACCAATTACTTGATTTAGATTTTGAAACCATGAACGTGGCTTGTTGACCGTTGTTACAGATAGCGGAAGGATCTTTGGTCTTAAGCAAAGCAGCCTGCGTTGTTGTCGCTGCAAAAAAAGTAAGAAAAGCTATCCAAGTGGTTAAATTATACACTGATCTACCCCTTTGACACTGATCGAAATGTCACACCACAACTGCACAGCGTGAACTTGATAAGTATCAAAATAACCCAAAAATATTGTGATTTATAGAGGCTTTTTTGGGTGCTTTGATGAGACCGTCCTGAGTGCTTGGAATTACCCTCAGGCAATAAGCGTGTAGATCGTTATAAAGCAAAACTCTCGAGGCGAGATCACGATTGTTTTTCAGTGATTATTTACGGCGGGAAACCGTTTCAATGTTCCTAAGTTCTGGCTTGTGGGATAGGTTTCGTGAGACTGATATTAATGCAGAAATGATTTCCGGATTGGCGACTGAAGTGGTTAATCTAACAAGAAAGGAAACAGACCAAGTAATTTACTTGCCCAATAACTACATACCTCAGCAATCCTCCACTGCAATGTTGGCACAAGCTAAAGCATCCAAGCAAAATATATTAAGCTTACTGCAAGGTTAGAACTTCAAACCTAAAATAATCCCAAAATGGTCGTTTCTTTATTTGAAGTGAAGAACTCGGACATACCACAGAATATCCTTTTCGCCAGGCAAGTGGGCTTCTACATATTTCGCTCCCTTGAACCTAGAGAGCCACACTGCAGCGAAAAGGGTATTTTTACTTTTATGTTATTATTATGATAATATAGAAACAGAGTTTGTCGCGGAAGTTCGGACTATTTGTTAAGCTGGATCGCCTGATGAGAAAGACGATCCAAGATGAAGAAGCGAAAAAACCAATCAACGGATTTCAAACTATTATTATTTCTTTTTTGTTGCCATAATAAATATGAAGAACGAGGTACGTCAAACAGGGCGGCCGAACCATTTTGCTGGTCGTTCAAAATAACCTAGTTGTCTAATTTATCAAAAACCTGGTCTGACCAGATTTTGACGTGTCGTTTGGAATAGCCCCTGCAATAGCCAATCCATACATTAATTAATCAATTGAAAAATTATTTAGGGTCATCATTTTATCACTTGGAAATTTTATGCCGCTGCAATACTGAGATTAAAACTTAAGGGAGTGAAGCATGAATAACGTTGATATCACAGAAGGTCATTTCATACTTATGGCCGCCCTTCTATACAATGAGAGAGGAACCTTAACTTCTGAGGAAGAACTCCGTGCGGATTTGTTGAAGGCTGTCGAAACTGTTCGAAATACTCCAACGAAAGACTTCATAACTAGAACTGAAGTCGAGTAAAAACTCCACTAGTTCTTACGAATTGTATAGCCCCTTTTTTGCCGGAGACCCGCCTTGGATTTGGCAAAATCTCTTAACTGATGGACTCAACTTCAATAGGCATTTTGAATTTCAAAGTATGAACTGTGGCACGTAGGCATGAGCGCCAATCGTCTGCCATAAATTCGAAAAAACTGGAATATGGGCCTATTTTTGTTCGCAATGGTTTACAGCATCAGCCTGCTTGGTGAATTTGTCTTTTAGCTTCTGTGAATAGGAATCTTCGCCAGACTCTAAATCAGCAATCGGCAATACTACAGCTGCAAAAGGCAAAGAAATATTGGCTATAAAAGCTCCTCCCCAAACTCCCGCCATCGTGGCTGTCACAATCTTGTTTGGTTTGTCATCTACAATACTGTCAGGTGCATCCGTATTGTCTGCGCTGAGAGTGAGCCTTGCACATTCTTGAGTATCGGCAATCTCTTTTGCTGTTTTACAGCCAGAAGATGGGTTAATAGCAGGTTGATTTTGCAAAGTTGGAACACAACCTAATAGACAAAAGATCAGAAAATAAGAGAAAATTCTTTCATAATGATTTCTTAGCTTAAGGTTTCTATGATTTCTGTTTACCAACCTGAATTAAAATGAGCTGTGAAATTATACATTATCAGCTGTCTAATGCACGGCTTTATGCACAGTCTTGGTAATTTGAAATCTCAAATATATTTAGAGCGCGGGTGGCCTATTTTTTTCTGGCGCATGTTCTGGTTTAATTAATATTAAACGTTGGAATGGGTGTAGCGAAATTGCTTAATCCCGTTTAACGTTCATCGTACCTGCTGATTTATTGATCTCAATCTAAAATGAGGATGTCGGAATGGTCGCTGGCTGCGCTGCGGACTGCACAGCCGCCGCATTATGATCGCCGCCAGAAATCTCAACAGCTATGAACCCGGCATCATCAGACGCCTCCGGATGGAACCGCGCATCGCCGCGCCACGCGAAAATCCGGTTCGTCGGCACCCCATGACGCCGCGAGACCATCGGAACACTCACACCATCACCATGGCTCTCCGCCACGAGCCGCCGTTTGAACTCATCCGTGTATTTGGAACCACGCCCACCCCGACACTTGCTCATCTACAAAAATCTCATATCTGGCCAGCCACATCGCCAGCTTCGCGCAATAATCGGAGTTATTGTCAAATCTGGTGTTTGAGGATTATTGGTCATGCGGCGATCTGGTCTGGGTCTGTGGTTTCAATTCCATCTTTGAATGTGACGCCTGTGGTGACTTTGGCCAGGCAATCAAAACCGCTTAGTTTTCGCCAGTTTCGCTCCGCGCATTGACCCAGCTTGAACATCATGTGCCGCAGGTCATCGCGTGACAGACGGCCCTTTGAGCGTTTTATACGGTGCCGGATCGTGGCAAAGGCGGGTTCAATTGGATTGCTGATGCGGATGCTCTGCCAATCCTGAGCTGGGAAATCGAGGAATGCCATGCGTTCGATCCGGTCTTTTTGTAGGCACAGCGCCGCCTTGGGGTATTTCGGCTCATAGGTTTCGATGAACAGATTGAACGCCTTCTCCGCGTCCACCTTGTTCTCGGCCTGCCAGATATTGTGGATCGCGGCTTTGGCTTTTGGCTGAAATAGCTTCGCCAAACAGTTGAGAACGTTCATCGTTTTGTGTTGCCAGCACCGCTGCTGGCGGGCTTCAGGATACACTTCGTCGAGCGCGGCCCAGAACCCCATGGCACCGTCCCCGATAGTCCGTTTTGGTGCGTTCATGCCACAGCTTTTTAGGCTGAGCAAAACCTCACGCCAGCTTTGCTTAGGCCCGCGCACCCCGTCTTCGATCGCCGGCAACCGCTTTTGACCACGGGCCGTGACGCCAACAATGACAAGCGCGCAGAGCTTGTAATTCTCGCCCCGAAGGCCGCTGTGAACACCGTCAGCCCAGATCTAGATTATTGGTTTATCGTCCAGATCTGCGTCTCTCCAGCCGTCGTATTCGTTGGCCCAATCGCCCTTGAGCCGCGACACGGTATTGGCAGATAAGCTCTTGGCCTCAGAGCCTAGAAGAACCTTGAGGGCCGCGCCCATCTCGCCACTGGAAATCCCCTTTAGATTCAGCCACGGCAGCGCGGCTTCCAACGTCTTGGGTCTGCGCACGTAGGGTGGCACTAAGGCAGATCGGAATGTCACCGGTGTGCCATCCATGGAGCGCACCTTTGATATCTGCACGCTCACAGGGCCAATACCTGTTTGGAATGGGCGGGCCGGATGATGCCATTGCGCACGACAGCCGCGTGACCTGCTTCAGTACGCACGTCGGAAAACTGAGCCAGATAACCGGCAAGCTCAGCTTCAACTGGTGTTGCGATCAATTGCTGCGCCCCCGTTCTAAGCAAATCCGTCAGCGCGTCCGTGATCCCGTCTCGACG
>ERZ1049444.2820-NODE-2820-length-11045-cov-5.332484_pt1 | contig 11045 bp, 9 predicted proteins | sample MGYA00383101_ERZ1049444 | MGnify/ENA primary metagenome ERZ1049444 (study PRJEB29581, sample SAMEA5548371) | metagenome | biome: marine; feature: coastal; material: water | depth 50 m | study: Short-term variability in the microbial, nano- and picoplankton...
GCGGAATATCCTGATTTAGGAAATTGAAAATATTGCCCAACTTGACCTGCAAATAAAACCACGTTCTTTGACGGAAGAGATCTATCTAGGACAGATTCGATATCTAAAACCACCCCCACCCAAGCGCTGCCGCAATAGATCGTTTCGGTATCGCCTGTTACTTTCCCGACCCACAACAAGGATAAAAAGAGGCCGCAAATAAAAAGTATAGCATTTTCTGGGCTTTGAAATACGTGGGCAAATCTTTCTCCATGTCGCGTGATAGATGTCGCCTTGGGAGGGGGGAACGAGTGTAAGTCGCCCTAAACATGGACTCTTGTTGACTTGCGGCGACTTCCAATCTGAATTGCCAACTCCAAATCCAATGCCGACACGACCCTATAAAGACCGCACCCACAGGCTTAGGTCATTTGGGCCACAGCGCATAACGGATTTACGGTCAGTAAACGATGGTGCACGAAAGCTCGTGTTATCGGCAGCCGATTTGCGCCAGATCATAGGGCGTGGATTGATAGATTTCATTGACCCAATTGCCATATAGCAAATGTCCGTGACTGCGCCAGCGGTTCTGGGGGGGCTGACTGGGATCATTATCGGGATAATAATTCACCGGCACATTGATTGGTGTTCCAGCCGCAATATCGCGATCATATTCGTTTTTAAGCGAATGGCTGTCATATTCGAGATGGTTGAAAATATACAGCGCCCGATGCGCGGAATCCTCGACCAGACATGGCCCAACGTCTTGAGAGCCGAGCAAAGTCGTCAAACCGCCAGCAGCCTCAATATCGGTCTGATGCACCTCAGTCCAACGCGACACAGGGATCACCAAATCATCGGAAAACCCTCTGAGAAAAGGCGAGGTTGGGGCCAGATTACGATGTCTAAAACAGCCAAATGCCTTTGCCTTAAGCGGTTGTTTTGCAATGCCATGAAAGTGGTTGATCATCGCCATCCCCCCCCAACAGACGCCAAAAATTGATTGCACATGCGACTGGGTCCAATCAAACACCTGCTGCAACTCACTCCAGTAACTAACCTGTGAAAACGGCAGATGTTCAATCGGCGCGCCGGTGATAATGAGCCCGTCAAATTTATCGCCACTGGCGGCAACCTCGGAAAAGGGACGGTAAAAACTATCCATATGCGCGGCGGATGTGTTGCGGGTCTGATGCTCGCTCATTCGGATCAGGCTCAGATCGATCTGCAGCGGGGTCGCGCCGATCAAACGCGTAAACTGAATTTCGGTCTCAATTTTCTTCGGCATCAAATTAAGCAAGGCAATCCGCAGTGGTCGAATATCCTGCCGGGCGGCCTGATCTTCATCCATCACCATAACGCCCTCAGCCGCAAGCGTCTTATAGGCCGGAAGAGTCGCGGGAAGTTTGATCGGCATGGCGTTGAAATCCTTGAAATGTCAGTATTGGTTAAATAGGAACTTTAGCAACGTCGCTCAAGGGCCTGCGCGATCAATGCCTCAAATTCAGCTGTATCAGCAACCTTGGCAACCTCATCAGCGCTGACCGTTACACCCCAATTTGCCATCGCCCGATAACGAGGCTGGCGGTGGGCCAGAGCTTTGGCATAGACCCATCTCACAAAAGTATCAGGATGAACATTCTGCGGCGACATATTATTTTCTTGCAAATAAGTATCCCAACAGGCCCGAAGAAATTCAGGTTGATAGCACATCGGCTTTGGCGCCCGGTCAAAGCGGTCAATCAACGCCGCCGTATGGGCCTCAGAGCCCTCGATCCAGACCATCAAACAGCGCTCTGCCAGCGCCACAAGCACCGGATCGGTTGGATCATCGGGCGACACAACTTCGCAGATTGAACCGCCACTGTCGCAAACAAAATTGCGGTACCCGTAGATATCTTGCGCACGATCAATAAAATATCCGGTATCAAGCAACGCTGAAATCTCGGCATTTCGATGCAAATCCTGTCGGTGCATGTAATCGTCGAAATCAAGGCCACCCTGCGCTGATGCACCGGGTTTTCCCAGATAGGTCGACAGCGGCGCAAGGTTTTCAAAAGTAATATTAGAGCCGATATAAATCGAGTCTGACAGTAGCAGGTCCCGCAAATAGCCCACCTTCATTGCCTCGCGTTTAAAGCTATCGGCAATATGTTCGCCCATATAGCGCGTCCCGATCCGGTAATCGATGGAGTAATGAAACCATCCCCCCTCAGCCCGCAGCATATTGGACAGATGGGTCTTGCCCAGGCCCGACATTCCGAACAGCAGAACATTTTTATGCGATGCAGCATGCCAGTCTTTGGCGGATTGATAAAGCATGGGCTGGCTCCTGTTTGCGCTGCAAGTGGTACTGGCACTGCGCCAAAGGGTCAAATCTTATTCTCGACACCAAAGGCCTGAAGATCGCGTCCTGCCTCTGCTTTGAGCATTCTAATCAACGGTTTGGCGGCGGCTGACGGGTCTCGGCCCAGATGTTTGCGTAATTTGCCGCGAAAATTACAGCGGCGCCTATTAAGACGAATACATCCAATGCCTCGTCGTAAAATACCAACCCGACCACCGCAATAGCCGGCAACCTGATAAAATCAAAAGGCACCACAACCGCAGCCGGTGCAAGGGTCAGAGCCGTGGTCAAACAAAAATGTGCACACACACCTGCGAATCCGATCAAGACAAGCCATGGCCAGAGCATTAGAGAAGGAAAAGTGATGTCGCCGTCAAAGCCCGCGCAAACCACTCCGAAGACCAGTTGCATCAGGGTCAAGTAAAACAAAATACATGTCAGCGTTTCTGTCCGTGTCAGGCGCTTGGTCAGAATAATCGAACCGGCGAAACACACCGCAGACAGCGCCGCAGCAGCCACGCCAATATTTATCGTCATCACACCGGGACGCGCGACAATCAAAATGCCAACAAAGCCAACCAGAGCCACTCCAACCCGCAGCCGCGTCAAATTTTCGCCCAAAATTAACGGTGACAGCACCAAAACCCAGATCGGAGAGGTGAACTCAAGCGCAAAAATTTGCGCCAAAGGCAGCAAGGGAAGCGCCGAAAACCATAGGGTCTGGCCGGAAAAATGACACAGGTTGCGCGACAAATGTAGCCCACGGTTTCGGGTATTGATCTGGGACAAAGTGTCTGCGAACCAAGCCCCAACCAGAACAATTCCCAGTCCGAAAATGCTGCGATAAAGCATTATCTCAACCGCATCCAATTCATTGCTGACCGCGCGCCCGGCAATCGCCATCGTGCTAAACGACACGATGGCCCCCGACATCCATAGGGCAACCAGACCCACGCCACCGCGCGCCTCGCCAGTTTGTCTGGCATGCGCCTGCACTTTAAGACGCAGTGTTTTGACAGCTTGTTTCATGATTTTAACCACCCTGTGGGCACTATGATGGCGTGCCAGCACTTAAGTCGCAAGCTCTAGCGACCCTTCCAAACCGGATCGCGCTTCTCGGCAAAGGCACGGGCGCCCTCTAACTGGTCTTCTGAATTATATAAAATATCCACCGTCTCGAACTGGCTTTGCGTGATCCGGTTGAGCGCATCCTGAAATTTCATATCCTCGGATTCGCGCACAATCTCTTTGATTGCGGCATAGACAAGCGGCGGCCCCGATGCCAGCAGGTCGGCCAATGCATGGGCTTCAGACATCAGAGTGTCGGCGGGATGAATGCGGTTGATCAAGCCCCAGCGGGCGGCTTCTTCTGCCTGCATCCAGCGTCCAGTCAACAGCATTTCCATTGCGATGTGATACGGGATGCGCTTTGGCAGCTTAAGACTGGCGGCATCCGCCACCGTGCCCGAGCGGATTTCCGGCAGCGCAAAAGTTGCATGCTCGGCCGCCAATATCATGTCACAGGACAGCGCCAACTCCAGCCCACCCCCACAGCAGATGCCGTTCACCGCAGCGATCACCGGCTTGTTCATACCGCGCAATTCCTGCAACCCACCAAAGCCTCCGACCCCATAATCACCATCCACCGCGTCGCCGTCTGCGGCAGCTTTGAGATCCCAACCGGGGCAGAAAAACTTTTCCCCCTGCCCGGTCAGTACCGCCACACGCAATGTCGGATCATCCCGAAATTCTTTGAACACCTGTCCCATAACCCGGCTCGTGATCAAATCAATGGCATTGGCTTTGGGCCGGTCCAGTGTCACCTCAAAAACTGCCCCACGGCGATTTGTTTTAATCGGTGTCTCGTTCATTGCTCACTCCCATTGTGATAAGTGCATCCACTGCAACCGCCCGATCTGGCGTACAGATCAGCGGGTTGATCTCAACTTCTTCTAAATGGGCGGCCGTTTCCAGCACAAAGCTCTGCACACCCAACACCGCCTGTATCAATGCGTCAATATTGATACCGGGGCTGCCGCGGTATCCACGCAATACCGGATAAAGCCGCAATTCTGTCAACGCCACACGCACGTCTTGCGCGGTGGCCGGCACCAACCGCGTTGCTACATCCATCAAAATCTCTGTCATCACACCGCCTGCGCCAATCGTCAACACAAACCCATGCGCTGGATCACGCAGCACCGCCACCAACACCTCGGCCACCCCGTCGGTTACCATCTGTTCAAGTAAGTAACCATCGCTGTCCATATCAGCGGCCGCCTGCGCAACGGCCTGCGATGATCGCAAATTCAGGTGCACTGCACCTGCTTCAGATTTATGCGCGTGCCCCATCCCTTTCAGAACCAACGGAAATCCGAGGGTTTCGGCAGCTTGCGCTGCAAGTTTAGCCGTTGCACAAAACCGGCCCTCAGGCACCGGCACACCATGTGCCAGTAACCGCGCCTTGGCGCTGTGCTCGTTCAAAATATGGCCATGGCGCAGCTCTTGGGGCATCTGCACAGGTCCCGGCAAAAGCAAAGGCTGCGGGGGCACCGCTTGCATCTGTCCGATATCTGCCGCAATTTCAATCGCCTTCAATGCGCTCTCGATCCCACACAGCGGCACAATTTCCTGCGAAATTAGCTTTTGTGCGACCGTTTCAGGCATCGTCTCGGGCAGGCTAGAGACCAGCGCCAGCCGTCCACCGGTCGAGGCCCCAGTGCCCGTCTTGGCCGCCACAGCTGCTGTGACCACACATTCCCAAGCGGCCGGGTCGCACCGATCTGCGCGTGGAAAATCCACGACAATACAGCTCAGCGCCAGATCGTCGCCCAACAGCGCCGAAAATGTTGCCGTCATCGCCGCCACATCGCCCCAAATATACGTGTGGTAATCCAAAGGGTTGGCCAAGGCCACCATCGGCCCCAACGCTGTACGCAGCGCAGTTTTCTGGGTGTTGGTCAACGGCGGGAACTCTAGGTTTAGATCCAGCGCGCTGTCTGCCATGAGGCTAGCCTCTCCCCCAGAACATGACAGCGATGCAATGCGCCTTGAGGGCAACGCTCCGGTGACATGCAACAGCTTAAGCGTTTCCAAAAATGCATCAAGACCGGTGACCTCGGCCACACCAAGCCGCGCAAACAGCGCCCGTGCCCCTGCTCCACTGCCCGCCAATGAGGCGGTATGCGACACCGCGCCGGCGCGGGCTTGCGGCGAGCGCCCGGTCTTGAGCGCAACAATTGGCTTTCCCATCCTGCGGGCTTGCGCCGCAAGCGCCTCAAACGCCCGCAGATCGCCGACCCCCTCGATATACAGTCCCAACACAGTAACGCGGGGGTCGTCCAACAGAGCCTGACCGATCTGGGCCAAACCCGTCTGGGCCTGATTGCCAACCGTCACCACATAAGCCAGAGGCAACGTCCGGCTCTGCATGGTCAGATTGATCGCGACATTGGAACTTTGAGTGACAATCGCCACTCCGCGGTCGACCTGCAACCCGCCGTGTTGATCAGGCCAAAGCGCCACCCCATCCAGATAATTGATAAACCCATAACAATTTGGTCCAATAACCGGCATGTCTTTGGCTGCCGCCAGCAATTGCTCTTGCAAATCGGCCCCGTCTTCACTTTCTAGCTGCGCCTCACGGAACCCTGAGGCAAAGCAGGTGGCCCCACCGGCCCCCATCTCGGCCAGTTGCGCCACCAGTTGCACCGTCAGGGTGCGATTGACCCCGATAAACACCGCATCGGGTGCCGACGGCAACGCTGCAAGCCCCTCAAATGCCGGCGCGCCCGCTATTTCGGTGCGTGTGGGATGCACCGGCCAGATTGCGCCACAAAAGCCAATAGCGCGGCACTGCTGCACGACATTTTCGCACCACACACCGCCGCCAATTACCGCGACACTGCGCGGACGCAGCAGACGGGACAGATCACGCACCATCTAGGCCCCGAGCGGTCGCAGCAGATCGCGCGAAATGATATGCCGCTGGATTTCGCTGGTGCCGTCCCAAATCCGCTCAACCCGAGCATCGCGCCAAAACCGCTCGATCGGAAAATCATCCATCAACCCCATACCGCCAAACACCTGCAAGCTGGCATCGGTGATCCGCGCCAGCATTTCGGTCGCATACAACTTGGCACTGGCAATCTCGCGGTTTGACGGCAGCTTTTGATCCAAACGCCATGCCGCTGATAAAGTCAGCCATTCGGCCGCATCAATTTCGGTGATCATATCGGCAATTTGGAACGAGACGCCCTGAAACTTGCCAATCTGTTGACCAAATTGCCGGCGTTCGGCGGCGTGGTGCAGCGCATACTCAAAGCAGCGCCGCGCCCGCCCCACGCTCATCGTCGCCACGGTGATGCGGGTGGCATAAAGCCATTCGTTCATCACCTTAAACCCACCATCGACCTCGCCCAGAACCTGCGCATCAGCCAGACGGCAATCATCGAAATCCAAGATACAGTTTTTATAGCCACGGTGGCTAACCGAGCGATAGCCGTCGCGGATCACAAAGCCAGGTGTGCCACGATCAACCAAAAACGCGGTCAGGCGTTTTTTGGGACCGCGCGGTGTGTCATCTTCCCCTGTGGCAATAAAAACAATCACAAAATCAGCATGATCTGCGCCGGAGATAAAGTGTTTGGTGCCATTGACCAGCCAATCTCCACCGGATCTTACCGCCGTACATTTCATCCCACGTACATCCGAGCCGGCTTCGGGTTCTGTCATGGCCAAAGCATCCATCCTTTCGCCTCGCACCGCAGGCAACAGATAGCGCGCGCGCTGTTCGCCCTCGCAGGCCATCAGAATGTTCTGCGGTCGCCCAAAAAAGTGATTAAGCGCCATTGATCCGCGCCCCAGTTCGCGCTCCACCAAGGCAAAATCCAAATGGCTCAGCCCGGCGCCGCCCACCTCTTCTGGAAAGTTGCAGGCATAAAACCCCAATTCTAGAGTTTTGCGTTTGATTTCATTGGCGATCTCGACAGGCACCTCACCGCTACGCTCGACCAGATCTTCATGGGGGTAAATCTCGTTTTCAACGAAGCTGCGCACTGTCGAGACGATCATTTCCTGTTCTTCAGTCAGTCCGAAATTCATGGCTTATCCTCTGCTTTATGGGCTGCTGCAAGCGCTTCGACCTTTTTCTGAACGGTACCGGCCGGCAGGCTGGAGCGACGAGTTTCGAGGTCAACATGGATCATCAGTTGATTGCAGGTCGCCAAAACCGTCCCATCGAGCCCGCGCATTTCATGAAAAAGACCCAGCTTTTTACCCGCCCCCACAGTCACCTTACTGTGCACTTCAACAGCCGTTCCCGCATGGGTTTCTTGCAGATATTTAACCGTTGTCTCGACGGTAAAATAACTTTGCCCTGCCTCGATATAGGCCGCGTCCGCCCCAACATGTACCATCACCGCATCAGCCGCATCTGAAAACACCTGCCCATAGCGGCCCTCATTCATATGACCATTGTAATCGGTCCAGTCGACCGGAATATGACGGCGCACAGTGACCATCGGCGCCGTTGTATCCAACGTCGGGCGCAAACCCGCCTCATGTTGGTTAAGTAAGGCCCCCGCCGCACTGTTTTGTTGTTTGAGTGCGCGTATCATCACAATCAGATTGTTATCCCGCAACCTCTCAAGTTCGCGTATGGATTTATCGCCGGATTGAGCGTCGGACTGCGCGGCAATTTTGGCGGTTAATTCCTCGGTCAATTCAGGGACATCCATCAATTTGGTCCAAGGCCATTTCAGACAGGGGCCAAACTGGGCGATGAAATGCGCCATACCCGCCTCTCCACCAGCGATACGGTAAGTTTCAAATAGCCCCATCTGCGCCCATCGCAGGCCAAAGCCATACCGAATCGCATCATCAATTTCTGCGGTTGTGGCAATTCCGTCTTTGATCAACCAAAGCCCTTCGCGCCACACTGCTTCGAGAAAACGGTCAGCGATATGAGCGTCAATCTCTTTGCGCACCCGCAACGGATACAGGCCGATCTCGCGCAACACTGCCTGCGCACGAGCAATCAGCGCCTCAGTATTGACCGGCGAGGGCACCAATTCGATCAACGGCAAAAGATAGACCGGATTGAAAGGATGGGTCACAATAATTTGCTGCGGGTTTTGTGAGTTTTGTTGGAGTTCTGAGGGTTTAAAGCCGGAGGTAGATGATCCAATAATGGCATGGGCGCAACAATGCGCCTGAATTTCAGCAAAAATTGCATGTTTGATATCCAGACGCTCAGGCACGCTTTCCTGTACCCAATCAACGCCCGCAACCGCCTCTGCAAGCGTGGCGCAAACAGTCAAGTGGCCCTCATCAGGCAGCGCAAAATCATACAGCATTGGCAGCGCGTGGCGCGCATTTTGCAAAATAGCCTCAATCTTGCGGAGGCACTCAGGATCAGGGTCATAAAGACGCACATCCCAACCATTGAGCAAGAACCGCGCGAGCCAGCCACCGCCAATCACCCCGCCACCAATTATTGCCACTGTTTTCATTTTCTGTATCCTTCTGCATACAGTCGATATGTCGACCTATCTATGGACAGTTCACACCATCGATTCGGTGTGCCCGTCGATTGTCATCGCCTGACCCGTGATTTTTGCCGCCGCAGGCGAAGCCAGAAACAAGACCGTGTCGGCAATATCATCTCCTGTCACAAAACTGCGCAGCGACACGCCACCGGTGTATTGCGCGCGGACTTGCTGCGGGGTCTTACCCGAGGCCTCGGCCTCGATCGCCAGCACCCGATCCATACGCGGGCCCTCAACAGCACCCGGACAAATCGCATTGACCCGCACCCCAAAGGGCCCCAACTCCATCGCCAAGGTCTTGGTCAACCCGATGAGCCCCCATTTGGCCGCAACATAGGGCGACCGCAGCGGACAGCCAAATAAGCCAGAGGTCGAAGATGTCAGCAAAATTAAGCCCGCTCCCTGCGCTTTCATCAGGCGCGCCGCCCAGCGGCAGGTCAGAAATGCTCCATGCAGATTCACGCCGATACAAGCCTGCCATTCGTCAAACTCCAAATCTTCAATCGGGCCCGCAGGCCCACTAGATCCGGCGTTCGAACAGACCACATCGACCTCCCCCCACTGCGTCTCTATTTGAGTCAAAAACGCCCCGATGGCGGCCTCATCGGTGACATCCGCCTGAACCGCGATCACTTCGGGAAAGCTTTTACGCACCTGCGCCAGCGCAACCGGGTCGGTATCACACAGCGCTACCAGATCGCCACGCGCCAGAAACCGGCGCGCCAGCGTCAGCCCAATGCCCGACGCACCTGCGGTGATTACAACCTTTTGCGAAAGTGTCATGACCGTGGATTTCGCTTGGTCAAACCCAGTTTTGCACGTACCTCGTCCGGGCCGATAACACGGGCGCCCATGCTTTCAATGATCGTTTTGGCGCGGCTGACCAATTGCTCGTTCGTCGCAAGAACGCCTTTACCCAACCACAGATTATCTTCAAGCCCGACCCGGACGTTACCGCCAGCCAGCACGCTTGCTGCAACATAGGCCATCTGGTTGCGGCCCAATCCAAAGCCGCTAAATGTCCAGTTGTCCGGAACGTTATTCACCATGGACATAAAAGTATTGAGATCGTCAGGTGCCCCCCAGGGCACCCCCATACAAAGCTGGACCAACGCATCAGGGGCCAAAATCCCATCGGCGACCAATTGCTTAGCGTACCATAGATGGCCGGTGTCAAAAGCCTCGATCTCAGGTTTAACGCCAAGCTCAGTCATCATCCGCCCCATTGCCTGCAACATGCCGGGTGTGTTGGTCATCACGTAGTCGGCCTCGGCAAAATTCATTGTCCCGCAATCAAGCGTGCAAATTTCAGGCAGACAATCTGCGATATGGGCAACCCGCTCAGTGGCACCAACCATGTCGGTCCCCGCTGCAAGCGGCAAGGGTTGCGCTGCATTACCAAAGACAATATCGCCGCCCATGCCTGCAGTCAGGTTCAGCACAATATCAATATCGGCAGCGCGTATCCGCTCGGTCACCTCGCGGTAATAAGCCAGCTTCCGGCTGGGTGCACCGGTCTCGGGATCGCGCACATGGCAATGTACCACCGCCGCGCCCGCATGGGCGGCGGCGATAGCACTGTCGGCAATCTGCTTGGGCGAGCGCGGCACATGCGGACTGCGATCCTGCGTGGCCCCAGAGCCGGTGATAGCACAGGTGATAAACACCTCTCGGTTCATAGCAAGTGGCATTCGCATCCTTTCTTTTTTACATCAGACTAAAAGCCTGTTGCCAGATGGATCCTTGCAGTTTAAGACAATTTACATGCAGAAATGGACAAAATTACCCGCAACTGCGCGGAAAATCGGCTTTGTATTGTTCGATCAATTCTCAAACCTGTGTCTGGCCAATTGCCTGGAACCTCTGCGCGCTGCCAATACATTTTCCGGCCATCCAGTGTACCAATGGGAGTTGCTGACGCTTTCCGGCGCAGCCGTCGAGTCTTCAAGCGGCATGCCGGTTTTGCCAAGAGCCGCGCTCTCGGATGCTGGCGGATGGGACTATCTTTTTGTGCTCGCCAGTTACGAATACCAAACCCACGATCACGCTAAAGTCTGGCGGGTTCTGCGCCGGGCAGCGCTGAAAGCAACGACTGTCGTAGGTCTGGACGCCGCTCCCTGGCTGATGGCATCAGCCGGCCTTTTACAGGGGCGGCGGGCGACAGCGCATTG
>ERZ1049444.2821-NODE-2821-length-11040-cov-7.354756_pt1 | contig 11040 bp, 10 predicted proteins | sample MGYA00383101_ERZ1049444 | MGnify/ENA primary metagenome ERZ1049444 (study PRJEB29581, sample SAMEA5548371) | metagenome | biome: marine; feature: coastal; material: water | depth 50 m | study: Short-term variability in the microbial, nano- and picoplankton...
AGCTTGCTACTAAAAGTAAGTCGCTGACCCATTATACAAAAGGTACGCAGTCACCCCCCTAAGAGGGCTCCCACTGCTTGTACGCATACGGTTTCAGGTTCTATTTCACTCCCCTAACAGGGGTTCTTTTCGCCTTTCCTTCACAGTACTAGTTCACTATCGGTCGGCATAGAGTATTTAGCCTTGGAGGATGGTCCCCCCATGTTCAAGCAAGATTTCTCGTGTCCCGCTCTACTCATCGTTATCCACCACACTAAACTTTCACATACAGGGCTATCACCTTCTATGGCCAACCTTTCCAGATTGTTTTATTAGTAGTCGTGTGGATTAAAATAACTGGGCTGTTTCCTTTTCGCTCGCCGCTACTAAGGAAATCTCAATTGATTTCTTTTCCTCTGGGTACTTAGATGTTTCAGTTCTCCAGGTTTGCTTCTACCATCCTATATATTCAGATGGAGATAATCTACTTATGTAGACTGAGTTCACTCATTCGGAAATCCCCGGGTCAAAGTTTGTTTATCAACTCGCCGAAGCTTATCGCAGATTACTACGTCCTTCATCGCCTTATGCCGCCTAGGCATCCACCACATGCGCTTATTCACTTGACCTTATAACTTAAAAAAGCTCAATAAATTGAGTTATTTTTTTAAATTGTTCGTTCATTAAAAACACCAATAAATTGGAGCTTTTAACTTGGTTCTCATCAATAAAGTAACATTTTTACACTACAGCATTTACATAAATACTGCGGTTTGATTCTAGATTCTAAGATCTAAAAAGATACATGTACAATTAATTCCTAAATTTTCTTCAGAGCAAAAAAAAGCGAGCATCGCTTTTAACGCTCACTGAGAGTGATTATATATCATAGATAGGGAATTAGAAGCTTTATTTGCAATGATTTCAATATTTTGTGGAGCTAGTCGGGATCGAACCGACGACCCCCTGCTTGCAAAGCAGGTGCTCTCCCATCTGAGCTATAGCCCCGTATAAAATACGATGTTGGAAGTGTATTATTCTTAAAGAAAATATTCAACAAACATTACTGATTTCTTTAGATTTTACTTGTTGCCAAGATAAGTAAAACTATTTCAAATTAGTTTGGCATGAATCATGCATTGACTATGTTATTAAGGGTAACTCCTCTTATATATAATGGTGGCCAGGTATGATTAATCTCCTTTATGTGCAATCAATCTTCTCCTCGGAAGATCCTGGTTCACCTAATAAAATCTAATTATCCTCATGATATGTTCCGGTTTTCATATATAAAAATTACTTATTTTTATAATAATACTTGTTATAAAGATTAATTATGATAATTATAAAAATATAGACAATTTTTTATTAATTAGGAGAAATTAATGAATAGAATAAAAGTTGCCAATAAAAGCATTGATATTAATGAACAAGGTTATCTAGTAAATCTTAATGACTGGTCAGAAGCATATGTAAAAAAGATGGCCAAACAAGATGACATAAAACTATATAATGATCATTGGGAAATTATTTTCTATTTTCGTGAGTATTATCATCAAAATTTAGTTTCACCTACGATGCATCATATGATCATTGATCTGATGTCTAAGAATATTAAATTTCATGATAAAAAAAAATATGAATCCCATGTATATTCTCTATTTCCATCTGATCCTATTAGAGAAATTTGTAAACTCGCTGGCTTACCAATGCCGCAAGCAGATAGCTAAACTACTTCTTTATAGCTCTTGTCATTAAATAGCTTTGGATTACAGTATTGTTTTGAAAATACTCAGATAATAAATCTTCCATGGCATTTCTAAACTCAGCGAGCTTTTTTGGCTTAGGTTGTAATAATTTTACAGTAGCGCCTATTGGCCCGATATATGCTTCAAGAGCAACCCTCATATGAGATGGACTAAGTGTTGGGTTTCCATATTCTGCTCTATGAAAAGTTATATCTCTGACACTTTCACTGAGACGTTTTTTTATAATCTCAACTTCGCCCCACATTACAGGAGGACTTACATTTTTTGGTGCTGGTGGACCATATTTTCCTGTGAGAACAAACAGTCTTCCAGTTAATAATTCCGGAGGCCATGTAGAAAAAGCAATAACTCCCCCAGGTTTTAAAACTCTAAGCATTTCGCTTGTAGCGACTTCAGGGCGTGGTGCAAACATATGACCAAACTGACTAAGAACAAAGTCAAACTCATTATCTTTATATGGTAAATCTTCAACATCAGCAACCTGAAAGTCTATATCTAGATCAGAGATTTGAGCATTTTCTTTGGCCCTAGTTATAAGCTCAGGAGTTAAATCAGATCCGCTAACTTTGGCACCAATATGAGCAGCTGTTAAAGCTACTACCCCTGTGCCACAACCTACATCAAGCAATCTATCGCCACTATGGACACCGGAAAATTTTATGAGTTCAGGTGCCGCTAAAGCTGTAACTGTTTCAAATGCTGAGAAAGTACTCCACATTTTTTTCGCCTTATCCTTGATCAATGAAATATCAGACATAACTACCCTGTTGGCTTTTTTAATAAATATATAGTGACAATAATAAAATGAATTGAAAGATTATATATTTTCTTATCCTTAGTATGACTGATTAATCTATTTAATGAAATAATCCAATCTTATAAAAACAGCTATTTACCTAGGTTTAAGATACATTCGGTATAATGAATAAAGAAATACAATAAGTCCTAAAGATACTAAATTGAAGTTATTATAAAATTGGCCTGCAAGACCTAAGATCATACCTGTAAGAATTAATATCAAATTATAATCGGATACTTTCATATGTTTTTAAATTCAATAATGTTTTATAAATACATTATGACATAAGTTTTTATATAATTTGAAATGATATGAGTATTTTTGCAAGTGAATGTATTATTTAGTGTAGAGCTAAGAAATGTAAGTTAAATCTTAACTCTACGGGCAAAGTATACATTTTTGTTCATATATGTATACACATTTATATTTTTTGTCGCATCACTTTGAATAAAAATCTTGATATTTAATGAGAAATATAACATTCTGACATCAATTAAAACTACAAGTTCAAAAATGAGATCTAATAACCATATAATAACAATGAGATCTATCAGCTATCTATACCTCAGTCAGGTCTACGTAATTCTGTGTGATCAAAATCTTTATTTATCTAGCAGAAGGTTAAGAAGATTAGCTTATTTAGATGTGTACTTGCAAAGTTACAAACAATTCAATTTATATAACGAATATAAAAAACTTGTTAACAAAGATGCATCAAATAACCAAAATCTAGTTCTAACAATTGTCATTGCAATTATATCTTCTCTTCTTATCTTGATATATAAGATAAACTTTTCTTAATCTAGATTATCCTTTAAGAGCTTAAAGAATATAATTAAATATTATGAGATATAGCATACTAGCAAAGGATAAAAATCATAATCCAAGTGAGCATATTGTTGACGGAACAGTTATATTTACACTTATAACTGGTTTAATATTTTTATATTTTGGGATGAGATTTAAAAAAATATGGATACAGTTTTGGGGCACTCTAACAATACTTGCATGCCTAATATATTTTACTTATTCATGAATATATTAAATTAACATACTGATCTGTATACACTGGATATGCCATGCTAATCATGTATACTCTCAAGCTGTAGAGTCATAACACCGTTGCAGTGTTTGGCTCTGCTTCATCAGAGCTTAATATCTAACATAGACAAAAATTAAAAATTCTTATAAAATCTCAATATGGATAAATTAAAAGAGCTGAGCGAGAATGGGTTTTATATTGCAAAGTCAATTACACCTATATCAATGCATAAAGAAATTTTCCTAACTTTTTATGATGTTTTGATTTCTATGATTAGTAGACATAAAATTAGGACAGATTTTCAAATTAAAAATATTGAAGACTTGAATTACCCTGATGATATAAAAGAATTAGATAAACTAGTGTTTGCTGTATCTGATTTTAATCGTGAACTCATGGGTGAATTATATGATACCGTGGCTTATTGTTCTGCCTTTTTTAAACTAATTGGAAATCCAGAAATTGAGAAAACAGCTAGAGAGCTAATGTCTCTAAAGTCATATAGTACAATGTATAGCGTCACTCATAGAATAAGAATGGATGAACCAAAAGATGAAATGAGGAGAGCTGCTTGGCATCAAGAAATCTTTCATTCTTATCCAGACACTCGTTTTTTACAAACATGGGGGCCCGTAATAAGAAATTCAACAGTTTCAAATGGTACGATTGAAGTTTGCAAGAAATCGCATCAACATGGAGTCGTTGATCAAGATTGGGAAGAATTTAAAGGTGGCGGTTATGCTCAAAGAATTATCGTTAAAGATGAAATTGTAAAAAAACATGAAATACTCCAATTAGAAATGAATATTGGAGATGTTATGTTCTTTGACCGTCATTTAATTCATCGTTCAGGCTATAACTCTTCTAATGAAATAAGATATTCACAAGTAGGCTTGTGGAATGATTGTTCATACAAAGGTTTTAGAACTCCTAAACCAGCATTTGAATCGAGGACTTTTAGTCCTAGAGATAATTATGATATGCAAATGAAAAAGATAAGAAGTCAGTGATTCAATAGATTAATCTTTCCCATATGAGAGGAAGTGGCTTAGCTTAGAACGCGGTGTTATAAAATCAACTGCAGCATAATAAAAATCATTATCATCACTCTTGCCAAATCTTTTTTGAAAACTGTCAATTTGAGCTAGTCTATCAGAGTCCATTAAAAAGTTTATGCTTTTTGGTTCTAGCATTTTCAAATCCTGCAATGGTATTTTGAACTTGGTCTTTCTCCACTCGATTATATCGTATGAAAAATTCATTGGCTCTTTATCAGTAACACTCTTCAAATCAATTCTTTCATTATGAGCAAGGTCTATTAGAGAATTTGCTAATTTAATATCTTGATTCGTTAAGATATCGGCAGATATTTTTTCCAAATGATGCATAAATACATCTTTGACCCAGCTATCTTCCTGGTAGATTAGTCTGGCCCCCATATTAACGTTTATGCGCGAAGGGTCTCCAACATCATTATTGTTTTTATGATATATATTATTTGCCTTTTTGATAACATCGCTAGGCTTATCATGTAGCTCTCCCTCTATTGTGGCTTTCAAGTCATCCAGAAATTTTATATACCCTTCTGGCCAACTTTCACTTCTATCAGGTTTAATAAAGTTTAAGAAGAATTCAGATAATTTCACACCAGACCTTCTAATAAAATGAAAAAACCATCGTTGGAAATTTAATGAGAAAACTGTATAGTACATGAAATTTAAATTTCTAATCTCTAAAAAATCCTCATAACTAAAAGAATTACAAGAAGTAACAACTTCTTCGTATTCTCCTAAAAAAGTATTTTCATGGGAACCATAATTTGTGCCGAGCTGCCTATACTTTGTTTTTATTCCAAATTTATTTCTAGCGTCAGGACGATTTAACTCAATTCCATCCATTAAAAATAAATTATGGCACCAAACTTGATCAAAACCTCTTTCAACTGAGCGGTCTAGGAGATTTACAAAACTATCTTTAGTATCATGTGGCATACCAAAAATAAGCTCAGTTGATGTTGATATATTAAGAGTACTAGCCCATTTGATAGCATCATCAATCTCTTCATCCGTAACATTTCTTCTATTAATTGCTTTTAATGTTTCAGGATTTTCTGTTTGCAAAGAAAGTACCAGACCTCCCTGATTTATGTCACCTAGTATTTCAATTACTTTTCTAGATGTTTCCTTAAAACGTTTATCATTGTAAAAAAATACTTTTTTTGGAAAACCATAATCAACATTGCATTTCTTTATAAGATCAGCTATCTCAACATCTCTTTTTAAAATTCCAAAATTTTCATCTGCTATGAACATAGTGTGATGGGGGCGATCCGCATATTTTTTAGAAACATATTTAAGTTCTTCGGCAACTTGTTCTATAGGATAACCCCTAAGCTTACCTCGTAGTTTGCCTGATACACAAAATGCACATGTATAAGGACAGAAACGAGATGTCTGTACTAATGGCTGGTAATCCGAATCCATGAACTCATCCATTAGCCCTGATAAGTAAGGTGAGCCGACTGTTGATAAGTCAATGTTGGTCCCTACTGCTAATCCTTGTATAACTTCTCCATTACTTAAAAAATGAACTCCGTCTATTGGAGCTTTGAACAAGCTCTCTCTACTATCAAATAATTTTTCAATTATATTTTTAAACCCAATCTCTCCTTCATTTATTATTACGGCATCGGCTTGAGGAAATTCTTTAGATAAAAATTTATGCTGCTCATTAATATCATTATCGATACTTGGGCCTCCTAAGACAATTAAAACCTCTTTCCCATACATTTCACGTATACGATTAACCACATACTTATTAAGTGCCATATTCCAATAATAAACTGACAAGCCAATAACGTTCGGAGCTTTTTCTGAAGCAGTCTTTAAAAATTTATCTATATTTTTATAAATAGAGACTTCGACATCTTCTCCAAACTGTTCTTTGGTATATTGAGCGATGATTCCAATTCCAAGAGGAGTATATCTTTCATGCAACGTATGACGATTATAATAACAAAAGTCACCAAACATGATATTTAGATTACGATTACCTATTCCTTTCAGTATAAATTCAGGTTTCATAATGTGATTTTATAACATTAGAATAAAAATAAAAACTCAATAATATGGTAAAAATATGAAATTATTCATAATATTGTCAAACATGTGCTGAATACAACGGATCGAATAAACTTGTATATTAATTTTTTTCTTTAAGCACGGTGTTTTTTAGGTAATATAACTATTTTGTTTTGAACGAGTCAGTCTCTAAAATTATCAAACTGTAATGGAACATCATATTTTTTGTCTTTCATGAGTTGAATAGTTTGTTGTAATTCATCTCTTTTTTTACCAGTTATCCTTACACTGTCACCTTGAATTGCAGCTTGAACTTTGATCTTAGATTGTTTAATAAAAGTTGTGATATTTTTTGCTAACTCCCTATTTATTCCCTCTTGAAGATCAATGGTTTGTCGTGCAGTATTGTTTGCAACCTCGACTTTACCGGGCTTTAGGATTCTTATATCCATTTTTCTTTTAGTAATAGCCTCTTGTAATACAGATGACATTTGCTTGATATGAAAGTCTTCCTTTGCAGTTAGAAGAATTGAATTATCATTCAACTTAAATTCTGCATCAGCATCTTTAAAATCAAATCTATTTTTTAATACTCTATTTGCCTGATCAACAACATTGGTTAATTCATGTTTATCAATTTCAGATTTAATATCAAATGATGGCATAGGTTTATTATACCAATACTATGCTCATATCTAACATTTTTTTTGGGGAATTAAAGTGGTAATTAGTTCAACACAAATAAAAATGCCATGTTACAATGGGACAGAGCTATTAGTTTAATAATTCACTTCCAAACCAATAAAACAAATTAAAGCAAACATCTAACGAATATCTTATTAGGTATTATAATCATCAATGACATTTCTACAGCCACAGCAGACACCTCGACCCATTCCAACACCGAGAGGATATATATAGTTTAGCTTACATACTTTTTTCGGAGTTATAAGTTTGATGTTTTACTACATACTTTATTTTTTGTATTCGTGATAAATTTATTTAAATAAAATAGTAAAAGCTACCCCAAAGAAGAATACTATCGACAAAGAAAGAAGAACAGGCATATTTTTCATTGGACCTAATCTCCAGAAATCCATTTCTTTATGTATAGACAACTTACCTTTTATGTAAGCAATCCTCCATGTTCCCTTCTTTTCGCTCATATTTTTATTATGATAGTTTTATGGTGTAGTTAGTTTATTCATTCAAACATGTATTCTTATGTTCCAACATCATTCTAAAAATATCAAAACACATTATTGAGACTTAGAGTTAAATATTATTTACAAAAAATAATATTACGCTAAAATAAGTTAAAATGAGCAACTGCACACACAAACATGACAAAGCCTTTTCTTGGTTACCAACAACCTTGATACATAATGAGCATAAACATGAGTGTAGCTGTGTTAAATGTTACCTGAGCGAGATTGATTTTGGTGTGAAATTGGGCATGAATAATGATAATGCCATGGGGGATTCAAAAAACTCTAATCAAGATGTAACTTATGGGGGTTCTCTCAATAAGTTACTCATTTTAGTGTATAAAAAATAGAATTTTTTCCTTCAAATTTATAAAAATTCATGATATTTTTTTTATTAAAAATATATTAGTGAAAATTACTACATGAAGGGATTTGAAGCTTTTAAATTTAATATTAAAAAAACAGCACTAAATAAGAATAAATATCTATTCAAATTCATTAGGAATGTTTTAATAATACTCATACTACCTAATAGCACACCATTATATTCTGCCGATTGTTCTGATGTTGACGCCAGTACTGTAACCATTAGTTCAAATTGCGAGGGTCGATTATCAATAACTGGTGATAGTTCAAATGTAACTATTAATTCAGGAGTTAGAATTTCAGGAGACAGCGATAATGATTATAAATTTGGAATAGATACTACTGATGGTACCAATACTACCATTACAAATAACGGAAATATTGGTCCTACTAATAATTCAGATACTCATGATCTTTATAGATATTCAATTTATCATAACACTGGCACAGGTAGCATTTCAGCAATTAACAATAATGGAGCAATGGGAGCTCATGATAATGGTAACACCAGTGTGAGTTCCGTAATATATAATATGTCCACAATTGGTAATATAAATAATGCTGCTTCTGGAACAATGTGGTCAGACGGAAGAAATAATATTGTCAATGGTAGAACCGGAGTAATAACTAAAATTGATAATGATGGATCGATAACGTCTGATAATAGATGGACCATCAAAAATATTAATGGTGGTCAGATTGGAGAAATAGATAATTCAGGAACTATTGAAGCCGGAATTGCTGTTGGTAATAATACTAATACTAATGCAGGAGACGCGGCAATTAGAAACTATGGTGCCACAATTACAACGATCACTAACAGTGGAACAATAGAAGCTATTGAACAAACCATTCAAAATGAAAAAGGAGGTGTAATTGATACGATCACTAACAGTGGAACAATTACAGCATCGGGGCGAGATCAACAAGCAATTAGAGTAGATGATGCTGGCAGTATAATACGAACTATAATCAATACAGGAACTATATCAGCTACACTAAACAATCAATACGTTGATCGTGGCACAATAAGAGTTATAGGTGGTGGTGAAATTACAACGATCACAAACTCAGGAACTATTTCTGGTCTTGGGGCTAAATCATCAGCTACAATTTATATTGGAGAATTAGGCACTATTGGCACAATAACAAACTCAGGAACTATCTCGTCGAGAAGTAAAGAAGGTTCAATAAATAATCATGGATCAGTCGTTATAATAAATAACTCTGGCACTATTACAAATACTAACGATGATACAGAATCTGCTGCAATTAGAAATACAGACTCAGGAACAATTACAACGATTACAAACACCGGAACGATTACGGGCGAGAACGTAGATATTAGAAACGCAAATAACGGTGGGTACACTGGAATAATAACAACATTAAATAACGATCAAGGAGGCAGTGATGCACTAACATATTCACATGCACTTCCAACAAATTACAACGTAATCATTAATAGCACCTCTGATTATGGTAAAATAATTTTTAGCGATAAATCAGGCACAACAATTTTTGGAGTGCATAGTTCTTCATCATTATCCGATGCATCAATAGGGTCAACTTATAGTGCTGTAATTAATGGGCTAACAGAGAATGACTTAGAATCATGCACTAGTGATACAAGTTGCACAACCGGTGAATATTTTGCAGATGAAAAAAAATATGATTGGAAATTGGATGATACAAATGGGGATGATATTTGGGATTTAATTGTAACTGATATCAATTCTTCAGTACCAAATAATGAAATTTTAAAACAAATACCTATTCTTGATGGATTGAATAGTCTTAAATCAGTAACAGATGCAAACTTCGCACATATGAATACTTATGACTGTGATTTTTTTGCTCATAATAATAAAACATGTTTATCATTAGGGGTCAGGCGTTCTGAAGTTACAAATCCAAGATCAACAATAGATGGTTTAGTGTTAGTAACAGGATCGAAGCTGTCTAATCAACTAAGAATAGGAGGTTTCTATCACAGTAATTTTAAAAGTGATACAGGGAATAATTTAAAACTTTCGGATAATACTCCGCTTTTTGGAGGTTTAATTGTTTGGAACGAAAACGAGTCTGGTTTGGGATACCAGGTGAAATATGCAAATGCGTATCAGCAAAAAGATGCAACGATTACCCGCCCAGCAGGAGAGAATTCTGAAGAAGCCACAGGCTCAACGAAGACATCAGCACTCAGTAACACACTTGAAGTGCGTTATAATATTTCAAAAAATAATAAAATTAATTATTCACCCTATTTTGCTGCCAGACACGCAATTAAAAAACAATATGGTTATACAGAAGAAGGGGTTTCTGCTCCGCTCACTTATAATGAGATTCAAGATAGAGCAATAACTGTATTATTAGGGACAAGGTTTGATTTAAATTTATCGTCAGCACTCAGGTTGCATGGCAGTGTAGGCATAGAACAGGACATATATCACACTATTTCTGCATTAAAGCCTACAGGTATGTCAGGTCTTGCAACAGTTAATTTCAATGAAAGTTTACAAAAAACTCGCCCTATAATATCGTTAGGATCCGATTATTATTTATCTCCAAACATTAAATTATCTAGTATTCTTCAGTATCAAGAATTACCCTACAAAAACATGACACAAACAAACATGTATTTTTATGTTTCAACATCATTTTAAAAATATCAAAACACATTATTGAGACATGGAATGATTGAGAGTCAAGGATTGTTATGTTTAATGGGTCAGGGTGGACTCGAACCACCGACCTCACCCTTATCAGGGGTGCGCTCTAACCAACTGAGCTACAG
>ERZ1049444.2822-NODE-2822-length-11040-cov-6.662540_pt1 | contig 11040 bp, 9 predicted proteins | sample MGYA00383101_ERZ1049444 | MGnify/ENA primary metagenome ERZ1049444 (study PRJEB29581, sample SAMEA5548371) | metagenome | biome: marine; feature: coastal; material: water | depth 50 m | study: Short-term variability in the microbial, nano- and picoplankton...
TACGATGAAAAATATATACCTATTCGTAGCCGCCTTGGCTATGTTAACACCTGCGGTTGTGTTTGCTGCCCAATCTGGCAACTGTACTTCTGGTACTGAGTTTTGTGAAGACAATAACCAGACGACTACTTCAACAGGAACTAATACTAACACTAATACCAATACTAATACCAATACTAACACAAACGCTAATACTAATACCAACACGAGTACGAGTACGTCAACGGCTACAAATACCAATACCAATACTAACGCTAATACCAACGTTAATACCAATACCAATACTAACGCTAACACCAACGTTAATACCAATACCAATACTAACGCGAACACCAACGTTAATACCAATACTAACACAAACGCGAATACGAATACTAGTACAAGTAATAATACCAATACTAACGCTAACACCAACGTTAATACAAATACTAGCACGAATACTAACGCGAATACGAATACCAGCACGAATACGAATACTAATAACAATATAAGTTCAGGCGGAACAAATAATACCAACGCGAATACCAACGCGAACACGAATACCAACACCAATACTAGTACTAGTACAAGTAATAATACCAATGCGAATACCAACGTCAATACGAATAATAGTATAAGTAATAATACGAATAATAATACAAACATCAATAATAATACTAATAATTCAACGGTAAATTCAACGGCTAATAACAACAACACGAATACAACTACGTCAACTGTTGATCAAAATGTTAATAGTAATAGCACATCAAATAATACCAATAATAACACTTCTGACAGCACATCAAATAATACTAATACTAATACTAATAAGAGCGAAAGTACGTCGGATAGTAATGTAACAACAAATAATAAGAACGAAAATACTAATAAGAATGAGAACATTAATAAAAATGAAACTAATCAAACAATTAAGCAGGAGATTACAACAAAAGCGCCACCTGCAAGTGCAATAGCCCCTTCTATTGGTTCTAGCTACTCTCAGGATTTATGTACCACAGGTATTAGTGGAGCTTTCCAAGGACAATTATTTGGTTTATCAGCAGGCAAAAGTGTTAGGGATATGAACTGTGAACGTATTAAGTTATCTAAAACAGTTTACGATATGGGTATGAAAGTTGCGGCAGTTAGTTTAATGTGCCAAGATGAACGAGTTTTTACTGCTATGATGATGGCTGGAACTCCTTGCCCTTATGAAGGAAAAATTGGGGATGAGGCTCGACTTGCATGGAAAGAAAATGCGGATCAAAGACCTGATAAAAAATCCTTTTGGGGAAAGGTTAAAGCAAAGAGAGCGGCAAAGAAAGCAGAAAAACTTAAAAAAGTATGAAAAAACTTCTTCTATTATTAGGGCTTCTGTTTACTGCTGATTCAATAGCAGACAATAACGGCGCTTGCGCTAACAATTCAAATTGTTATAACAGCGGTACATATATCTATGAGGGTGGTCAAGACCTTATAGACCTCTATAACATGTCTGGTACTACTAATCTAAACGCTGGTGACGATCAATATTCAAGTCAGGTATCCCTGGGTATGGAGTGGGATCGTTGGGGACAAACTTGGTCACACGCTAGAATGTCTACCAACGGTTGTGTAAACCTTATGAGTGGATCAGCTGGTGGTAATTCAGCTAACTGCTCAAGCTATACACCTCAATCCTTACCTTATAAAGACTATACCTTATATCCTCTATGGACTGATTTAATCAGGGGTACAGCATCAGGAGGCCAAACCTCTAAGATGTTGTTTAAAGACTTCGGGGACTATGCTGTCTTTGGCTGGTATTACCTGAAAGAATATAATAGAAGTTCAAGTAATAGTTTTGAAACAATCCTTTACGCCAATAACTCATACGAATTCAGGTACAGAGAGTTAGACATTATTAACCATGATGTGCTTATAGGTGAGCAAGGGGAACACTCTGGAACCCCAAAAGATACCAAAACATTCCTGTACTACAATGATGGTCAGAGTGGTTACGATACATTAGATGCATACTTAGCTGCATACGGTGGCCCTGATATAGAAAATGGCGGTTCTCTATACTCAGGAACAGAGGCGGAAATGTGTGAGATAGATGCCTTATACGTTAGTACGTGTTCAGGATACGCAGCAGCTTACTTAGCTCAACAATGTGCTATTGATTCACTGTACAACTCAGAGTGTACAGGCTATGCAGCAGCTTACTTAGTCCAGCAATGTGGGCTTAATACCTTATATGACGAAAGTTGTACTGGTTATGCAGCCGCTAAATTAGTATACGAATGTGATTTAGACGTATTTTATTCCAGTGCGTGTGATGGTTACTCGGCTGCTTTAGCGCAAGAACAGGCATTAGAGGATGCTATATATGGAACTGATGATAATCAGTATGGATATGATGATGGGTATGATGAATATGGGTATGATGATGGGTATGATGAAACAGATTATGGGTATGATGAAACAGATTATGAGGAATACTTAGACCCGAATGATCCTTGTTATGAAAATGCTTGTATTGACTTTACAGATGCTGATTGGTATGCACTTGATATAGAACAGTTTGGGCAAGAACAAGTAGATGAGTGGTATGGACAAGAAGTAGAATTTTCAGATGAAGGCTATATAGATTATGGCACATCAACAGAAGAAGAGTATTGGACGAACATTGATGAAGGTATGGAGACGTATGATCAAGAACAAGAAGCGACATGGGCCGCAGAAGAACTAGCGTGGCAAGAAGAACAGCAAATGCTAGAAGATGTGGAAATGTTATCGCAAGAAGAAGAAATGTATGTCCAAGAAGAAGTCTTGTATGCAACAGAGGCTGATTGGTATGAAGTAGAAGAATTTGAACAGGTAGATGAAGGGTGGGAAGAAGATATAGAGTTTTCTGAGGAAGTATTTGTAGCAGAGACTCATGTGGAAGAACTATACGAAGAAGAATTTTATGAAGTAGAGGTTTTAGAAGAAGCAGAACTACTAGCCCAAATCCCTACAGAGCAAGAAATTTATATATTAGAAGAAACAATCGGTATAGAAATATTTGCTGAAGAAGAATGGGAGCCTGTTGAAGAAAATGAAATATATGAAGAAGAGTTAGAAGATTTTGAGCGCGAAGCAATAGAAGAACACGAAGAAGAAGTTTTCGAAGAATATGAAGAAGAATATGAAGAAGAATTAGAAGAACTTATTAACGAAAAAGATGAAAAGGAGTTCTTCAAAGAGGAAAAAGGGGGAAAAAATAAAAGTACAAGATTTATTGCTTCTAGTGCAAGTCAAGAACCTAGTGTAACTAGTATAGAACAGACCTTTACTGTAATGGCTCCACAAGAGCAGCAGCAAGAACAACAAATAGTACAACAAGATTTAAACTCTAGTAGCACACAAGCAGCTGTAGCGGCAATAGATTTTGGTGGTACACAAGAAGAGCAACAAACAGTAGCAGAAGTTATACAAGAACAATTAGAGGAGGGCTCAAACAGCAGTACAGGGGGTAGTTTTGATAGTAATTCATATTCAAGCGGTAGCAGTAGCAGTGGTAGTAGCGGTTTTGTGGCTAGCAGCAGTCAGCAAGAACAAATAACGCAATCCACAGGTAATACTTTTGTAGTAGAACAACAAGAGCAATCTACAGGGCAAGTGCAGATACAGGCAGCAGAAATAGTTGATTCTGGCCCTGCGGTAACTGCTTTTGAGGTTGCTGAACAACAGCAAGAAACACAAGATGAACAACAAGAATTAACGTTTGACGATGGTTCTAACTTCACCGTAGCAGATCAGAACTTTGAAAGTTCATTTGATGATGCGTTAGGAACAGGACAATCAATTGGACAATTTTTAAGTAACCAAGCACCAGACTTTGCTAAGTTTGAAGTTGAAGCACCTACATTCCAAGAGCAAAGAAAGGCTGACGCGGTAGAAAGTTTAGCAGATTCTGTTAGTGCAACGGTTATAGCCACAAACTTACAAACAGAATTTAACAAATTGCAACAAGACAACGAGAACACTAATGATTACGGCGACCAAACTATTGCTGTTGCTTATATTGGATATACCGCAGGTTTTAGCGCGTACACATCACAAGAGCAGTTATTAGATCAACAAAGTTGGTATGATAGATCTCAAGTGTATAAAGGGCAAAAGACTGTTGATAATAAATGGGGCTTATATATGATGGCTAGTAAATCGGATAAGAAAATGCAAGAAATGATACTATCCCAGTACCAATAGGAGTAAGAAATGGCAGAAGTAGAATATGAAGGAATAAAGATGAGCGGCAGTAAAATGCTGCTTATACTCCCGTTGTTAGGTACGTTAATAGGAGGACTTTGGGGAGGCTTTGAGTTGTATAATAGGCTACTTGATGCTGAAAAGGCATTAGCTGGTTTAAAGCCAGAAGCAATACAAGCAGAGCTTGTTAGACTAACAGAATTAACAGAGATTATTAAAACTGATTTGAGAGAAGATATTAATACAGCAAAAGAAGATATTAATACAGCAAGAGACGAGACTAGCGCAGTAATGGACTTAGCAAGGGCAACTGAAAAGACATCAGCAGACACACAAAGAGAAATTAGAAATGATGTGTATGCTATGGAACGCGAGATGAACACCCGTTTCAAAGAGATGGATAGAGAGACTAGAGAGCTAAGAAAAGACTTGGAAGAAAAGATTACGACGATACTTGAAAATCCACTTAACGATACTGAATAATAAGGAGTTGATAAAATGAAAAGAGAAAAACCGAACTACATTGATGTAAGAATAGGTCAACTCAAAGAAGAGATGCATAAACCCAACAATGAGTACGATAGAAAGTGGTATAATAGACTCATTCAAGAGCTAGACTGGGCAAAGCAAATGGAAACTTCTCCGACTAGAAATTGTTATATGGAAGAAGAAAAAAACGCTTTTTTATATAGGTAATAAAAAGGGGCTTTCGCCCCTCCTTTGTTAGAAGGTAAGTAGCAGTTCTAGTGCGTAAGTATTTGTACTTTCGTTAGTGATATTATCTTCGTCTCTCCTATATTCTAAGATGACTAAGAGATTCTCAGATACCATATAACTTGGTGCTATAGTAAATGCTTTCAAATCTTCTATAGTAGCTCCTATATCAGTTTCAACTTCATACTCGCTGTAACGAAAAGTTACTCCTGCTCTATCCCATACACGGTTAGCCATTACTAGGTAACCCTCTGCTTCTGCTCCAACAAAACCTTCCGCTCGCGCCTTTACAGGCCAGGAAGTAGCCCCCTGAGCAGCCAATGATACCGCCGCCGGAGCATTTTCTGATTGATTATACTCTGCTGCGAATGTCCAGTCTCTAACTGTATAGCTAGTCCAGGCATTTATCAGCTGTATATCCTCATCGGATTCTTCCAATTTGTCAGTCATGTAGAATCCTTTTATTGTCCAGGCTTCAACAGGATTTACTGCCAACATTAATTCAAAAGCCCAAGGGCCTTCAGAACTTCTATTATCCCCCTTCAAATTACCTAGGTCAGTTACAGCAGATAAAGCTACATCGAACTTAGCCCCATCGTAGTAAGTTGAGATTCCTTGCTGGTAGGCGCCATAGAAGTACTTGGCGTACCCAGTACCGGAAGATTGATATAAACCTGTAGGCTCTTCTGTCTCCCACCCTGAGTAACTCAGAAATCGACCTGCCTTAAAACTTAATGTATCGGTAAACTTTACATTAATAAAGGCTTGTTCGACATCGAATTCTTCACCATTTCCATCGTTTTGGTACTCTAAATCAACCTGAGCTGAGATATTAGAACCAAAATCAAATAAAAGGTCAATTTCGAACTGATCAAAACCGCTATCTGTTACATTATTTCCATTGTCTGGCTCTACCCGCACTGTAGACATGTCAATAAAACCAGTTACGCTAAGTTTTTCACTGAGATCAAAACCTTGGGAATAGGCATTAGGTGTTAAAGAAAAAGCCGCAAGGGCTATTGGTATTAAAAATTGCTTTAATTTCATACCTCTTCTTCTTCTATAGGCTGTGGCTGCATTTGTGGAGCCGCTTGATTTTGTATAGAAGTAATAAGATTCATACTTACTTTAGCAGGAAGTTCCCCTAAAGCTTGTAGAACTGCATTTACTTCTTCTATCGTTAGTTTAAAATTTAATGTTTCGTTCATTTAAATATATCCTGCCAGTTTCCTGTTGTGCTAGCACGAGAGTACTCCGTGGCTCTGTTTTCAAAAAAATTAGTGTGTTCTACTCCATTTAACATGTAATCTAACCAAGGTAAAGGATTCACATCACTCCCAAATATCTTCTTCATTCCTAAACCTAGTAACCTACGGTCTGCAATATAGCGAATATACTCTTTTATTTCTTCTGCTGTTAGATCAGGTACTTCTGCACCTTCAAAACATAAGTCAATAAAAGCATCTTCTAATTCTACAGTGCGTTCTGCTGCACAATAGATTTCATACTTCAGGTCGTCTGTCCATAGTTCAGGGTTTTCCTGTATAAAAACGCGAAATAGATGTGACATGCCCTCTACGTGTAAAGTTTCATCTCGTACTGACCATGTTACAATCTGTCCCATCCCTTTCATAAGGTTGTGTCTTGGAAAATTCAACAAAATAGCAAAACTACTAAATAGCTGAACACCCTCAGTAAACGCCGAATAGATTGCCATTGTTTTAGCAATATCCATTGGAGTTTTCATACCAAAGTTACCAAGGTACTCATGTTTATCCAGCATTTCCTTATGCTTGAAAAACTTCTGGTACTCATCGTCTCTAAAACCTAAGGTTTCTAGTAATAATGAGTACGCTTCTTGATGTACCGCTTCCATAGCTGCAAAAGCGGCTAACATCATTCTTACTTCAGGCTGCTTAAATGTAGGTAGATAGTGCTTTGCATATCCACAGCATACATCTACATCAGCTTGTGTAAAAAATCTAAAAATCTGCCCTAGTAATCTTTTATTACCTTTGGACATCTTCTCTCGATAATCTTTTAAATCATCTGCAAGGTTAACTTCATCAGGTAACCAATGCATATGTTGTTGCTGTTTATAATATTTAAAAGCCCAAGGGTAATTAAAGGGCTTGTAATATTCTCTTTCTTCTAATAAGTTCATTTTTTCACCAATGATGTACTACGTTTGCTATAATAAGAATTACGCACATTAAATTTGAAAACACTATTGCAGTTCTTATTATCGCAACTGCATTATCATTAGCAGGATCAAATCCATCATCCTCGCTATATGACCCCAAAGCGTGCTTCCAAATTGTCCAAACTTTAGCCTTCACAGGCCAAGCACCCTTCTTCGTCCATACTATCGAATATATACTGTCGCAAGACTTCATCAGACACATTCTCTGCACGTTTCATTGCTTCACTTCTTAAATAGTATAGAGTTTTTACTTTCTTTTTCCAAGCCATCATATGGATAGCATGTAATTCTTGTTTGGATACATTAGATGGAAAGAATATATTTAGAGACTGGCTCTGACATATATCTTCCTGTCTATCTGCTGCCATTTCAATAACCCAACGTTGGTCTATTTCTACAGCCGTTTTAAATATTTCCTTAGTCCATTCATCTAAGAAATCTAAGTGCTGTACTGAGCCTCCATTAGTAATAATACTCTTCCACACATCATCGGTGTCTTGACCTAACTCTTGAAGAGCATGTTCTAAATACTCATTTTTGAGGAGAGATGATCCTGATTTAGTTTTTTGTGTAAACGCATTAGCCCTATAAGGCTCAATGCTGGGAGAAGTATTACCACAAATAATACTGCTGCTAGCATTAGGAGCCACAGCCAGCAAATGAGCATTCCTAACCCCAGCACTGCTCCCATCAGGGCAAGAGCCACGTTCTTTAGCCAGTTGTCTTGTTGCATTAAGTGCTTCTCCTTTAATATGCTTGAACATCTTAATGTTCCTACCTTTCGCCATAGCACTCTCAAAGGGTACATTATGTCGTTGTAAATATGCGTGAAATCCCATAGCCCCAAGGCCAAGACTACGCTCTGATTTTGCACTGTTTACAGCTTTCTCCAGTTCTGGTGGAGCTGTATCACAGAAGTGAGTTATTACATTATCTAACATTCTTATTAGATCAGGGATAAAGTCTAGATTATCCTTCCATTCATCATACTCTTCCAGATTTACACTAGATAAACAGCACACCGCAGTGCGCTCATTATTAGTTGCAAGGGTAATTTCAGAACATAAATTAGAATGATTTACTCGTAATCCTAAGTCTTTTTGAAATTCTGGTAGTGCTGCCTGTACGGTGTCCTTAAACATAATGTACGGCTCACCAGTTTCAACTCTATTCTGGATAAGCTTTACCCACAAAGTTTTAGCAGAAACTGTTTTAGTTATTCTTCCTGAGTGTGGGTCAATTAAGTCCCATGAATCATCAAAGCCTTCTACTCTAGTAGCTTGCTCGATTATTTCCATAAACCTATCGTCAATAAGAATACCATGATGAAGATTAACAGACTTTCTGTTAACATCCCCGCCTGTAGGTTTACGAACATCCAAAAATTCTTCAACTTCTGGGTGAGATATATCCAAATACGCTGCATAGCTTCCTCTCCTTGTTACACCTTGTGAAAACGCGAGCATCTCTGCATCCACAACCTTCATGAATGGGATAACTCCCGTACTTTCCGAACCGTTAGACGTTGTAGAGCCTACCGAACGTACATCGCTCCAATAGCCCCCAACGCCACCCCCCACACTAGACAGAAAGGCATTTTCAGTGTAGTGACTAGTGAGCCCTTTTCTACTATCTTCAACATAGTTAAGAAAGCAACTAATAGGCAACCCTCTGGTTGTTCCACCATTAGAAAGTATAGGAGTAGAAAACATAAACCAAAGTTTACTAGCATAATTATATAACCTCTGTGCATGTGCATCATCATCAGAGAACGCTTTAGCCGCCCGCGCAAACGCATCTTGGGGAGATTTTTCCCCTGGCATTAAGTATCTGTCTTGTAGAGTTTTATGACTAAACTCCGACAAGTAATTGTCTCTGTTGTACACAATTTTCATATAAAGTTATCCTTAATCTCGGCAATATTTTGCTTGCCAATAGCATCGTCGCAGTATGTTATTAAATCCATTAGTTCATAGTTTTGTAATATCTGCTTGTAGTTTTGGTTTAGAGACTCAATGTACTTGTACTGCCCAGGAATAGGAGCTGAATCATGTATATTAAACGCATCTCCATACTGTTTTATTAACGTGAAAGCCCTCTTTGGTCCAATGCCAGGAATGCCAGGAACATTATCTCCTTTATCTCCGGTTAAGCACTTGAGAGATATAAACTCTTCTGGAGTCACTTCGTAATGATCTGACCAGTTATCTATAGTTACTTCCTTACGGTTAACGTACGAAAATCTACTAACTCCTTCTTGAATAAGTAAGTCCCAATCTCTATCACTAGATATGAGCCACATATTCTTGAAACCATACTCATCTTTATTTTTTACTAAGTGTGCTGCGATATCATCTGCTTCTACACCAGCAAATTGTAGTACCGGCCATTCTATAATATCAAGAGTGGCTTTAAACTCTTCAAAAAACTCTTCAAACGCAATTTTTTCTTCTTCCGTTTGGGTTGAATACTTCTCTTTCCTATTTTGTTTATAGTCAGACCGGATACCTTTTCTATAGGTAGAGGCTCCTGCATCTGCTGTAATTATTATTTGATTACACTTGTAGGAATCCGCAAGAGACTGTACCGTTTTTTGATAGTCGTATCTAAAATCTGATCTGCCTTGGTGCTTCCATCTAAAGGCCAAGTTAAGCGCATCAACTACAAGTGTTCCTGTTTTTCTTTGAGAATTAAAATTAAGTGCCATGTATAAATTCTACCTTTTCTTTTTTTAACCAATCTTCTGCGAGAGAAACGTAACAGTTTAAGTCACTAACATAAATATAAGATATATGTGATGGCTTTACTTCTGTGCCTACATATATTTTTGATCTATTATACTTGAAGAATAGAAGAGGTTTTTGTCCTCCTCCGTCTGCTTGTACTAATAACTTTTTCCACCACTTAGTTAAATGATTAGTCTTCTTCTGTGTTAGTATCTTATCAGTGAGCGGTGACTCAGCATAATTCTTTACTTCAATACAAAAGAAGTTTTTCTCATTAGGAACATACAAGTCTCCTTTTAAGTACTCAAGAGCACCTGACATTGGTACTCTTTCAAACTGGAGGTTTGTATACTCTCTTAATAAGTCCCTTACTAGATATTCTCCTCTTGCTCCTTTAGCTCTACTATCTACCATTTATTCTAACCTACTTATATTTTCTTTCTTTACTACTTCGATTTTATCGAGAAGTGGGTGTGTCCATTCATGAGAAACTATATAAGTATTCAAATCTTCATTAATTAGAACTTCTATTAGTTTCTCCCTTCCAACATCGTCCAGTACTGCAATAACTTCGTCTAAGAAAAGAATGTTGAGTTTAGACTTAGATATACTACTCATTAGCTTTCTTATTGCTATCAGTGTAGCTGTATTTACCCTGGCTAACTCTCCTGAAGAAAGTGCGAGAATATCTACTATTTTGCCGTTATCTGTAACTTGTACATTTAACTTATCATTAGAGACTACAAACTCAAGAGTAAATCTACCATCAGATAACTCTGCAAGATAAGTATTCGCTAATTCTTCCAATTCTTTTACAAGGTTTTCAATCTTATAAGCTAACAAACCATTTGTACTAAATGCTTTTTTAAGTATTTCCAAGTTAGAAATAAGATCCTCTTGCTTATTTAATACCTCTTGAACTTCTCCAAGTTGTTTTAGAAACTCCTCGGTCTGTTCTTGTATTACTTGGATTCGCGTATTATGCTTGGTTCTGCTTTGGTTCTCCTTTGCTGTGCTTTCCAGCTGCTCCTTGCGTTGAAATAAGTCAGTTCGTACGCTCTCCATCCTGCTTTCAAGCTCCCTTTTGTCCAAGAGCACCTTAGGTAGACCATTGTCAATACTTCGGTAAATTTCCTTCCAATTAGTTTCAAGATTCTGAATACGAGTGAACTCGTTATT
>ERZ1049444.2823-NODE-2823-length-11036-cov-5.843275_pt1 | contig 11036 bp, 10 predicted proteins | sample MGYA00383101_ERZ1049444 | MGnify/ENA primary metagenome ERZ1049444 (study PRJEB29581, sample SAMEA5548371) | metagenome | biome: marine; feature: coastal; material: water | depth 50 m | study: Short-term variability in the microbial, nano- and picoplankton...
GAGGTCATGGCCAAAGCCATTTGGTTGGCACTGTAGTAGCGTTTGTAGAAGGACATAAACTCCTGACGATCAATACCCTCTAGACTCTTGAGGTTGCCGGTCGAGAAGTGGTTCTCCGGGTGCTTTTCATCAACCAGGGTGCGAAATATTTGCTGTTGTCGCCAGTTATCACTCTGCAGATTCTTTTCAAACTCTGAATCTACGGCATTCATCTCTCGTTCCGTGTAGTCGGCGTTAAACAGCGGCGAGATAAAAAACTGCGAAAAGCGATCCAGTGCACCTTCAAAAGCTTGGTGGCTGATTTCAAAATGATAGTTGGTGTGATCACCAGAGGTATAGGCATTACTGTATCCACCGTTGCTCTTCAGATAGTTGCCATATTCACTTTCGCCTGGAAATTTCTCGCTGCCCAAGAACAGCATATGCTCGAGAAAGTGTGCTAAGCCAGCCCGGTCTTCCGGGTCGTTGTAAGAACCAACCCAGGCAACCAAGCTGGTTGAGGATTTATTCAGATCGGGATCAGACAAGAGGACAACCTTAAGGCCGTTATCCAGTGTTAACATCTTGTATTCGGATTTGTCGGTCGCGGCTTTAACCGGCAACTGATTCAAATCAGCAAAAGAAAGGGCAGTCCAAGAAAAGAGTGCCAGAAATAGGATCAGAGTGCGTTTCATTGTAGTGCTCTTGTTATTTATCCAAAACAGCGATTATAGGTAAGCGGGCCCTGCAGGCAAGGCATCAGTGCCGGGTTTCGAGCAATTTCGGCCTGCCAGCGGTAGGCCGAGTGCTGGTTGAGATTAACTTACGTTAGATACGCGCGCCTAGATCTCAGATATCCCGCAAAGACAAGGAAAACAAACCACATTTCTCGAAGAACGAAGATGTATGGTGATTGCTGGTGATCAATTAAATTTAAGACACCGTGATTACGTGATCCCTTAGTTGGACAATAACTGCCATGGCGCTGCGCTGACATCAAAAGGTCCGCCTGAATTCAATCTATATTTGTCGACCTTTGCTTTTGATCATCTTCTCAACGGCACCAGCCAAGGCCCGCAACATCAATCCAACGGCAAAGCTTTTTCCGACGACAGTAGCGGACCCTTTTTGTAAGATTTTCTTACGTAGACGCTCGTCTGACTTGGCGCGCTCCAGTTGATCTGCTGCACGACTCACTCCTTCACGCATTATTTCAACTACCCAGCCTAAGTGCGGAAACAACGTTGTCATGATGGTCGAAACCCAGAGTCCGCGCATCAGTAAGCCCGCCTCGCCAGTCTTACCGCGCACAAACTCAGTTACCGACAGCTGAGGAAAACGAGCGTCATCAAGGCAATAGATATCTTCGTGAGTGGCGCCTATGCTCCAAGCTTTGAGCGCTGCCGCTGGCATTTCAGGGTCAGCACATTGAAAAAAATTTTGGTCACAGGCGTTGAAATACCTGCGCCAGATACCCGAACAACAACCGGAGGTGGTTTTGCGGTTTTACTGGATATTTTATAGAGCGCAGCGCCTGAGTAACCACCCGTCAGCGGATCTTTTTGAAGCGCATCGACAGTGACCTCAGCCCATTTCGGCGCAACCGTCTGGAGAAGCTCGAGAATCGCTTGACTGTCTCCCGCAACAACGCCTTCAACAATGTTGATGTTTGACAGGTCATCATTCATTAGTTTTGCCCTGTCGTTGTTGTGATTTATCACTCTATCGCAACCTGAGCAAGCGCATTACCGGCACCTTTATTTATCGGACCTCTTACTTTTTAAAACCGATAACGTATTTGGGAGCGAAAAACCCTATCTTTTATTCCGCCAGTAAAAGCATCGATGTCGCGTCGATATTCAGACTCGAGGAGCCAACGGGCATCAGGTTCCCAGCGTAAACCTAGGGCAAACCAATTTCTGTCGTCGTCTCGCTGCTGTTCCATTGAATAGTTCTGCCATCGGCCATATGCCAGCCACTCATCAAAGCCGTAATTGACGTTCGCTTCTATCAGCGCACGCTCAACCGTTATCTCGTCGTTTTTGCCCACATAGTATTGGCCCAATAGTGAAAAATTGCGGTAAAACCACGATATATCAATGCCAATACGATCACGATTGGAAACGGCTCCAGCAGGGTTTGAGACCCGCCCGGTGAGCCAAGAAAAGCCATATTCAATATTTTCCATCTCACTTGACCCAACTCTGCCGGATATCAAATAGGGACTTCCCGAATCTTTCCATTCATTACCACTGCCGCGGGTCAGAGCCACCTCATAAACATAGTTCGATATATTCCCTTGAACGGAGACTCCCCAATCGACTTTGATACCCGGATCAAATTGATTGCCATATTGTAGAAGCGTTGCATTGGTATCGTTGCGAAACTCGAGCCCAAAAGGGAGTTCGAAATGACCAACTTTGACTTGAGTTTGCCCTCGATTGATCCCCTTGTATTTGAAATAAAAGTTGCGAAACTGAATAGGTGTATCGTCCGGTGAATCGAAAAAGCCAGGCACCCTTTGAAGGTTGCTTGCCGAGGCGACATATACTTGCATTAATAGCTCGCCGGTGTCTCCTGTCGCATTGCCAAAGTCTTTTGATAGGTCTAGCCCGACAAAGTTGAGAAAACCGCTGTCACCGACTGAACTAGATTGATAACGGGTACTAAGGTCGATCGCTGCAATTGCTTGATCGTTTGCACTGACTTTGGCGCTTACGAGTAAGCCCATCGCCACAAATGAAATTACCAGCCGTCTCATACCGCCTCACTTTGACTCAGGTGTTCTAAGGCATCGCTTAGCTCGTCAAGATCGATCGGTTTGGAGAGACATCCTTGCATGCCGGCTTGTTGGCATTTCGTCAGATTCTCTTTTGTCACGTCTCCGGTAAGGGCAAATACCGCTGGAAAAAAGTCGAGTCTTCCTGCTTGATGCAGGTCCATGATTCGGCGCGTGGCTTCAAGGCCATCCATTACCGGCATATTGCAGTCCATTAGGATCGCATTGTAGGTGTTGCCTTGCTTAATCAATTGGAGTGCCTCTTCTCCATTGCTGGCCTCTTCGACTTCACAGCCAAGCTTCTCTAAAAGAAGACGAGCGAGCATTCTGTTTACATCGTCGTCTTCCACAATCAGACAGCGCAATGCAATTTCTTGAGGCGTATTTGGCGTACAGCGTTTTTTAGCTATCTGATTGGGTTCAACTTGCACTTCAACGGAGAACGTAAATACTGAACCCTCCTCGCTAGATGAGCTCAAAACAATTTCAGACTCCATTAACGAACAGAGCTGCTTACAAATAGCCAGGCCTAGTCCGCAACCCTCTTTGACATTTAAGTTCTTGGCGTCTTGAGTGAAAGGCTTGAATAACTCTGGTAGAAATTCATCGGGAATACCCGGCCCCTGATCGCTGACCTCGAAACGCAGAAGGGCCGTCTTTGAAGTTTGCTTGATAAAAGAGCCGAGCACATTTATTTCGCCTTCATCACTGTACTTAATCGCATTGTTTAGCAGGTTAGTGACAACCTGCTTGATACTATCTATTGAACCGTTAAAGCTGACTCCGGGATCCTCGCATTCAATTCGTAATTTGAGACCTTTCTCAATTGCCTGATACCTAAAAGACAAATCAATTTCATTAAGCTCCTCCCGAAGGTCAAATGAACGTCTTTCGAGTGGAGATTCGGAGGTCTCCATCTTCGAATAATCCAGAATGGTCGTCATCAACCGGTAGAGTCTTTCACTCGATGAGCTGATCGCTCCAACAAACCGCTGCTGCTCGGCGTTTAACGCTGTATCCGAAAGTAGCTTTGACATACCAAGCACACCATTGAATGGCGTCCTTAGCTCGTGACTCATAGAAGCTAAGAATTGAGTCTTCGCCTGATTTGCCTGCTCAGCAATAAGTCGGTCTTTTTCTGCGGATGCTTGTGCTTCCTCAGCTGTTTGCTTGGCTTTTTCGAGTAATTCTTGGCGTTGTTGTAATTGCATCGTCCTGAACCTAACCCGCTCTTCGAGACGCTCTTCAGCGTGACGTCGGTCAATGCCAATTCTAAATAGGCCACTGATCAGCGTTAACGAGTTCCAATCGGTAAATGTGTTTGGTGAAGTCGATGACACCAGAACGATGCAAGAGTGGGTTTCTTCGGTCTTATGGATAGGCATAATAATGCTGCCTGCGAGTCCCATTCTGTTCGCGCGATCGACTAACGGATCATCCTCACTTGGTATCACATGCACTGGGCTACCATCAGATAAGAGCAAATTTACAAGGGTGATCATTTCGTCTTTTAGCAGACGAGCGCCCGAACGATGCGGCCCTTGAACATCGTTGGAGGGTTTAGAGTCGACCACGTAGCGAAGTTTGATATCAGACGTCTTAGCTGAAAGTTCTAAGTAAACCGCACACTCGGCATGGTACCAGTGACAAAGGTCACCCATGGATCTTTCGACTGCATCTTTCAGAGAATGTGCCTGCATGAACCGGCTAGACAGGGTAGATAAAAACTGCTGAAACAACGCCTTATTGTTAAGTTCCGAAAAGTACTGGTCCAACGCGCCTGCAAGCGATCGATATTCGACGGGCCAATTGTCGTTGCGTCTGATCAGCTCGTTCTTGCTCGAAGTAAGCTTTTCTAGAGGCGCCACCATGACAAAAACATGAGCGCGCCATAAAAAGAAAATATACAAAATATAAACAATCACGGAGAGAATCACATCGCTCACGTAGCTTCGCTCCAAAACTAATTCTTTCTGCTGCAACTCTGAAAGTTCTTGACCCAAAGCAATTTTTATCTGGGCCAGCAGAGTCACCAGTTGTTCAGCGTCCGAGTCGTATGTCTCGAGCATATCGGCAGACAATCTGGAGACGTCCATGCTTCGTGCTGTTGCTAGCTGTGCTAGCCTTCCTTGTTGTGATTCAACAAGCTTCAAGGTCTGTCGGCCGAGTTTAGCACTCCGTTTTTGAAAGCCGTCGTCTTTCACATCGTAAAAACTTTTAAGCAACACAGCTCTCAGGTTTTCGCCTTGTCTCATTGTTCCGTTAACCAGATAGGTCTCTCCGCTGGCAAATATTAAGTCGGAAAGTGTCAGATATTCTCTGGAGGACATTTGCAGTTGTGAGAAATCGCTAAATCGCAGCGTTTGGCTGGTAATATCATTTCGATATTCGTTTAAACTTGGATAGAGATAGGCAAAATACACACCCAATACGAGGCCGGGAACGACACACGACAGTGTGTAGATCATCACATGGGACTGCACCTGCAAGCCGGTAAAGCGTTGCCAAATCCAGTGCCAGAGTTTTTCAAGTTGGGCTCGGCCGCTAACTTTCATCCGACTTCAGCCAGAGGATGCTTGTGAGGGCTATTGTCTTCCTCGCTGATTCGATTAGGGTTTGGGTGAGTGAATCCGCACCGGGGGGGAGTGAGACTCTCGCCGAATGAATGACTTGGCCTTCGCCGTAAAGATCTGACAGTTTCTCAAAATTCATTCCACTAAAAAATCTTCTATTGATCTCGGACTCAGCTTCTCGGCAAGGCCCTCCCCGGCAACGTTGAAAGCGGTAGTCTTTGATATCTCCTCCCGGCGTCATTGCCCAAGCAATCTCAACTAAACCCCATGGTCCCCGTTCTGTTCTCACGTGAACCATACCGATTTGAATTTGGTCGCGATAAACGTAGTAAATTGTGTGTTTGCCAATTTCCTTGGAATGGAGCCTGAGGTCAGAGAAAAGTGCATCTTGAATTTCGCTGGCCGTCTCAAGGCTAATTTCTTTCGTGATTGATCGATATGAAGTGTAGCTTGGAAATAAGTCGCTAATCTGCATCACGGGGTCTCGCAAAGAACAGAACGGTTTGGCTAGAACCGCTTGTGACGCTAAAGCAGTCGCCACGATCAATAGAATGAAGCGAAACACCCTGAAATTGCATTTTGGTTTGCAAATTGCGGCGCAATTTAAAATTTCCAACGGTTTTAGCATCACTTTCGCCTAAATTTCTCCAACTGAATAAACTCAGCAAAGACCTTGCCAATCATCCGCGAATCACTGTAAAAATTTGAGCGTCAGCGATAAACGGGCGTGTTAGCAAATTCGAATTCTTGGCCAAGAAGGATACTGTTCAAGGTTGAGACAGGCAGGAAGCGAGCAAGGAATGGGCATTAACGTGGGAAAAACCCTGCATTCCGGCGGAACAACGCCGGGTTCAGACGGGCTCATTCAGAAAACCCTAGATCACCTTGCGGTAAAATCAACACCCATTAAACGGGCAACAGCTAGCCAATCCGACACGTTCTAAGAAGCCGCGACCGTGATCGACAGGGTTTGCCGGGTGTTACATGGTTGCAGGCAACTTAATCGTCATGTTGGTCCCAACCCCGAGTTCGCTTTCTATAGTCAAGGTGCCTTCCATCGCTTCGAGTTGCCTGACGACTGTACTTAGACCTAACCCCAGTCCTTTATTATTTCCCTTGGTGCTAAAAAACGGCTCCGTGATTCTCTCAAGATGTTGCTCAGCAATACCATGACCACTGTCCTTAATGCTTATCGTGAGGTCGTTCGTTGCATTCGTGCCCTGATCTTGAAGCCTTGCTCGAATCAAAATCGAACCATCGCCTTCAATGGCATCGCCAGCATTCGCGATAAGATTAAGGACAATCGACGTGACCAATGTTTCGTCAATGCAGCAGGTTTTTTTGTAGAAGGGGTAATCCAATTTTATTTCGACCCGCTTCGGGCATAGAGCCCTACTCATGCTTAAGATCCGCTGCATGAAATCGTCCAGTTGAACAATGACCAACTCGATGCGTTGTCGCGAAGAGTATTGGCCAATCTGTTCCGTCAACACTTTGCTATCGTTTGCCGCGCTGGCAATGTCTTCTAGAACTTCGTTTTTCTCTTCATCAACTTCTCTATCTTGAAGGTGGGTGACGTTTCCAACAATAATGGTCAGCAGATTGGCGAAATCGTGTGCAATCCTTGCACAGGCCTCACCTAAGGCTTCAAATTTTTCAGCTCTTCGCAATCTATCTCGTTGTGTAAGCAACTCGGTGACATCATGGGCAACGCATACGAGGTCTGCGTTGTTTTCATTCACCTCTCGAAGCTTGCAGTTAATCTGAACAGTAATTGGCGTCCTATCAGATGAGAGTAGCTGGCAGCTGAATCTGATTGACTCGTCATAGTGATCATCTTCCAATGCAGCGAAAAATTTTCGGCTGTCCGATTCGCTTGCGGTAATGTCCTGAATAAAAAGAGTGTCTTGTTTCGCACCCAGCTGAGATTTCGCATAACGATTCAAGTAACTGATTCGACCGTCCGCCTGAACGGTCAGGAGTATGCAATCGACCGTATCTTCCAGTAACGCCAGATTATGGGTGGCCCTGCGAGCCCGCTGCGATGTCTGATCAACGGTAGTCGCCAGGTCCGCAAGTTCCGAGGCCTGTTTACCGAGTATGGTGGTCACGCCAAAAATTGAATAGGTAAAGACGATAGCGAGCATCCCCATAGTTACCCCGCGGTAGAGGATCAGCAGCGGTTCTTCTAAACTGACGGCTGCAACATGGCCATAAACCAGCCCTATTGATGTTGCGTAAACCAGCAATGCCAGCAAAAAAATGGTGGCTATCCAAAATCCCCGTCTGCCGTAGAACAGCATCAGTGTTAATGAGGCTATAGGGCCCAATAGCATGATGTGACTGTGTAAACCTCTGTGCACGGTTACCAGTAAGGTGGCCAACATGAAAAAACCGACGACCAGAATCATTCGCCACCGGAGGTCTATGCGATGTTTAAACCACGCAATAATAGGCCAGGGCAGCATGGCGAGTGACAGTGGCAGCAGCGAGATCGTAATATCTTCTGTATAAATGATTCGATAAAGGGTCAGCATGCCAATGAGTGGCCCAATAATGGCGACAAAATTGATGTAATAATTCGTTAGCCAGTCTTTCGCAGCATCGAGGTGAAGTTCGGAGTTAGTTATCAGCATAAGTTTTGGGGTCGTCGATCCTTACGGGCTAAAAGACGAAATCTTTAAGCACAGGGAATATTACAATCGCTATTTTCATTAGTAAAAATTTTATAGCCTCCAGCGATAAAGGTACAGATCAGGAACCGACCCCTAAAAGCGGTTTTAACTGCCAGTCCTCACCATATGCTTACCGATGAAGTCACACCGCTCATGAACGCCGCATTTGATGCGGCGCATTGGGCTGTTGAAGAACAGACTTCATAAATTTGGGAGTGTCCACCGTGTAAGGTCGAGATCGAAAACTATCCGGTTAACGAAATGATGACAATCGTCTGAGGCGCATTGATGATGACAAATGGTGGCGGTGTGGATGAGACGTTTGGCCCTGGTGAAGTTGTGTTTGTGTCAAAAGGTCCGTTTTAACTTGAGTGACACCTTACTTGACGTGGCAGTGAAATGCTTTCGACGACTCTCTGGCATGAAAAATCTGCGACCTATTAGAGTGGTGATGTGAGTTCACCATGCGACATGAAGATCATGTTGGCAAGTTGTCAATCGCGAAAGCGCAATATAAGCCTAAACATTTTTCGATACAGCACAAGCTCGCAGTTATTGTACAAAAAGCCCCAATTAGGATACTTTTGAAGTGCGGCGAGGCGAGACAAAATTTACAAAAAGTCTTCGCCGAAAGACTCGAACTGTAAGGTAGACACGAAGACATGACGATACAAGATGGCATCGATTTTATTGGCAGCTACAGGGCTGTCATCGCGCTGTACTTTTTGTTGTTGCCGCTGCTAGGGTGGGCATTAGGATTTTTGCCCTATAACCGTCACGGACGCGTGGTGGTTTGGGACTATGGCTATTCTGCGTTGGTATACTTGGTGGGGATACCCGGCATGATATCAGCTGTACTCATCGGCTATTCGTTGTTCTTTGTGCGACAGAACTTACTAGAGGTGAATTTCCTGATTTACTTCCTACCCGTTGTATCTATGGGGGTGTCTTATTACTTTATCGGCCGAAAGGTGAGCTTCGATCGCCTACCAGGTTTTGATCGTCTGATCGGATTAATGATTCTTATTGGTCTCAGCTTTCTGATCGTCTTAGTGTTGTTCAAGCTTCGACTATTCGTTGGTTTTTTTGCCTCAATCGAAACGCTCGCTTTGATCGGTGTTGCGGTATTTCTATTGTTTAAATATGCCTCAGTTAAGCTTTTTAAGTAACGCGCTCTTCAGTCGGAGCCTCAGGATGCGATTCGTTGAAAGCGCCAGCAGGGTTGCCGGGCCCTACGTGGTTCTGGTTGCAAGCAACGGCAGCAGATAGACAGCTTCGCTTTGCTATGTCACAGACTTTATATACTATCAAACAAAGTTAAACTTAACGCATTGTTGAATAGAGGTGAACTCTTGTCAGATTCCAACCACACAGATAGTCAGCCCCAGCCCTCTGATTTATTGCAGGGAAATGCCGATCGCCCAAAGGTGCATTTGCAGAGCGGAGATCTTCCGGATCCGAAGCAGATACCAATTGATCAAATAGATGTGAGTGATTCACGGTTATTTCAGCAAGATGCATGGCGACCTTACTTTGAGCGTCTGCGGAACGAAGACCCCGTTCACTATACCAAGGACAGCCCCTTTGGCCCTTACTGGTCGATGACCTGTTTCGAAGACATCATGCACGTCGAAAGCCGGCACGATATTTTCTCATCGTTTCCGACCATAGCGATTGGTGACAGTCCAGACGGCCAATACATCGAGAACTTCATTTCAATGGACCCACCTAAACACGATCAACAGCGTATGTCCGTTGCGCCAGCAGTGGCGCCGAAGAACCTCGCACTGCTGGAATCTCAGATTCGGGCGCACGCTCAAGAAATTCTCGATAGCGTGCCAGAGGATGGCGTCGTTTTTGACTGGGTAGATCATGTGTCTATCGAGCTCACCACAAGAATGCTGGCAACATTATTTGATTTTCCTTTCGAAGACAGACGTAAGCTGACCTACTGGTCGGACATTTCTATAGGTTCTCCAGAAACAACAGGTATGGATGAAGGCCCAAGCCAAGAAGAGGTGATGGCTGGATTAAACGACATGGCTGCAACCTTCATGGGTTTGTGGGCGGAGCGTGCAGTGAGCGACCCCGGTGGCAGAGCTGATTTGATCACCATGCTTGCCCACAATGAAGACACCAAAGATATGATCAACAATCCTTTGGAGTTCCTCGGCAACATCATGCTGCTCATCGTCGGAGGTAACGATACAACAAGAAATTCGATCACTGGCGGTGTACTAGGTCTTAACCAATTCCCCGAAGAGTACGACAAACTGCGTGCCAACCAAGACTTGATACCAAACATGGTTTCCGAAATTGTGCGCTGGCAAACGCCGGTGCTGCATATGCGCAGGACGTTGCTAAAAGATTACCAGTACAAAGGTAAACAAATGAAGAAAGGTGACAAGGTTATCCTTTGGTACATTTCAGGCAACCGTGATGAATCAGCACATCAGGATGCCGATAAGCTGATAATAGATCGTGCGAACGCAAGGCGACACGTTTCATTTGGATTTGGTGTGCATCGCTGTATGGGCAACCGTTTGGCTGAAATGCAACTACGCATTATCTGGGAAGAAATCATGCAGCGGTTCGACAAGATCGAAGTTGTCGGCGCAGAATCTCGACTAAAATCGAACTTCATACGCGGAATTTTGAAGCTGCCAGTAAAAGTTACTCGTAAAGACGCTTTATGAGCAAGGGTTCGTTGCATTTTAGCAGCGATGCTTTTGCTGGAGGGTGTTGCGGCGAGTGACACCGATGGCATTGAATCCGCGCTAACCCGTTTGCACCTGTAGAACCCAACCCTCCCTGTCTTCATTGCCAGGTTCGTTTCGCTACCATTACAACGATCGTCTGATCGGCTTTTAGAATCCGGCGCCTATGTCCAGGAAGGGTTACGAGCGCGCTAAGTATTGTCAAATGAAAGTGACCGATGAAAAGTCGTGATAATTCCGTTCGGTTTTTAAATGGCGTGTCGAATATCGAACTAATGTCGATCATCAGGTTCCTGCGCGGTATCGTCGATTT
>ERZ1049444.2831-NODE-2831-length-11008-cov-4.600018_pt1 | contig 11008 bp, 10 predicted proteins | sample MGYA00383101_ERZ1049444 | MGnify/ENA primary metagenome ERZ1049444 (study PRJEB29581, sample SAMEA5548371) | metagenome | biome: marine; feature: coastal; material: water | depth 50 m | study: Short-term variability in the microbial, nano- and picoplankton...
TTAGATTTTATTATATTTTCTTGATCAGGAAGAGGAACTTTTATAATATGTTCTTGTTGCCCAATACCTTTTGGGTTATTAAACTTGTAATCACTTATTTCTATACCTATTTGTGTATGTCCATGATACCCTTTTTCAACAACCATCAATTTATTTTTTTTAGTATACCATTTCGCTATTCTTATAGCTAAATCAGAAGCTTCACTTCCTGAATTAACAAAAAAAACTTTGTTCAGGCTTTTAGGAAATCTAGCAAGTAATTTTTCAGAATAATTATAAAGAGAGTCGTACAAATATCTTGTATTCGTATTTAATTTTGAAATTTGATTTTGCCCCTTAATAATTGTTTTTGGATGACAATGTCCGACATGGGGGATATTATTATATGCATCTAAAAATGTATTTCCTTGTTCATCATACATATATTGAAAAGCAGCTTTTTTAAAGTAAATAGGACTGTTATAGCTTAGTGAAAAATTAGAGCTAAAAATATTTTTCCTTCTTGATATTAAAGATGAAATTGTGACTTGTTTTATTTCTTTATAACCACATACTTTTCTAAAATGATTCTCAGCTTTATAGGGACTTATTTTAATCCATTCCCTGAGCATTTTCCATATTTTTGATTCACTATGGACCATATATATATTTTCGGGATTTATATTTTTAGCTTTTGCTGAATTACACGCACTAATACATAATCTTAATGAGATTTTATAATAAAGAACCTTGAGTTCAATTTCTTCAAGAGGGATAATAGAATTGTATGCAGCGATCAACTTTTCGGCCCAAAGTAAGTAATCGGATTCTCTATATGAATTATAGACAATAGCAATGGCTAATTCATTTATTAGATGTGAATATGAAATATCTCCAAAATCGATTATTCCGTTTACTGAATCATTTTGAACAAGTAAATTCCATTCATTTGCATCATTATGGATTATGGACTTTCTAAGCCTTCTACTTATTGGAATAACTTCAAATTCATATTGTTGAAAAAAGTATTCAACGAGGGCTCTGTCTTTAGAATTTTTAATTTGACTGATATATTCTTTGCATATTGAATATGAATCTAAATTCCATTCAGAGTCTCTGCTTTTTATTACTGCATTATTCCATGATTGCAGTTTTAAATTTAATTTAGCCAATAAAACACCAAGCGAATTGGTTATTTGTTCAGAAGAATTCAGATCTCCAATGAACGTTCCCTCTACATATGATAGAAGACGAATTATAATTTCATTTTTATTATAGATTATTTTTTTAAAATAACTACCGTCTAATAATTTGATGGGCTTGGGAGAATTGAAACTTTTATTTGAATATAAATAGATTAGTGTTTCTGTTTCTGCCTCTAATAAAGGTGCTAGGGTAATATTAGAATATGTTTTTAGTATGTAACTGTTTTTATGACTTTTTACTAAATAGTTTATGTTGTCATACCCATTTAATTTTTCAATTTTTACAGGGAATAATCCAAAATAATCTTTTAATAAAGTATCCATATACTAAATATACTAAATACAAAAAACCTCGCCAATTGGCGAGGTTTTAGTTTTGTAAATAATAATAATAAATTATTCAGCAGTTTCCTCTGCAATTGGATCAGCTTGAGTTGCCATAACCATTCCTGTTGCATCAAAATAATCTCCGGATTCAATAATTTTGCCATTTTTTATTCCAAAGTAATGATAAGTATCTACTGAAAATTCTTTTCCAGAAGCAATACTATTTCCTTTCCATGTACCATATACACGAACACTTCCATCTGCAGCTAAAGTTTCGGGGTCAACACCAGGAAGCCACCATTTAGCGGTAAAAGTTACATTTTCAAAACCAGTCATGTAAAATTTGCCTTGCTCTAAGACTTCTTTGTAACCAACTTCTCCAGCACCATACATTGGAGATTGGTGAACAATATCTTCATCTACCATAGATTCGAACAACTCATAATTAACAGGAGCTTGATAAGTAAGAAGGAATTTTTCAGCAATTTCTTTGTTTTGATTATAGAGACTTAAATCAGGCGAATTTTGACAAGTTATTGCAAATAATGCAATAATAATAAGTAGTAATTTTTTCATTTTTAGAAGGTTTATATTTTATAGTTCTTACAAAAGTATTAATTAAAATATCTAATAACTTATTTAGAATAGATAAATTGTTAGTTTTGAAGAAATTAAATTTCATAAATGAAAAAATATTTTTCACCAGGAACAACTCTTGTTATTATTGTTTATGCTTTTATGATAATATGTCTTTTAATTAAAGAGATTGGGGAGTTTTAATTTTTTTGTTTAAAAAACAAACTTGTTACTTTAATAGTTGACCATTATAATATAACACAGTTCGAGTTATTTTTCCTTCATCATTTAATGTGTCAGATCTATGAAGGTAAAGCTTCAGTTTTTCTTTAGATTTCTTGTTTTGAAATGTCATTATCCACCATGAAATCACTTCCATTCCATCCCCATTATATTCTAATAGATCTGGATACCCTGACTCATCAACTGAAATTAGATCAAAATTTGAAAAAATTCCTTTTTCCCACTTTCTTCTTTCTTCTAATGTCTGATATTCTCCAAAAGGCATATTAATATCATATATTCTTGCATTTGGATCAAACTCGGAATAGGCTGTATCTATTTCACCTAATTCAAAGTTATGCATTAACCTTCGTATTGACCCAATAAAGGGGTGATCTCTCCATATTTTTCCATTGGTTCTTTTAGAAAAAGAGTTATTGTATTTATCTAATTGAGAAGTATTGAAAGACTCCATTAGCCATGCAATTTTATCTCCTTTTTTATTTAAGAGATAACTTCTATCGATAGGGGTTTCTATTTTAAAGCCATTTTCTTTATCAATTCCTTTCAAAACTTCATATGTGTAAATCCAAATTTGACCACCTTTAAATTCAAAAGCATCAGGATAAGCCTTACCCCTTGGCTCAATAGAGAATCCTTTTAATTTATTACTCCAGTAGTTGGCTCGTCCAAGCAGTCCTTGAACCCCAACTCCTTTTTGATTTTTGTCTGTACTCATGGAATTCCAAAGTTTGAAATCTTCAGTAACAAGAGTTTTAATTTTTTCGGTGTCACCATTAATAAAAGCCGTATTAAATTCTTTTACCAACTCTAGCCCTGGGTGTTTATCATAAATAACACCATTTTTGTTTTTTTGAGCTTCTACTTTAGTAATAAACAATAAAGCTATTACTAGATAAATTATTTTTTTCATTTTAAAATTTTAATTGTTTGATGACTAAATATAAATAATAATTGCTTAATGCAACTAGTCTAAAAGAGATGTTTTTATATTAAATTATTTTAAAAACACAATAAATAAATTTTAGCAATGTATTTTTAGAAAATGAAATATGTAAAAAAGCTGACTATATACTTAATGGTATGTTTTTACACCTATGCAGGAATAAATCATTTTATTAGTCCAGATTATTTCCTGTCCATTATGCCACCATACTTTCCCTGGCCAGTTGAAGCAATTTATATAAGCGGTTTTTTTGAACTTGTTTTTGGAATAGGACTATTAACTAGGTACAGAAAATATTCTGCTTGGGGACTAATAATTCTTTTAGTTGCAGTTTTTCCCGCAAATATTTTTTTAATAGAAAGCCAGGATGCTCAAAATGCTTTAGGGATTACAAGACAAACAGCAATTATAAGAGCCCCATTTCAACTATTATTTCTTGGACTAGCATATTGGCACTCTAAAACATAGAGCTAGCATATGTTTTATATTGAGTTGTTATAGGTGAAACTATTTCAAAAATTTTTACATCGGACTCAATTTTTTCAAATTCATGGCCTTTATAATCATTATAAGTAGCTTCTTTATTTAGTTTTTTGAATAAATTTCAATTGACACTTTTAAAGATTTTTTTCAAATAAATTAAGACAGGCAGTGAATTCTTTTTCTAAATCCATATTAATTATTCCTAACTTGTGATCAAAATTTTGATAAAAATTTGGCAAAGAAAATTTTGGAATAAAATTAGGATTTTCTCTTGAGATCCTATCATATGCAGTTTTTAAAACTGAAATTGCCCCTCTGGACCCAGCGGAGGTTGCTAATAAAAACATTGGCTTATTATACCAAACTACTTTCTCAGTTCTTGAAATCCAATCAAATATATTTTTAAACGCAGCAGTATACGACCCATTATGTTCTGCAAAAGATATTATAATTCCATCAGACAATTTTAACTCTTCTTTGAATTTAAAAGCTGCTTTAGGAATACCCTGAACTTCTTCAACATCAACACTATAGATAGGCATTACAAAATCATTAAGATCTAATAAAATGACCCTTGAATTTTTAATTTGCTTTGCAGCAAAACCAGCTAAAGTTTTATTTATTGATTTTTTAGATGAACTAGCACCAAAAGCTATAATTTTTTTCATCACAATTAATTTAAGTTAAACAAAAATACGCATCAGGATTTTAATTGTCCATTATTTACTCTATGGTAACAGATGCTTTTTAGCAACTAGTTGGTAACTAATGAAACTTGAAATTTAACTTCTTAATTATTTATTACAACTGAAAAGAAAGTATTAATAATAAAGTTAAAATTAAATGACTAACGTTCAAGATGCTTAATTTCATTTTTTTAGTGATCAACCTAACTAATATATATAAAGCCAAAAAAAATTGTACTAAAAAAGCTGGAAGAATTAAAAGTTCTCTAAAAACACCAACGATAGTTGGCTCCCACTTAAATAAATAAAAACTATAAAAAAATATAATTATCCCATTACTACTTAATACAAGTATTTTTAAATCAGTAGCTCTCATATTATTTTGCTTTTTGATTTATTTCAATCCAATTTTCTTCAGGATCTTTAATGTAGACTTGTAAAACACCATCAAATCTTTTCTGAATTTCATTAATAACTCCAAACCAATTGTAAAAAGGTATATTTTTTTCAGTCAAATATTCAACCAGAATATTTATACTATTAACTTCAAGGGCTATATGATTATTTCGAGTTCTTTTAGGCAATTCATCTTTACTTTCGACTAGATGAATTTCTAGATCATTATTTAGTTTAAACCAACGGTTAGCCACTTTTGAATCAGTAATTTTAATTTCTTCTAATAATAGTATATCTGTATAAAAAGCTCCCGATTCTTTAAGATCGTTAACCATTATTGCTATATGATTTGGGTTAAACTCAAACCCTGTTTTATTTGGAGGAGCTTCTGAGCATGCCACAGTAGCTAATATTATTAAATAATAATAATAAAACTTCATAATTTTAGTTTTTTAAAGCCATACATTCGATTTCTAATTTAGCATTTAAAGCTAGACCACTTCCCGCAAAAGCACTTCTAGCTGGCAATTTGTCTTTTTTAAAGTGCTTTACATATTCAGCGCTCATCTCGCCCCACTCAGATATATCAGACAACATGCAGGTGCACTTAAAAACATCATCCATTGATGCCCCCATTTTATTTAGCGTATTTTTTATATTCATTAATGTTTGTTTAGTTTCTGCGGAAATTCCTCCCTCAATTAATTCTCCATTCGGCAAAGTTCCAATTTGTCCTGAAAGATATATAATACCATTAACTACTGTGGCTTCAGAAAAGGGATAGTTGTTTTTTAGATGCTCTAGGCTATTTAAGCGTTCTATTTTTTGACTAAAAGAAAAATTAGCAATTATAATAAATAGATAAAAAAGTAGTTTTTTCATTTTCATTTTTTTATTTTAAAGATAGAAATATCTAATTATTAATTTTTTATAAAGCGAATTCTCAGTTTAATTAACTGTCAAATATTTGCGGATATTTTAAATATAAAAACAGAAATAATTATTTCGTGACAGCAATATCTATTATCTGCGCGGCAAGCTTAGCGGTAGTTGAATCAATGTCATAATTAGGATTAAGCTCTACTACATCTATAGCAATTATATTTTTTGTTTTTAACAGGTATTCAAAAACAAGCATAAAAAAATCAATTGAAAATCCAAAAGGTCCAGGCGCACTAACTCCTGGAGCAATTGAAGATGCAAAACCATCAAGATCCACACTAACATATAAATAATCACAATCTTTGAAGTAATCATCAATGATTTTAAAAACAGTCATAATATTAGTTAAAGTACATTCTTCAATAGGAATATAATTAACTCCAAAATCTGATGCGTTTTTATATAACATATCTGAATTTGAGGACTTTTGTATTCCTAATACTAAATATTTTACTAAACTTCCAAATTCGTCTAATATTTGATAAAAAGGAGTCCCTGAATTTGCATTTTTTAAGGGAGTTCTCAGGTCAAAATGTGCATCAAAATTTAGAATTCCAATTTTAGATATGTTTTCTTTATGTAATGCTTTTTGAATACCACAAAAATGTCCATACGCAAGATCGTGACCACCACCAATTCCTATACTTAACTGCCCTGATTCAATAATTTCTTTTACTATATCTGAAAAAACATTTTGTGTAACTTCCATATTGTTTTCAGAACAGAGTACATCACCATAATCAGTAACTTTTTTTTCAGAAAAACGTACTGGTAATTTTCCCAATTGTTCTCTAACTGCTTTTGGACCATTTATAGCTCCCTGTCTTCCATTATTTCTTCTTACACCCTCATCAGAAGCATAGCCTAAAAGACCGATATCACTATTTAAGTTTTTTGAATTGAAATTTTTTAAACCATCAAGATGAAGCTGAATACATTCATGCCAATATTGATTTGGCGAATCAATATTTGACAAGGGCCCCTTCCAGAGAGATTTATCAGGAGAACGATAATATTGATTTATATTATTCACAGATTGTTAATAGACTTTCCTTTAATATAAACATCCTCAATTAAGTTTGAACCAAACGCATAAGGGATCATTGAATATGATGGTAAAGATTTTGTTATAATTAAGTTAGCTTTTTTGCCTTTTGTAATACTTCCAAGCTTTTTGGACAAGCCCATCGCATGAGCTCCGTTTATAGTAGCTGCATTTATTGCTTCTTCTGGGGACATTCCCATCTTAGTACAAGCTAGAGAAATTACAAAATTCATATTTCCAGATGGAGCTGAACCTGGATTGTAATCAGAAGCTAGAACTAAGGGAATATTATTGTCAATAATTTTTCTAGCGGGAGTATATGGAATTTTTAAGAAAAAAGAACAGTTAGGTAATGCTACAGCAATAGTGTCACTGTTTTTAAGAGCATTCAAATCTTTTTCATTTAAAACTTCAAGATGATCAATTGTAAGAGACCCTAGTTTAGTACAAAGAGGAACTCCCCCAATTGAATTAAACTGATTAACATGAATTTTTGGAATTAGTCCATGTTTTTTCCCAGCCTTTATAATTAATCTAGTTTCTTCGATACCGAAATATTCTTTTTCACAAAAAACATCAATATATTTTGCAAGTTTTTTTTCTGATACTAAGGGAATCCATTCATTAATAATTTGAGTTATGTATTCTTCTCTTTTGTTTTTATATTCTTCAGGAATTGCATGCGCTGCTAGAAAAGTTGATTGTATTGAAGCATCATAATTTTTTTTTAATTTATTAATAACTTTAAGCATTTTTATTTCTGCTGAAAGCTCAAGACCGTAGCCCGATTTTATTTCTATTGCACCTGTACCTAATTTTATTACTTCTTCAAGACGTTTGGCACTTTGATTATATAATTGCCCAAAAGAAGTTTTTTTTAGTTTTTTCGCAGAATTTAAAATACCACCTCCATTTTTTGCAATTTCTTCATAATTGGCTCCATCAATTCTATCAACAAATTCTTCTTCTCTTGATCCTGAATAAACAATATGTGTATGAGAATCACACCAAGCAGGAAGAATGAATTTTCCTTTAGAATCAATAATTTTATTTACCTCTATTTCAGGACATGACTTCATTTCTCCAAAGTCTGATATAATACCATTGTTAATTAACAAATAAGCGTTATTAATTTGAGATAATTTTTTCATCTCTAAACCTTTCAAGTAATTTTTACCTGCTCTAAGGGTTTGAAGAAGTCCTTTAATATTTTTAAAAAGAATTTTCATTTGAATAAAGAATCTAATAATTTGTCATCTACATTTTCAGGAATTATCACATTTAAGTTTTTAGACCTGTTCATTTCATTTTTTATTGCAAAGATAGCAGGCTTGTTTCTAGCCCAACTTCTTCTAGCAATTCCATTATTAACATCAAAAAATAACATTTTTTTTAGTTTTTTTTCAGATTTTTTAGAACCGTCAAGAAGCATTCCAAAACCACCATTTATTACCTCACCCCAACCAACGCCTCCACCATTGTGAATTGAAACCCAAGTTGCCCCTCTAAAACTATCTCCAATTACATTATGTATAGCCATATCTGCTGTGAATTTACTTCCATCATAAATATTTGATGTTTCTCTATAAGGTGAATCTGTCCCACTTACATCATGATGATCTCTGCCGAGAATTATTGGGCCTATTTTACCTTCTGAGATAGCCGAATTAAAAGCTCTTGCAATTTCAATTCGACCCTGGGAGTCTGCATATAAGATTCTGGCTTGAGATCCTACAACTAATTTATTTTTTTGAGCATCTTCAATCCATTTTATATTATCATCTAATTGACTTTGTATTTCTTTTGGTGCATTTTTCCTTACAGCGGAAAGTACACTTCTAGCAATTTCATCAGTGATTTTTAGATCTTTAGAATTTCCCGAAGCACAAACCCATCTAAAAGGACCAAAACCATAATCAAAACATAAAGGGCCTAAAACATCTTGAATATAAGATGGATAACAAAACCCTGTTTTATTACCATTCAAAACATCTCCTCCAGCACGAGAAGCCTCTAACAAAAATGCATTACCATAGTCAAAAAAATAAGTTCCCTTTTGAGCATGTAATTTTATAGCTTTTGAATGTCTTCTGAGAGATTCTTGAACTTTTTCCTTGAATAACAAAGGATCATCTCGCAACAGCATATTTGCTTTTTTATAACTAATGCCAACGGGATAATATCCTCCTGACCACGGGTTGTGAAGTGAGGTTTGATCAGAACCAATAGTTACTTTAATATCTTCTTTTATAAAAACTTCCCAAACATCTACAATATTTCCAACGTAAGCAATAGAGGTTGTTTTATTATTCAATTGGGCATCTTTAACGAACACGATTAATTCATTAATGTCAGTTATAAGAACATCTACCCAACCTTGATCATGTCTTTTTTTTGCTGCTGAGTAGTTAACTTCTGCAGTGATTGATAGACAACCAACGATATTACCCGCTTTTGGTTGTGCCCCACTCATTCCACCTAGTCCTGAGGTAAGAAATATTTTACCTTTTACAGACTCTTTTTCTTTTAAAACCCTCCTGAAAGCATTCATTAAAGTAATAGTTGTTCCATGAACTATACCTTGTGGTCCAATATACATAAATGAACCAGCAGTCATTTGACCAAATTGAGTTACTCCTAATGCATTATATCGTTCCCAATCATCAGGCTTTGAGTAATTGGGGACCATCATTCCGTTAGTGATTACTAATCTTGGAGATTTTTTTGAAGAGGGAAATAATCCCATTGGGTGTCCAGAATAAAGATGTAATGTTTGATTTTTATTCATTGTAGCTAAATATTTCATAGTCAATAAATATTGAGCCCAATTTTGAAAGACTGCTCCATTACCTCCATAAGTGATTAGCTCTTGTGGATGTTGAGCTATATTTATATCCAAGTTATTCTGAATCATCAACATAATTGATGCTGCCTCATCAATTTTTGCAGGGTATTTATCTATAGGACGTGCATGAATAGAATAATTTGGTTTAAAACGAAGCATATATATTCGACCATATTCCTCTAATTCTTTTGCAAAATCAATAGCAAGTTCATTATGCCATTCTTTGGGAAAATATCTTAATGCATTTCTAATAGCTAATTTTTTTTCTTTCACACTCAAGATTTGTTTTCTCTTAGGAGCTGGATTTAAGCTAGAATCATATGATTTAGAACCTGGAAGTTTTCTAGGAATTCCTTGGAGAATCTGTTCTTTAAAAGTCATAATTCAGGATATACATTAAAAACTTGCTTTTCTATCAAGTCAATTATTAAATCAATATCAGTATTTAAAACTCTATCCTGATTTAATTTTTTTACATTTTTACGAATAAAGGAAAGAGTTTTTTCAATTGGAGAAGAAAATTTATTTGGACGTCTAAACTCTAATGCCTGTGCAGAGTGTAATAATTCAATAGCAAGAATCTTTTCGAGATTAGCTATTACCTCAAGACATTTGCGCCCTGATATGCTTCCCATAGAGACATGATCTTCTTGACCCATTCCTGTGGGAATGCTATCAGCAGAGGAAGGAAAGCATAGGGATTTGTTTTCTGAAACTAATGCTGCAGTAGTATATTGTGTTATCATGAATCCAGAGTTAAGTCCAGGATTTTCACTAAGCATAGCGGGTAAACCGTGTAAACCCTCTAAAAGCAAATAACTTCTTCTGTCTGAAATATTTCCTATTTCAGAAGCTGCAATTGTTAAATAATCAAGAGCCATTGCTAAAGGTTGTCCATGAAAATTACCTCCAGAGATAGTAACATTATCGTCGAGAATTATGGGATTATCTGTAACGGAGTTAATCTCAATATTTACCAATTCATGTAGGTGACTTAATGCATTTCTTGATGCACCGTGAACTTGAGGAGTACATCTTATAGAGTAAGGGTCTTGAACACGATCACAGTCTTTATGAGAATCAGAGTTCTGCGAGTTTTTCAACAAATTTGTAATACGACTAGCTACTTTTTTATTTCCACTATAAGGTCTTAATTCATGTAGTTCTTTTTTAAAAGGCGCAAGACTTCCTTGAAATCCTTCCAATGACATTGCAGCAGATAAATCTGCTAAATCCATTAGATAATCTAGTTTTGATATCGCCTTAATAGCATGGGCTAAAATAAACTGTGTCCCATTAATTAGTGCAAGTCCTTCTTTCGCATGTAGAGTAAAG
>ERZ1049444.2850-NODE-2850-length-10937-cov-5.891748_pt1 | contig 10937 bp, 7 predicted proteins | sample MGYA00383101_ERZ1049444 | MGnify/ENA primary metagenome ERZ1049444 (study PRJEB29581, sample SAMEA5548371) | metagenome | biome: marine; feature: coastal; material: water | depth 50 m | study: Short-term variability in the microbial, nano- and picoplankton...
AAAGTGTGTATACCTCACGGTATCGAGGGTTCGAATCCCTCCCTCTCCGCCAATTTCCCTTATAAATCAATTACTTAAATTATAGAAAAGTATACGTACAACAAAGCGTATAAAAAAGATCCTGCTTTTAATTCCGTTTAATTACCATCAATCCCACCTAGTTTTTAGCTTGAGTGAACAGCGACCTCATAAGCGCGGGTCCTTCTAGGGCTTTCCAAATTGCGGGTGATTCGAAGTGCCGCTAGTGCCTAGCGAACAGTTCATAAACTTGATAATTTCAAGCCTTTGCGGCAAGCAATATCTTTTCTCGGTCTTGCCGCAAAACACCTTCGAAGTATCCTTTGAACCTGGCACTTGGTCCTACCCCTAAGGTCTTAACATTGTTTTTTCTCGACCTAGAAGTCGTACTTGGCTGCCTCATAGATTGTCATTGCCTTCTCCCAGACCGGACCTACCAGGCCATCACCTACCGCTTTACCATCCAACTCTACCACCGGCCCGATATGTTTACTGGAGTTAGTAATCCAAACTTCATCCGCTTGGTAAACTTCGTCCATCGTTACTACCCGCTCTTCCATCTGAATCGATCCTTCTTCACGTAAGGATTCAACGACAATATGCCGAGAAATACCCGGTAGGATCTGATTATCTAGCATTGGAGTGGTTACTACTCCATCTTTTACGATAAATACGTTGCTGGAACTGGCCTCCGTCAATTCACTGTGGGCGTTATACATAATGGTTTCGTCCTTCTGAGCGGCGTAACTCTCCTGAAAATGCAGCACATTTCCCAGCAGGGCTGTCGACTTGATATTGCAACGCCGCCACCTCAGATCCTCAGTGGAAACCACCTTCAAGCCTATTTTTGTCCTCCGATCAGGCACGACCGGATGAGGATCGATGTCGATTACCATACCAAAGGCTGTTGGTTCGATATCCAAAGGAAAGCCATGAAAGCGACGCCCCTCGTTACCGCGGCTAACATGGAAATAGATCCCGAGATTCTGTCCACCGTTTTTCTCGCTCAGGTTTGTCGCCACTTCGTGCCACTGCGCATCAGTCAACGGGTTTTCAATACCAATAGTCCTCAATCCTCTGTTCATTCGGTCCAAGTGCAATTGCAAAGCTACCGCTTTTCCCCCGTAGGAGGGCGTGGCATCATAAATGCCATCACCAAAAAGAAATCCCCGGTCGAAGGGCGATATCCTTGCTTTTTCGGCGGGCATATACTCGCCATTCAAATAAATTATCATGTCTCTATTCTCGCTGAAGAATATTGTTTACCGCATCTACCGATAGGTATGCCCTATATCGAGCTCACGAAATTCGATTAAGATGACTTTAATACTTTGAACACACCTAAAGTGCATATAGGAATGATGTAAACTAGAGCAAAACCTACCGAGAGCGTGGAATACCCCTGCGCCACCAGCGCAACAATGCCAAGTGAACCCAGCAACCCACCAACAACTAGGGTCACAAAAGCAATAGCAGCCTTAGCGTGGTGGCCCAGAGCATCACCATCATCCGGCGTTACCACGGCCTCTATGCGCTCAATCAACCCTTGCACCAAGCCAGCGCCCGTTTCTACTAGGGTACCCAACAGCGCAATCAGGAAAATACCCAGCAACAACGGGGCGGCATACCGTGACATCATCCAGTAATTGGGAACCGGTTGCTCCAGCACTCTGGGAAAGCCGGCTGCGTAGCTGACATGAAACAGCACTGCGGGAATCATAACGGCAACGCCCGTGAAAATGCCTGCAATAACCGCTTCGCGCCGCGTTTGAATTGCCCGCGTCGAAAACAGCAATACCGGTGCGATAGCCAGATTATACATGGCATAAAGCACTCCCCCCTGCAGCCAGCCTGGCTCTATGGTGCCGCCAATCACAGTCTGCAAGACCTCGACCTCACCATTGTTCAGGATCTCGATAAAGTAGTAGCCAAATACCAGGTACATGCCTATTGACCAAAGCGTGAGCACTTTCTCCAAGGTTTCGCGCCCAAAAAACACTAGCGCGACGACCAACACCAGTACGCCAGCAATACCAATATAGCGAGATACGCCGAATTCCTGCTCAAGTATGTTACCCGCAGCCGAACTCACCACGCCAAGCACCAGCAAAAATAGCAGCAGGTACAGGATTTCAAAGCAGACCCAGAACGGGCCAATGAGCTTCCTAAAGAAGGTCCGATAGTCGTAAACCTGAAAGACTCGGGCGAATTCGTAGGTAGAGGCGAGTACCACGGCAAACACACAAGCTGCAACGGCTGTTCCAAGCACTCCCCCTAAAAGCCCATAGCGAGTGAAAAATTCAATCACCTCCCGCCCGGTGCCATAACCACCACCCATGACAACAGAGATAAACACGGCGGCAGGTACGATATAGACATGATATATTCGATTCATGACTACTCGGCCTTATATATCTTGCCATTTTTCATAACGAAACCAATATTTTCCAGTAAGGTAATATCGTCAATCGGGTTGCCCTTCACAGCAACCACATCTGCATATTTGCCTACACTTATCGAACCCAGCCGATCACTTTCGCCCAGCAGATCCGCAGCACTCTTGGTTGCTGAAACTATTGCTTCCATAGGCGGCATACCCGCCGCCACCATCAATGCAAACTCTTGGGCGTTGTCACCATGCGCCGATACACCGGTGTCAGTGCCAAAAGCGATCTTGACACCCGCTTTGTAGGCGCGGCCGAACGTAGCCTGCATCTTGGGACCAATCTCCGCTGCTTTTGGTCTTACAATTTCTGGAAAATATCCCTCGACCCGAGCTTTTTGAGTAACAAACTCACCAGCCAGAATTGTCGGCACCAAATAGGTACCGTACTTTTTCATCAACCGCATTGTGTCTGCATCCATTAACGAGCCGTGCTCAATGCTCGCTACACCAGCACGTATCGCCAACTGCATTCCTTCAACGCCATGGGCGTGAGCAGCGACCCTATATCCATAGGCGTTCGCGGTAGCGACAATCGCTTCCAATTCATCTTTGAAGAGCTGTGAGTTTTGTCCGCTCTTGGCTTGGCTGAGCACACCACCAGTGGACGAAATTTTGATCAAGTCCACACCATTTTTATAACGCTGTCGAACCGCCTTACGGGCATCTGCCGCACTGTTTATTATGCCTTCGACAGGGCCAGGATCACGTTGTAGGCCAGCACGATAACCATTGGTCGGGTCATCATGTCCACCGGTACTCGATAGAGGCATACCTGAGGTGAATACACGTGGCCCTGTTACCATGCCTTTCGCAATCGCTTTACGCAACGCGACTGTAACACCCGACCGATCACCAAGGTCTCGCACGGTAGTGAAGCCAGCCATTAGCGTAAGCTCAGCATTCCATGCAGCCAAAAGTGCTAGGTCAGGCGCTCCGAGCGTGATTTTCTCGAGCTCATAGGCAGCTGATAAAGCGACCATTAAATGAACGTGCATATCTATCAAACCAGGCAGACAGGTATATTCAGACAAATCAATAACCTGTGCATCTCCTTCATATTGATAACCCGAACGAACAGAACTTATGCGCTGACTTTCAATTGTGACCAGTTGCCGCACTAATACTGTTTGGGTCTCTACATCGATCAGCCTGCCACACTTCAAAACCGTCTGATACTCTGCTGATACCGGTAATGCGCCGAAAATTAACAGCGGCAGGATATAGATAGAAATTTTCATATTTCTCCTCAAGGCTTGTTGCTTTAGATTTCGACATTGTAGATTTAGAAACTTTTCAATCTGCAGTATGCAGCTGAAATTCTAGTCGTCTGCGGGACCGGCAGCGGGCTTCGAGTGACGATCAAACCAAGCCAGAATTGCGTTAACTTTTGCAATTAAATGACTGGGTCGATATTCAATCTGATGGCTCGCACCCGGGACTCTAACTAAAGCCGTATCAACACCTTTGATCTGGAGAGCATTAAAGTACTGCTCAGCCTCCCAAATCGGTGTACGCCAGTCCTCCTCACCAGTCATTAACATGGTTGGCGTCGTCACATTTCCGACTAAGGACAGTGGAGAGTAAGACCAATAGTCCGCTGGAGCCTCCCAAGGCAGATCAGTAAACCAGTCACTAGCCATGAGCTTATCAAGATCAGAGGTTAAGACTAGACTGGCCCAATTGATGACCGGGTTAACGGATACAGCTGCCCGAAAACGATCTGTTTTACCCACGATCCAGGCAGTGAGAGTCCCACCACCACTACCGCCAAAAACATAGAGTCGCTCCTCATCAACAAACCCCATGGCAACAGTTGCATCAACCATATCCATAAGATCGTCATAATCCCGGCTAGGAAAATTGTGATCAATTGTATGAGCAAACTCGGCACCATATCCGGTAGAACCCCTAGGATTACCGTAGACCACAACATAGCCCGCTGCCGTATATAACTGGTTATTGGCTGCAAATTGGGGCCCGTAGGCTGCCCAGGGCCCGCCATGTATTTGCAGCATCATAGGGTAAGATTTAGCGGCATCGAAATCCGGCGGAAGCATAACCCAATACTGAATTTCACGTTCATCAAAGCTCGATTTAACGCTGTGTTCTTGGGTAGCAGTAAAACGAACAGCCCCATGCAAAGCCTGATTAAGGTCAGTCAGGGTTTTAACTTTGCCATCAATATCTATTACCGCCAATTCAGTTGGCGTTGTGGCGTTACCCCGCGTAAAAGCCACAACACCGGAGCTAGCCGAAAATTGACCTTGCACATAAGGTTGGTCCAGCTCCCACCCACTAAGCTCATCCGTCAGCAATGAAACAGAGCCATCTGCAGAAAGTAGCGACAAGACATTTTTACCTCGTTCATCATATTGGATGTAATATTGCTGATTATCTGGATGCCACGCGAAATCGATAACACTCAAGTCGTTACCGGACGTCAATTCGCGGATATCTGATCCGTCCAGTTTCGCGGTATAAAGCTGGTGTTCATGGTAAATGCTAGGCCTGTCTTGGTGCCCTAACCAAGCTACACGCTTACCATCAGGAGATACCTTTGGCGCCAGATCTGGGCCCGACTGCATAGTCAACGCAGCGAGACCGCTTGTCTTAATATCCAGCCTGACAATATCAGTATCCCAGGGCTTATTGACGTCATTTTTAATATTAATGCTCATCAAAAGGCCTGAAGAATCAGGCAACCATTCTAACGGGCTATTATAATCGAGCTCCCCTTGCGTCAATTGTTGAGCGGCACCGCCTTCCGTCGGAATTAAAAACACTTGATGATGACTAAACGGTAAATATCCAACTCCGTCCTGCCGGAACTGGCTGCGCGTTTCAACAACGATAGCGTCAGCCCACTTGGCACCTTTTGGGGGAGAAGGTATCTCGCCCATTTTCTCTGCTTCATAAGCTACCGGCATTGTAAATGCCAGCCATAGCCCATCCGGTGAAAACGACAGATTGGCTGGCTCTGACAGATTCTGACCCAACTCTTTTATCTCGCCCGTCTCCAGTTTTTGCAGGTGGATGTGAGATTTTTCGCCTTCTACAGCCGCAAAGGCTACGGCGTCCCCTGAGGCTGTGAAAGCTGCCGGACCAACAGCATCAAAGCCTGTTGATATCTGGCGCAAATTTTTGCCATCAGCGCCAACAAGCCACAAATCACTTCGACGGGTATCAGTCATGACATCCATGTAAAAGCGATCAAACGCGATAATCTGACCATCAGGTGAAACCACCGAGTTCGCTGCGTAAGCGATCTTGAATACATCCATTGCCGAAAATGGTTCTTTAGCCTGAATTACGGCACTAATAGAAAGAGTCAGCAGAACGGCTAGTATTAAACATAAGCTTCTCATTGAAATTCCTTTATTAAGCTCAGCCTTTCCACAATCCAAGAGACGGGATGTCGCCTAGCGGCCGTGATCCAGAGACTAACTTGCCAGTAGTATCAAATATACCGACAAGTCCTTTCCTCGAAACCCGCTCGCTGGACCATCAATGACACATGCCAAAAAAAAACATTCATTTACAAGCCTGACTTATTGACCGACGCGCGCGCGCAGTTGAATGCCAATTGTTCGGGGCCGCATGTAATTAGCACGGCCATCCCCAATTTCTGTTTCAACCCAAGTCAAACCCTCTTTGTTGGTCAGATTCCGCGCGAATAAGTCAATCGATATATCGTCGCTGATGTCCGCTCCGATACGCAAATTGACGGTAGTGTAGCCTCCAGCATTCGGCCCTTGCTCTTGCAGGTTATTATAGTATTTGCCGATGTAAGCAACGTCTGCTCGCGCGAACATTAGTCGACCTGCAAAATCAAATTCGGCCTGTAAGCCGAGTGAACCCTGAGTTTCAGCAGAGCCGGGAAGTCGATCACCCGAACTGCCAAGACCAGGAGCGTCTTCAGTCAACTCCGTGTTTACATATGAAAGTCCGTAATTCATGCTCCAGATATCTGTTAGCAATAGCTGGCCCTCGACCTCTAAACCCTGGCTTTCCGCTTCACCCGCATTTACAGTGACTCCAAAACCGCAGTTAGCCGTCAGGGCAACAGGAATGCCTTCCCAGTTAATCTGATACGCCGCCACGTTCAGAGTGGCACGACCATCAGCTAAATAAAACTTTGCTCCAACCTCAAAACTGTCCAACTCATCGGAGGCAATCTGATCGGGTAACGCAACATCGACACCGTCAATGAGACCATCCCGTGGGTCAATATCACAAATGTCAGCCGGGACGTCAGGGTGAGGGCCGCCTAGCCTGAATCCTTCGGAGAAGGTTGCATAATATGTTGATGCCTCATTTGGCATATACGTCAGCCCAAACTTGTAAGTCTGACCGGAATCATCGTTTTCTAGGGCACCTTGTGAAGGTCCCCCATTAAACACACCGTCAGCGATATCTGTCACTTTCTTATCGTAGTCATAGTGGCGAACACCGACCACAGCCGTTAATTGGTCGGTCATATCGAACGAAACCTCGCCAAAAAAAGCGAGCTGATTCAAGTCTTGATTGGTCGTTGCGTCAAATAATAGAGCACCACCGAAGAGATCCAAACTCGGGTCTCCCTCAAACGTAAGGAGTTGCCCCTGTTTATTCTCTACGTCCTGATAGAATGCACCTAGCATGATTTGCCAAGGGCCATTCAGTTGAGTGTTGAGTCGCAATTCCTGTGTAAAACTCTCGAACTCTCCGGAATCCTTCAAGAAAAGAGGCATATCTCCAATCCCGGGATCAATTAGCGGGCCAAAGAACAAGCCAATGTCACGATCTTGAAGGGTAACTGTTTCCGCCTTTGAAGTGGAAGAAGTGATAGCAAAGGACCCCACATTCCAGTTCATTTCCAGATTGGTAACCTCCAAGTCCATCTCAAGCCCCTCATCGCTCCCATCCAGCCTTTGAAAAGGCGCTCTTCGGGTTTCATTCAAGGCCATAAAAGACTCGGGAATGCCAGATTGCTCGATGTCCTGCGAGATATAGGTGAGCGATGCTTCAAAATTGTCGGAGACCTGCCAGAGAGCGGTTATCCTCCCACCTGTATACTTGTCGCTACCGACGTCATCTTTGTCTGAGGTGATGCCGCCGAATGCATCTGCCCATATTTGTTTTTCTGCGTTACTACCGGAGACACTTTCGTAATAACCACTGTTGTCGTAGTCGTAGCCAACAATACGGACGGCAAAGGTATCTTTCACTACAGGTAAATTTAAAACGCCGCGCAGCATCGTATTGTCGTTTCCAGTATCGCCGGTCGATGAATACGAACCGGTTACCTCGCCCGAAAAAGCACTCGGGTCAGGCTCGTTGGGAATTGCTCGGACCGTGCCAGCGATCGACCCATCACCATATAAGGTGCCCTGAGGCCCGCGAAGCACTTCAATTCGCTGCATGTCCACATACTTAAGGTCTGGGTTACCGCCGCTACCCGGAGACGCAGACCCTAGACCTGTTAGCGGCGTTTCACCGACGTACACACCGACTGTCGTATCGGTCTGTGGAGAGGCGGTTACGCCTCGGATAATAATGCCATTACGGCCTGCGCCACGATCTAGAAAATTAGTTGCGGGCAGCGTGGTAAGAAAGTCGTCCATTCCCACCATCCCAGTCTTGGCGATCATATCTTCCGAGGCGACTGAAATACTCATCGCCGTATCTTGCAGACTTACGTTGCCTCGCTTGGACGCGGTCACTACAACTTCCTCAAGAACAGGCGCCTCGCTGGCGGCGCTGATTGTCTGCGCGCTAAACCCGCACGCACACAAACTCCCGATCACCGACGCTAACTTCAATTTCATATTTGAATTCATAGTTTTACTCCACTCTTCACTAATGAAACGTAACTTACAAGTTTTCACACCCAAAATTTAACTATAGTTGACTACATTTTTATTTTTATATTTTTTGCCAAATTACGCTATTTTCAGCAGTATATATGGTCTTTTATGGATTTTTCGTCATACTAATTGTGATTTTCATTGTAGTCAACTATAATTTATAAATCTGCTGCAACCCAGAATCAACAAAATCAACGTGAGCCTGAGGCAAACAAACAAACTCAATCGGCAAAAGCGCATAGTTGCAAATGCTTCTCGCCTTTTCTCCTCAATTGGTTATGAGAAGACCGCAATAGAATTGGTGGCGGCGCGCTCGAACGTGTCACCTGCAACTATCTATAATAATTTTGAAAACAAAACAGGACTCTTACTGGCCGTATTGATAGAAGAAGGAGAAGGTGTTCAGCAGATAGGTAAAAAGATCATTGCACAACGGCAGAAGCGCGACGCTCGCACCATCTATCAACTGCTTGAGCTGTACGTTGATCACCCAATGGAATTTATGAACAAATCCTGTTGGCGACAAGCCCTCGCTGCCTCGATTGCGTCATCAAACAAAAAGTTTGCCCGAGAACATCAAAACGTGGAAAAGAAGTTACAAAACCAGCTGATCGGGTTAATTCATTGCCTCTATGAAGAGCAGGTTTTTAGTGAGCAGGTTGACCCTCAATCACTGGGCGAAATTATCTGGAACAACGTCGACCAGATGTTCACAGATTTTATTTCAAACAAGGGAATGACCCTCGAATCACTAAAAGAAGCAATCAAAAGACAGACGCGAGCGCTATTGACTTTAGCCCTGAGACAGGACTGATAGCTTTTTTAAACACTACTGCGCAGGTTAGCCACCCGATGCTGAACATCATAAAACGCCCCTCTCTTGCCATTTATGATTACATTATTATTGGCTCGGGATCTGCGGGCAGCACACTCGCGTCAAGGCTTGCGACGGTTAAGTCCAACAGCATTCTTTTGATTGAAGCTGGCCCCACCGACAGGAATATTTTTATCCAAATGCCGGGTGGCCTCGGTATTCCGTTAATGGAGGACCGCTATAACTGGAAGTTTTTTGCAGAAAAAGAGAGTTTCGATAGATCTGAAGCGGGGGTGTACACACCACGCGGCCGTGTTCTCGGAGGCTCTTCTTCCATCAATGGCATGAACTGGGTTCGGGGAAATCGAGCTGACTATGACTATTGGCGCGATTCTGGGCTCCACAATTGGTCATACGCCCATTGCTTGCCCTATTTCAAGCGCAGCGAACGATATGAGCAAGGTGATCCAGTTTATCGGGGGCACAACGGCCCGACAAAGATCGTTAAAGCCGAAATTTCCAACCCTCTTTTTCAATCATTTCTCAATGCCTCTAGAGAGATGGGGGTGGCGCTAAATCCCGACCATAATGGTGAACGGCAAGTCGGGGCGCATGAAACACAAAGAAATGTTTCCGGCGGTACAAGGCATAGCACACCTCAAGCGTATTTATACGATCAGCCTGAGAAAGAAAACCTACATATTTTATTAGAGACGCGCTGCACCCTGATAGAGTTTTCAGGACAAGAGGCGGTAAGGGTACATTTGAACCGTCGGGGAGAAAAGTTTCTTGTTGATGTCGGAGGCGAATTGATTCTGTCCGCAGGGGCTATACAGTCACCGCAGCTATTAATGCTTTCAGGTGTTGGTAACGCGGATACGCTTCGAGAAGTTAGCATTCCTTTGACGCAACATGTGCAAGGCGTTGGTGACAACTTACAAGATCATCCCGCTTGGTGTTTTAACTACGGTGCGACGGACCCTCGTGACTCATTGGCATCAAAAATGGGTTATTTCGGACGCCTAAAAATTGGCATCGAGTGGCTATTAGGCAGGCGAGGATTAGGAATATCTAATCATTTCGAAGTGGGCGCTTTTTTGTGCCTGCTTGAGGGGGAAACAGTCCCCGACGTCCAGATGGAATGCATTGCTATGCGAGGTGAATTCTCCACAGAGGGTATTAAGATTGAACCCGGTTATCAGTGTTTTGCAAGCGTACAGCGACCAACCAGCCGTGGAAGGGTGTGGATCGATAGTGCTGATCCTACGGCAGCCCCGAAATTTAAATTCAACTATCTGAGTACTGACTATGACAGAAAGGTAGCAATAGCTGCGGTTAGGGCCGCCCAAGAACTATTCGAGCAACCCGCATGGAGTGGCCGTCTAACATCAGAACTGTCGGGTGTTCACAAACTGAAGTCCGACAGAGACATCTTGCAATGGGCGTGCACCCAAGTAGAGTCTAATTACCACCCCTGCGGAACGTGTAGCATGGGGAGTGATGACGCGGCCGTTACCGACGCGGAAGGCAGAGTGCACGGAGTCAACAACTTGCGAGTTGTTGATGCTTCGATAATTCCGTCAATCCCTACGGGCAACCTAAATGCCATTACCATCATGATTTCCGAAAAAGTCGCCGACAGTATTTTGAATTTATCTCCTCTAGAGCCGGAGTATCCGGTGATCGAACACTTATGAAAACAAACCTCAAAAGCCAGAGAGAGAGAGTATTGGAAAGCATATCAAAATCCAGTTATTCACATCGGGGCGTCTTGCCTGAAAACAATAATGTATTTGATAAACCCTCGGCAATA
>ERZ1049444.2852-NODE-2852-length-10930-cov-6.324874_pt1 | contig 10930 bp, 6 predicted proteins | sample MGYA00383101_ERZ1049444 | MGnify/ENA primary metagenome ERZ1049444 (study PRJEB29581, sample SAMEA5548371) | metagenome | biome: marine; feature: coastal; material: water | depth 50 m | study: Short-term variability in the microbial, nano- and picoplankton...
TAAATGAATTTAGTACTTTTTTTATATCGTCTAAACTTAACACATATTGAGCAGCATTTAATTCTACCGCAGCCTTTGGCATCCCATAAATTGCGGCAGATTCTCGGTCCTGTGCAATTGTAAGTGCTCCAGATTTCTTTAGGTTCAATAGTCCATCGGCGCCATCAATACCCATGCCAGTAAGAATTATTCCAACTCGCTTATAGTCAAACATTTTCGACAAAGAATTAAATAACGAATCTACACTTGGGCAATGATTGTTTACTTTAATTTGGTCTCCAAATTGAACAAAAATCTTTCCATTTTTTTCGTTAATGATCATATGGTGGTCACCAGAGGCGATAAATACGCAGTTTTCCTTTATTTCGTTAATAGAATTTAACTCCATGATTTTTAAATTAGTAAGGCTTTGTAGTCTCTTACAAAATGCACTTATTAAATTTGTTTGCATGTGCAATACTATTAAAATTGCCGGCATTTTATCTGGCAATGATCTGATCAACGAATTAATAGCCTCTGGACCACCCGTTGATGCTCCAATGGCGACTAAGTCAGGTTGAGTTGTCTTTACTCGAGACCAATCGGTATTTAAACTTTTTTTGAAGGAGGTAGCGATTTGCTCTACCGTTTTAGTTATTTCACTTATGAATTTTGACGTCGATGTCTCGGGCTTCCTAACAATCGATACTTTATCGTCAACTAAAGAAGTAATTTTTCTCAGCGTATTCTCTGTTCTTTCATCAACAAAAACATATACCATTCTGTTTGTTTTTTTTATTTGCTTTATGAGGTCATACTCTGATGTCAACAAACCCTCATTAACATCAAGCAAAAGATAATCGAAATCAAAGATATCAAGGCGTTTACTCGAGATGGAAGATACAATTCTGAAATCGCCTACCCAAAACTGTTCAAAAAATTCCAGTACAGAACTTCTAACGATTGGGCTAGCCGAAGTAAAAGCTATGGTTTCTGAATAGGAGAAATTCATTTAAATTCTACTCTCTTTTGATAAATTCCATTACCAATTTTTTTTAAATTTAATAATGTAAAGTCTAAATTTTCTGCGTCACCGAGAAAAATAAACCCTCCTTCTTTCAAAGATAAAATAAGTTTTTTTTGAGTAATTTCTCGTTGCTCTTTGTTAAAATATAAGAGAACATTCCTACAGAAAATTATATGAAACTTTTTTTTGAATGGATATGTCTTAGTGTTTAAGTTAAATTTGCGTACCGTTAGTTCGTTTCTTAGGATTTCATGAAATCGGAACGTTTCATTATTTTTAAATTCAACATAGCTTTCTAATCGTGATCGGATATCAGAAGTAATTTTTGAGCACCTGTAGACTCCTAACTCAGTTTTTTTTAGTGAAGTTTTCGATATATCTGTGGCCAGGACACCACAAATCATTGAATGATATTGTTCACCGAAAAATTCAAATAAAACTACCAGCAAGGAAAAGACTTCTTCGCCACTTGAGCATCCGGCGCTCCATATTCTTAGGTCCACTTGATCTATATTACTTTGTGCTCCAATTAAATATGGAAGTACTTTTTCTTTAAGTATTTCAAATTGGATATAATTTCTAAAAAATTTCGTGTGATCAATAAGAAAAATCTCTAATAGTTCTGATATTTGCTCATCTTTTTTTTGTAAACTTATTTTATCAAAAAATATATTCCAATCCGTAATTTTGTATTTTTTTTTAAATTTCTCTAGCTCAGATCTAGCTAATGGTTTTAAGGTTTTTGGAATATCCAAGCCATAACTTTGGTTTATAAAATTTGTTACTTTTAACGTATTTAAATGATTGGGCATACAATTTATTTAGACTCTAATTTCCATACTCCATCCCAGTTTTTGGGAGGGCTGGAAAGTAACATTTTGCACCTTTCGGTGTATATTTTGGAAGGATTCATTTCATAACCGCGTTCAACTTCAAATTTTGCAGCTTTATCAAAAAATTCTTTTCCTAATTTGAAATCTGCTTGGGTATATGCTTCAAAACCCTGTTCAAATAAGTTAATTAATTTATCTTCTTCTTTTATGTCAGATTTAGCGTGATTGATTACCTCATAAACATCTACACTTTCGACTTTTCCGTACACCCTGATTCTATCTATCAAACGCATCTTAAATTTATTCCTATTATTTTTTGCAACTGAACCACTAATTAAATTATCAACACAATAGTGTGAGCATGCTGTTTCAAGTCTTGCTGCAATATTCACGGCATCGCCGATCATCGAAAGATCTACGCGGGCTTTTGAAGCCCCTAAATCACACAAAATCACATTTCCAGAGTTTAACCCCATTCGAACTTTTAACGGATCACTCTTCATGATCTCGTCAAATCTATTGAGTTCAGTGATTGCGCTTTGGATTTCCAAAATAGTTTGTATACATTTTAAATCGTTACCATTTTCCCCTTCATCAAACCAGAAAGACATGCAGGCGTCACCCATGAATTTATCGATATCGCCGTCGTTCTTGATAATAATTTCTGTTATTCTTTCAAATAAATTATTTATTTGGGAAACTATTTCTTTAGGAGTATAGCGCTCGCAACGTCCGGTGAATTGCGCGATGTCTAAGAAGAATATTATGGCATTTCTGCTTTCTGCTCTGGGTGGCAAGGACAATTCACTTAAAACGGACTTTTCTAGTGCTGATTGGAATGAAGCTTTTGAAACATATCTTTGAAATTGATTTCGTTCTCGTGTTGATCGGATCTCAGCTAAAGTTCGCTCTACCACTGCCGCAATAGCTTCAGCTGTCAACGGGGTAGAAATGGAGTCTTTCGCACCAGCATTTAAAGCCATTCTGCGATCTGCTTCATTTTCCTGATCGACCAAAGCTATAAAAGATAGGTCAGAAGTCACAAAACTTTCGACACACAAATCGGCAACATCAATTATTGAAGCGCTTTTGATATTTGTCGAAGCTATAATTAAGTCACTGGAAAACTTCCTGAGTAGTCTTTTTGCCTGACCAATATCGTAGGCAATCCTGGTTGGAAAGCCTTGCTTGCTCAAAAAATTTGCAACTTTGTCTGCTTGGCTGCCGTTGGAGTCAATGATCAAAATCTTTTCTCGTAAAGTAGATTGCAAAGCAAAAGTTCTTTTAATTTTGTCTAACAAGTCTTCAAATATCACTGGCTTAGGAATGTACTCATCTACTCCTGCCGCGAACCCTTTCTTTTGATCATCAGCCGACTTCAAAGTACTTGACATAATAATATGCGTATCTTTTGTTGTCTCATGTCCTCGAATGGTGGAGCATGCTTCGAAACCATTCATCACTGGCATTTCTATATCGCAAATAATTAAATCAGGCGTTTTCGAAATAGCTAAATCTACTCCTTCGCGCCCATTATAAGCCTGTTCTACAATGAAACCTTTTGACCTTAATGGTTCTACCAGATTTTTATGTACTAATTTAGAATCATCAATAAGAAGGATAGTTCTTTGACTTTCATTTAGCTTTTCTGCCTCTAGTAAAATGGCATCCATAGTGCAAGGTGCTTGTAGAAAAGAAGAAAAACTTTTAATCGCATCAGCCTTGATCAAATAATCAAAAGATAAAAATATTATTTTAAGGTCCTTGAAGAAAATGCCTTTCAACTTTTTTCCAATGTCAAAAAATTTCCCTTCGTTTTTATCTGACTGCAACACTAATGTTGCATCTGGATTTTCAGAAATTACGCGCGGGATGTTTTCCACTCTTAGAAACTGTGCATTCTTTTTCGTAGCCATGGACACGGCGCTGAGATAGTCTCGAAAGTCTTTATTTTCGATGCAAAAAATTAAATTTGGACTGTTATTTTCTTGGCGAATGTTCACGTAAGGATTTCCTCTGCGAGCCTGATTTCCTCACCGATAAGTTTGTCATCCAAGTCAGCAATGAGATCATCTAAATCAACTGGTTTTTCATAGAACCCTTTAACTTCCAAATCATACAACCTAGCCATAACGTTTTCTTTATCCATATGCACTCCAGAAATAACGCAGATGTAGGTAGTCCTATACTCTTTCAAATTACGTAGATTTTTAATTAATTCATAACCATCCATCAACGGCATTTGAATATCGACACAAAAGGAGTCAAATTGAAATTTGTTGCATATATTCAAAGCGTCATAACCGTCCACCGCTTCTTCCGTCCGATATCCGCTTTGTTGTAAAAACTCACAAATGCGTTTTCTTTGTATCCTTGAGTCATCTACAACTAGGATGGTTTTTGTTTGGCGCCTATTTTGTATCTGATCAACTTTTTCAATTTTTTCATAAAAGCTGGCTGTTTCATAATTTGCATGGAATGATGTTAATTCTAAGACGTTTAGTATAAGAACAAGTTTACTATTCGACAAAATTGTACAGCCAATGACGAACGGAGCCTTCTCAATTAGGCTTCCTAACTGTTTTAGGAGGACGCTCTGCTGTCCCATGACTTCGTCAACAATAACTCCGATCTTTTTTTCGCCATCATTTAAAATTAGTAGAAAATTTTCACCAGTGGATTGAGCATTTTTAGGATATTCTAAAAAATCTGACAAAAAATTAACTGGGACTAGTTCACTGCGAAAATTATAAACTAAGGTGTCGTTAACTTTTTTAACATCTTGAGTAAGTTTTATGTTAATAATTTCTTCAACATTTAAGATCGGAAAGCCAAATTCGTAGCCATTTTCAGCTACTAGTAATATACCGACAACTGCAAGTGTCAGCGGCAGGCGCAGCGTTATTTTGGTCCCTAAATTAATCTTACTTTCTATTTTAATTGAACCTTGCATTTGGTTGATTGATGTCTTGACTACATCCATTCCAACCCCTCTACCAGATAACTCTGTCACTTGTTCCGCTGAGGAGAATCCTGGTTCAAATATAAAGTCAAAAATTTCTTTTTCGTTTATTTCAGTACTTTGTTCTTTTGAAATCAGTCCTTTTTCTACCGCCTTTAAAAGTATAATTTCCGGATCAATCCCTTTGCCGTCATCCTCGATTTCGATTATAGCATTGGAGCCCATGTAATAGGCTCTCAGCTTTATTTCTCCAATGTCTGACTTTTGGTTTCTAGATCGCTGATCTGGACTTTCTATTCCATGATCAATTGAATTTCTAACCAGATGTAGTAATGGGTCAGCCAATTGATTAATAAGAATTTTATCTAGTTCGGTATCAGACCCTATTATTTTAAGGTCGACGCGTTTACCGATTTGACGCGCGATATCTCTAACTTGAGCTGGAAATCTATTGAACAAATTCGCGATTGGCACCATCCTGAAATTCATTGCGCCACTTTGTAAACGAGAACTTAATACTTCCAAATCCTCAATATTCTTTTTTACATCGCGATTGTGAATTGACAGCCTCTCTGCATTTATAGCTAAATTGTCGTGTTGTTTGGTCAGGCAATCTGAAATCTCTTCTATGTGTTTACCTATTCCGTAGTTTAGTTTTTGGTCACTTACGTGGGCATTTTGCCTCAACATTTGAGCATGGTCTAACTGTGAATGTGACTTTAAATCATTGATCGTTTTCGCTATAAATGAGATATCTCTATCAACTTTTGATAATGCTTCAGTCAATAAACGTTGATCGTTATCCAATTTGATCCGAGTTATGTATACCTCCGATGATGTATTGAGAACACTGTCTAATTTCTCTGAAGACACTTTGATGGAATCTTCACGGACAACAGTTTTGACTTTCGCAGTGTTTGGAAGATTAATCGGTTCTGAAGCCTCTAAAAACTCGCTATCAGATCGAGCTTCTAATTTCAGTGATTGAGCATTGGAATTGTTGTTTTTTGTACCCAGTGGATCATTTTTGAGTTGACCCACAAGATCATTTACAGGGGTGGTAACTGGTCCTCTCCCAGCCACCTCATTTGTAATCAATGTAATTCTTTTTATACAATTCAATGCAAGATCAATAAGACTAGAAGTCAGCGATAAATTACCTGCGCGTACATTGTCTAAAACAGTTTCAAGCTCATGGGACAATGCTTCTATTTTTCGAACTTCTATTAATCTCGAACCTCCTTTTACTGTGTGGACAGCTCTGAAAAGTTCATTAATGAGTTCGGTGGATTTTGGGTTATTTTCTAATTCGATAAGAAGATTTTCACTATTTTGAAGGCTTTCCCATGCTTCTTCGCAGAAATCACTAATCAGCCCTATTTTATTAGCTGGAATGTCTAGAATTTCATCCTCTTCCTCAATATTACTCTGTTGATTTTCCGCGTGAGGAGTACTCTCGACTTTTGGAATGAAAGTTTTATCTGGATCTTTAATTTCTTTATCAGTAAGTATCTCTTGACGGGTCTTTTCGTGTTTTTCAATTAGTGTGGATACCGGTTTGGCCAAATAAATCGTACATTCGTTTACCACATCAGATACGTCAATTTTTGTAGATCTATTATTTAAAAGCTCGTTTACAGTTAAATGTAGTTTCTTAATCAGTAAATCAAAAAGGTATAGCATTGAGTGTTCAGAATAGCTCTGTAGCTCTCTTCCTGTTTCGGTAATTAACTCCAATAGCATGCCAAGGTGAGCAACTTTTTCGCTCTTAATGATCTTTCCAAATCCCGATATAAAATGGCTATCTGAATAGGCTATATCGTAAAGACCTTCGTACTCTGCATTCTCATTATCAAGCTTCGGTATATATGATAATATGCTCTCAGACTTAGTATCTAGGGCTTTGAGAATAGCTGCAAATTCTGGATTCGAAGGAATTGTCTCTGACACATTATCAGTTGGCCATTCTTCCAAGGCAAAAATTAAACTTTCCAGCATATATTCAATTAACCTCGAATGATTTCTTTAATATCTGCCAAAATCTTCGTTTTCTAGTTTAGTTTTCTTATCTTTTGCTAACTTTTTTTCTCGCAGAAGCCGTTCGCTAGTGTGTTCAGTTTCGATATCTTCAAACTGAAAGGTTTCAGCCTCGTCATCTATAAGTTGGGATTTTTCGCTTTCAAGCTGTCTGACATTAAACTGAAGTATCAATCCCTTGAGGTCAGGTAATATTTGCGACAACTCATTTGCAGAGATTGATAAGTTCGATGAAGCGACTGCATTTTGTTGAATTACGTCGTCCAATGTTTTGATGGCACCATTTATTTGCTCTGCTCCTACCGCTTGCTCTTTGGAAGATGCAGTAATATTCTGAACTAGGGTTTGTGTTTTTTCGATTTCAGGCAGAAGTTCATCCAACATTTGGTTGGTTTCGTCAGATAATTGTTTGCCCTCTGTTGAAGACTTTTGGATATCAGAAGCCGCATCTTTACTGAGCTCCGCCAGTTTGGAAACCTCCGACGCAACGACGGCAAATCCCTTTCCGTGCTCCCCAGCACGTGCGGCCTCTACCGAAGCGTTTAAAGCCAATAACTCAATTTTTCGTGTAATTTCCCCAACAATCGCTATTCTTTCGAAAATATCCCCCATAGCCTGCGAGGTTTTAGCCATGGATTGCGAACACACCACCGCGTTTTCTGCAAGTAATTTTGCTGTCGCGTCAGTTTCAGTCGCATTTTTGGCGTTTTCATTTATTGTATTAGCCATTTCATCCATCGATGCTGAGGTCTGCTGAACTGAACTTGCTTGTTGGCTGGTGCCGTCTGAAACTTGCTCAGCAGTGACTTCAAGTTTAGAGGAATTTTCAGAGATTTTTTCAATAACAAGGGTCATTGCTGAAATAACTTCTGCTATTTTTTCTCTCATCTTGATGGTTGAATTTAATAACGTACTAACTTCATCATTGCCTCTGACAGCTATTTCAACTGTTAAATTTCCACGAGTAATAGCATCCACGGCTTCGTTTGCATTGTGTAGCTTTCTTCGAATTCCCGCCGTAAGAAGTAATCCAAATGTAAGCGCTAGCAATGTGGATGCAATCCCAACGACTAGAGTTACATACAGAGACTGATTTTGTGCTTTTTCCATGGAGGATGATGCAATTAATCTAGCATCAGCGATATCTCTAAAAACATTTTCATTTTTTTGAGATAGTTGTCTTTGATAAGTTTCAATGGCTCTGTTGGCGTTAGCAACTTTCTTATTCAAATTTGTTAGCTTTTTTCGGAATTTTTCTTCTTGTACTGCAAGGTTCTTATCAGCTTTAGTTGCAAAAGCATTATATGCCAGAGAAGCGCGAATTAGGGCTTGTTGGTTATCCGCAATCGAGCTGTATTCCGACCGCAACATTACAAGAGATGAGTTTAACCTTTTGTAAATTGCCATTGATTCGGGATCTATTGGAGGGTTCACAAATTGATCCAGCCATGGCGCGGCTTTCTGAGGGTTCTGTGCCTCTTTCTTTGCTGCCAGACCAGATTTTGGCACTATTCCTTTTATAGTTTTTATCGCCTTATCTAGCTCCGCTGAACCTTCCGCCATCTTAGCAACCGCTTCTGTGACAACATTATTAAAATCAGTGAGCTGCTGTTTCGTAGCACTAATTCCTGCAAGCGATAAGTTAAGTGCGGCCGCACCGGTCATATTCAAAGACTCGACAGTCAGGGTGTTTATGTTGTTGATGCGAGCTTCAAGAAATCTCTCAGTTTGTTCAAGCCTTTGTATCTTGAGGCCAATTAAATTAATAACGTATACCGAATAGGTTCCAAAGGAAGCTAAGAGGAGTGCGATGCTCAGCACCAAAGTCAAAATTTTGGCGGTAATATTGAACCTAAATTTCTTTCTAACTTCCACCATAAATTCTACCTCCTGATAATATTTGGTTGAGCGTACAGTACCACAAAGTCAAAACAATAAATTTTTATTTGTATCGAAATAAATCTGGCTCTTTAAGAAAAAGTTCTGGTCTAAAAATTAATTTAACCAAATCCTTTTGTTCCACAAAGTCCGGAAAAAATTGGTAGATCTCACTTTTAAATACTTTGTCAGAGCTTTGAAAGTTAGACGGGTCAATGGACTCAATTCCCAGAGAGTCGTCAATACAGAGGGCAAATTCAACTTCTTCAACTCTTAAAACAATAAATTTGTTGCGTTCGTCTATAACCGTATAATCGTAGCCTAAATAGAGAGCTAAATCTATGCATGCCAATACCTGACCTCGCAAATTTATAAGCCCACGAATGTAATCCGAAACTTTGTAAAGAGGTGTAACTTCGAAACCTTCAATTACCTCTACGACCTTTGTAATTTCTATCGCAACTGTACTGTCTTTAATTCGCGCAAGCATAAAATCTACAGTAACGACGGCCTCAGTGTTTTGCAGGATAGAATCATTGTGATCCGAATCAATAACAATTTGATTTCTTAGTTCTTCAAATACCAAATGTGCGATTTTTTGAGGCGAAAAAAGAAATAAGTTCTGATTGTCGTAACCTACTATTTCTGACAACAAATCAGTTTTCTCAAGGTTGATTAACTCGTTTTCATCTTCACTCTTTTCTGGCACCTCAACTTCTATAATTCCGATATGATTTTGCATTGTCAAAGCAAACATAACATTTTCGTAATTTATAGTGATTATGGAGTCTATGATTTTACTTGGCTCTAAAAAAACTTCCGGACCACCATTATGTTCAGTTCTACGATAAAGCGCTTCACTGTCAAAAATGGGTAACAGCCGACCTCTGTATTGAATTGTACCAGTGCACGACCTGATAAAATTGGTTAACGGCGAGACGTTTCCAAAATCATTAGTTATTTCCGTTACATATTGTACTGGAATTCCAAAGCGTATTTCTTCACACTCGTAAACAAAAACGTCTAAAGCTAAGATGGAATTTGTATTTGTGTTCGGAGGTTTTGCGGCATGTTTTTTATCTAAGCTTTCATTTTTTAATAGCTTTTCCGGGCTCTTATCTGTTTTGATTGATTTGAAATTGGTCTCTTCATTTCCAGAATCTACAAATTTTGTACTGGGCAGCGACGCAAGGAGCTGTTTGAATTTTGTTTCTGAAATTTTTTTGGGAGATATTTCATCAAATTTTTTCGGCAAAATTTCACCTTTCTTTGCTTAAAAATGAAAATATTTCTTCTGTTAAAGACTTGATTTCTAGAGTTGCCAACTTGTTGTATCCAATAACAGAAATTTTATTCACATTAGTTTCCGCAAAACATACCCTTTGGCTTATGGTGGTTTGAGCTGTAGCTATCCCGTCTTTCTTCAGCTGTTTGATAACGTGCTGCAAAATGGCACTTCGCTTATTTACGCCGTTTAGAACCGTCAATACCTGAATATGATTATCACCTAGCGCTAATTGTTTTAAAAATATTTCTATCCATCCTTGCCCGACGATATCATCCCTAGAAACTTTACAGGGTGTGATAATTAGTGAGGATAAAGCGAGATACTTTGCCATCTCTTTAGTTAAACTACCCTGAGTATCAATTAGGATGAAATCTGTAGTCAAATTATTTAAACTCTCTATGGAGGAATGTTTATATACATCAATAGCTTTTAGGTTTTGGTCCGTAGATGCATTTATCCAATCAAAAGCAGAGCCTTGCTGATCAGCATCAACTACAGAAACGCTGTATCCAATATTGCAAATTGCTGCAGCTAAATTGACGCATAGAGTAGATTTTCCTGATCCACCCTTTACGTTCGCGAAGGTGATTGTCGTTGTCACAGCTTGCGCCTTCATAAATCACAGAACTTAATTACACTTTAAATTCAAATGAGAATCAAGTGGCATAACCTCCTATCATTCAAGCGCTGCTGATGTTTAGGCGCCCAGACTACGAGCACCCTCCTGATAAAACCTCTGGGCCAAGTCTACAAAGCTGATGCTTGAGCCGATTTGTCTGACGGCGCCGCCATTTACCCCCTTTAACATGCTGATTTTATTATAAAAAACTCTATAAAATCCGTTTTCAGGTACTCCTTCAGGTACTCTTTTTATTTTGTTGCACAAAAGACATAATCAAAATGTTTTGTTTGCGGGATTTATTCAG
>ERZ1049444.2859-NODE-2859-length-10911-cov-27.481209_pt1 | contig 10911 bp, 9 predicted proteins | sample MGYA00383101_ERZ1049444 | MGnify/ENA primary metagenome ERZ1049444 (study PRJEB29581, sample SAMEA5548371) | metagenome | biome: marine; feature: coastal; material: water | depth 50 m | study: Short-term variability in the microbial, nano- and picoplankton...
CTTTTCTTCTTACAAGATGAGTTTCTAATAGTTCATTGACTTGTTTTAGCTTTAGTTCGTCTGTGGCTATTGTTGTGATATTTTTATCTTTTCGCTCAATTGAAATATTAAGTCCTTTAAAATCATATCGGTTACTAATCTCTCTTAAACAATTAGCTAAGGCATTATCAAATTCTTGATAATTAATTTTACTGATCACATCAAATGTAGGCATAATATTTTTATTAATCTATATGATAATATATTTTTTATTGAATAAATTAAATATAAGATAGCGATTAACAAATGAATAAAATTAAAATTCATATAAGAAATAACCACTGGAAAGAGGGTTTTTTACCTTGTGATCCAGAAGGTGAAAAGCATAGCACAATAACTAAAGAAGAATTCGAAAAAGGACTTAGTCAATTTCCAGAAATTAAAGAAAAGATAGAATATTTAGTCGATTGGGATGATGATAATTATCTAACCTCTATGAAAGAAGCAGATATTTTGCTTGGTTGGCAGTTTCCAACAGAAAATATTAAAGTTATTGCACCAAACCTTAAATGGATACATGTAAGCTCTGCTGGAGTTAACCATCTATCGCCTTTTGATTGGATGAAAGAAGATTTAGTTTTAACAAACAGTAGTGGAGTGCATGCTAAAAAAGCAGGCGAATTTGGTTTGATGAGTATTTTAATGCTTCAAAATCAAATGACCAAAATAGTTACAAACCAAAAAAATAAAGAGTTTGTTACTTTGTTAAGCAAACCTATTGAAGGCTTTAAGGTTGTTGTAGTTGGAACCGGATCTTTAGGTGGTTCGATGATAAAACATATAAGTAAATTTGGAGCTGAAGTTATTGGGGTTAATCGAAAAGGAAAAAGTGTTGAGGGTTGTTCAAAAGTAATTACTTTTGATAATATAGACGAAGTATTGCCGAGTGCTGATTTTTTATATCTTGCAGTTCCTGAAACAGAAGAAACAAAAGGATTAATTAATAAGACTAGATTAGATAGTCTTAAATCTACCTGTGGAATTGTTAATATTGGCAGACAATCTGTTCTAAATTATGAAGCTTTAAGAATTAAATTAGAAAAAAATGAAATAGCAGGGGCTATTTTAGATGTATTTTCTCATGAACCTATTCCAAAAAACTCTAGTCTTTGGGATACGCCAAATTTAATTATCACTCCTCATATTTCATCAGATAGTCAAGGCAACTATATTGAAATGGTATTAAAAATATTCTTTAAAAACTTAATACTGTTTATAGCAAATAAAGAATTGATTAATCAAATAGATAGAAATTTAGGTTATTAAATAGAAATATAGAGACAATTTGTTTAATTACACAAAAATAAAACCAATATAAATTACATATATATGAAAAACATATTAATTTTAGTACTTTTGATATTTGGCTTTAATTCAACTGCTATAAGTAAAGAAACTACTTTTACCGATGAAATATTTCAAAAATCACAATTAGATGGACAAACCGTCGTAATTCATTCGTGGAACAAAACTTGCGTAACTTGTGCTCAGCAGGTTGAAATATTAAAGCAAGCAGAACAGGATTTTAAAGATGTGATATTCTTAAGTTTTGAACAAACAAAAGATAAAAAAATAGCAAAATCTTTAGGAATTGATTATTGGACTACAATTGTTGTTTATAAAGATAACAAAGAATTGTCACGCACCATTGGTCAAACAGATAAAGATAAAATTTACTCTCAAATTAAATCTCTAAAATAAATAATATACTAATAATTATTAGGTTTATTCTCTTCTGCTATTGGTTCTAAAGATGGCTTAATGGGATCTTCAATAGGTTCAGTTGAAGGGTTTAATTCAATACCAGCTGGTGTAATTGATTGTGGCATTGCAACGAATTGAGAGTCTGGATTTTCAACAACAGGTCTAACTTTTGATCTATAAAGTCCATAAACACCAATCAAAGCATGAAAAAATATTAAGAAAATAAAAAAACCATTAGGTCCAACGAAACCCATAAAAACTGAACACAAAAAAGGTCCACCCATTGCGCCCATACCAAATGTAAACTGTAAACTAGCACCTGCTGCAACAAATTTTTCTTTAGGAATAAAATCATTGGTATGTGCTAAAATTAAAGAGAACATTGGAAGACTACAAAAAGAAAATAAAATTAAAAAAATATAAAACCAAAATTTACTGGTCGCTAAATCACCTGGTAAATACATTTGTCTTGAAGATAAAATTGCACAAAAAGCAAAGAATGCTGCTGCAAAAGTCACTATAATAATCACTCTTCTTCTATCAAACATATCAGACAATTTTCCAATAGGCCATTGAGAGATTGCACCTGATACTGCAAGCATAAATGTAACTAATGAAATTTGAAATATAGAAAAATTCATTGTTGTTGCGTATACTGCTAGCAGAGTAAATAATGCAGATTGAATAGTTCCATAAAAAAATGAACTAACCATTCCAAATGGAGATGAGATAAATGCTTCCTGTAAAGACATAGTAGATATCTTTTTAAATGTCGGAGCTTTTCTTTTTGTAAGCAATATTGGAATTAGTGCAGCTGAAGTTATGACTGAAATCAATATGAAAGGTTCAAAGTTTAGTGGATCACTAAAGTTAAGTAAAAACATTCCAAGCCCCATAGCACCATATAAGATAACCATATAGACAGACAAAACACTTCCTCTATTTTTATTACTTGCTCTGTCGTTTAACCAACTTTCAGCAACGGTATAAATAGAGACCATACTTATTCCTGTAAGTACTCTGAGTAAAAACCAGGCAAAAGGACTTACATATACTGCATGAATTAAAACTACCAATGAAGCAATAGAAGCAAAAGCTGCAAACACTCTGATATGTCCTACACGAGAAATTATTTGTGGAATAGTTTTGGCACCAATAAAGTAACCAACAAAGTAACCAGACATCATAAATCCTGTTGCTGTTAAACTAAATTCTTCTTTTACAGCTCTAACTCCAAGCAATGATCCTTGAAATCCATAAGCAAGCATAAGTGCTCCCATACCTAAAAATAATGCCCATGAATTTTTTAATACTTTTTCCATCTGAATCGGTATCTATTTCTGATTTGTGGCCAAATCAAGTTAAATGTATTTAGAGGTTTATGATTTTCTAAGCTTTAGGAATGAGTGAATCGCAATTGTTAAAATGATGACTAATCCGCCTTGAATAGTCTCAATACTAGGCTGTTCTTTAATTACCATCCAAACCCAGAATGGACCAATAATAGTCTCTAATAGGAAGAATAAATTCACCTCTTCAGCAGGGATAAATCTTGGAGCAATCGTTACAAGCACAAAAGGAATAGCAACACACATAATACTCATTAAAGGAACGATAAATAAGTCTCGGTCAACTAAAGTGTAGGTTTCGATAAAAAACATAGCAAATATTGCAACACACAATTTTCCAACAACTGCTGCAGGTAGTAAGTTTTTTTTCTTAGCTGATCTGATAGTCACAGCATTAATTGCAAGTCCAAGGCCCGTGATAAAACCTAAGATATCTCCATAAACATTCCCCAATTGAAGGGAGTCGTAGAAAATATAAACTGCAGCCAAAAAGGTCACCGCAATTGCAATCCAAGTTTTTCTATCAGGTATTTCTTTTAAGAAAATAGCACCTAAAATTGCAGACAACATAGGTGCCATTGCAATCATGACTAAAGTATTAGCTACATTAGTGTTCTGGATAGAGACTACAAAAGTAATATTAGTAATAGAGAAAGTAGTTATAAAAATTAAACCATGATAACCACTATTAAATAACATCTTAAAAAAATTAGATTTATAAACGATTAACATTCCAATCAAGACAGTAAAAAATGGAATCATTCCACGATAAAATACTAAACCCCAAGTATCCACATTCGACAATCTAATAAATAAACTATCAGGTGTAATAAACATTACCGCAACAAATGCTAAAAAAGATCCTTTTTGTTGGTCTGATAAATTTGTCATGCTTTTAATTCTTTCCAGAATATTTTTGCAAGATTAATTCCTGACAAATCGTTTAATGTTTTTAATCCTGTAGGCGATGTAACATTGATATCACCGTTTAATTTTTGATCTATAAAATCTATTCCAGCAAAAAAAATATTTTCTTTTTTAAGATCTTTAGCAATTAATTTTGAAATTTTTTTCTCTGTTTTGGTTAATTCAATACTAATTGGTTTTGCACCTTTGCTCATGTTACTTAAAAAAGAACCTTGTTTTGGAACTCTAGATATTGCACCACATACTTTACCATTTATTAAAAAAACTCTTTTATCTCCTTTGCTAATCTTAGGTAAAAATTTTTGACACATTATGTGATCATGCTTTTTGATAAATTGATTGATTAATTTTGAATTAAATTTATTTAAAAGATGAATGTCATTTCCTCCATAACTATGAATAGGTTTAATTATTACTTTTTTATATATTCTAAAAAAGTTTTTAATTTCATCAATGTTTTGAGTAAAAATAGTTCTTGGCATAAATTTTTGGTATCTAACTGAATATAGCTTTTCAGATACGTTTCTAATTGAAGTAGGGTTGTTTAAAATTTTAACTTTATCTTTAATTGAATCTAGAATGTAAGTTGCTGAAATATATTCAAGATTAAAAGGGGGATTTTGACGAATTAGAATAAATTTACATTTTGTAAGATCTAGCTTTTGTTTTTTTAAGATTTTAAAAAATTTTTTATCTTTATAATTAAACTTTATAAAAAATCCTGAGGCAATTACTTTTGAATTAATTACTGATAAATTTTTTGGGTCATAATAAAATATCTTGTAGTTTTTGCTTTGAATTTCATGAGCAAGAAAAACACTTGTGTCTGTTTCAGGGTTTAATTTTGAGGGGTGATTTCCTTGAATAGCAACGATTTTATTTGTCATATAATTCACTTAAATCTTCATTTTTAGAAAATTTACTAATCATATGATCTGCATTAGTTGTTTTATTATCAATTACTTTTTGTAAATGATTTAAAAATAAGGTTTCATTTTTATCGTGTTTATTAAGAATATCTCTGTTCTCTAAGCCTTTATAAGATAAGTCTAACAATGTTCGTGCCCAATAAAGAAGATCTTTACCCATAAGTTGAGTGTTGAATCCTTTTTGAGGAGCCTCAATATATGCGTTAATAATTTTATCTTTGTCCCAAGTTGAAATTAACTCATAAACCTCATCTAAATTTCCATATAAAAGACCGATATTAAAAGCTGGTCCTGAACATAGACAATCCCAACCACAGGTATCCATTGATCGAAGTTCAATATATTTCTTTAATCTATTTTCTGTAAAGATTGTGCTTAAGTGAGTAGTTAAATCAGTTTCAGTTGGTAATCGATTTCCAATTTCATCAATTTTACCATCCATAAAATCTTTAAAAGTATATTTTCTTCCAGAAATATAAGTATCTTCATGTTGAATAAATAAAATAGGAAAATTGATTATAAATTCTGCGTATTTTTCAAAGTCTAATTTCTCAAAAAATATTTTAGGAAGGCCTCCTCTTGAAGTACTTTGCCAAACTTTAGATCTGTAGGATAGATAATTACTTTTTTTCTTTTCTACAATCGCTGAGTTTGCAAATAAAGCAATAGAAATTGGAACAATAGAGTTAACAACTTTAAATTTTTTAATAAAATCTTCTTCTGAGTCGTAGTCAATGTTTAATTGAGTGCCACAAGTTCGGTACATCATATCTAAACTTAATTCTCCTCCTAAAGGCATATCTTTAGTCATTAGCTTATATCGCTGTTTAGGATTGTTTGGAATTTCATCAAGTTTTGAAATAGGATCAAATCCAGCGCTTACAATATTAATATTTAATTTTTGAGTAACTTGTCTTAATTCAAATAAATAATCTTGAGATTCTGCACAAGCTTCATGGATATGATTAAGCTTATCACCTGATAATTCTATTTGATTTCCAGGTTCAAGAGTAATACTTTTGCCACCCTTGTTTAGCCCTATTATATTTTCTTTTTCTAAGATAGGGTTCCAGCCAAACTCTAGAAGAGCTGAAAACATTTCTTTAACTTTTAAATAATTAATTCTTTTATTATCTACATTATTAAACAAAAACTTCTCGTGTTCTATTCCAATCCTAAAATCTTGAGGTTTTTTTATCCCAGATTTGAAATATTCAATAATTTGATTTTTATTTGTAATCATTTTTAAGACTATAGCTTATTAATAATTTTAAAGTAAAGAATATGGTTTTCTGGAAAATATTTTTTTAACCATTGGAGCAAATTCTTCCAAGGTCATATTTTCATAATCTGGGTCAAATGAGGATTGATCCCATTTTTCACAAAAATCTACTGCGTCTTGATAATATGGATGATCTTTATATTTGTCTCTTTGGTTTTTATTTTTTCTTAAATGATGAGCATAATAATACATTTGAAATTCTCCATGTTTTTCAATTATCCAATGAGTTTTTTCGCTAACATATGGCTTTAAAACTGATGCTGCATATTCTGAATGATTAAGAGGAGCTAATTCATCACCAATATCATGAAGTAAAGTTGCGACTACCATTTCTTCATCAGCTTTATCTTTAAAGGCTCTAGTTGCTGCTTGAAGAGAATGTTCAAGTCTAGTGATTTTATATCCTTCTAATGTTGAATTTAATCCATCCATAAAGTTTAAAATTCTATCTGCAGTTCCGTTGATATAATCTTGCTCATGTTTATCGAGTATTAAGTATTCTTCTTTAGTTCCATCTTTCATTTCAGTAAAATTAACCGTCTTCATACCTAATTATTTGATGCAGTGCTTAATAAAGATAATTGAGTTACTTTATTGTCTCCTAACTCATCAATAGGTTTTACTGGATAATCTCCTGTAAAATAATGGTCTGTTAGCTGAGGGTAAGTTTCGTTTCTTTTTTCAAAACCAACTGCTCTATACAACCCATCTAGAGATAAAAATTTTAGAGATTTTGCTGCAATATATTCACAGATTTCATCATTAGTTTTATTTGCAGCTAACAATTCCTTTTTAGTAGGAGTATCAACGCCATAAAAATCAGGATATCTTATTTCTGGACAAGCAATTTTGACATGAACTTCTTTCGCACCTGCATCGTATAACATTTTAACAATCTTATGTGAAGTTGTGCCTCTTACAAGCGAGTCATCAATTAAAATAATTTTTTTATCTTTAATTGTAGTTTTATTAGCGTTTAATTTTAACTTTACTCCTAAACTTCTAATTTTTTGACTAGGTTCAATAAAAGTACGTCCTACGTAATGATTTCTTATTAAGCCATGCTCATAATTCATCTTTAAATGTTGAGCAAACCCAAGAGCTGCAGCGTTACCACTATCTGGAACTGGAACAACTATATCTGCATCTACATCATTTTCTTTAGCAAGTTCCACTCCAATATTTTTTCTATGTTCGTAAGCAGTTTTATTATCAAGAATACTGTCAGGTCTTGCAAAATAAATATATTCGAAAACACATGGTCTCACTTTTTTAGGAGGGAAGGGTTTGATGCTTTCTAACTTATCATTTTCTATTAAAATAATTTCTCCATTTTCAACATCTCTTACAAATTTTGCACCAATTATATCTAGCGCGCATGTTTCTGAAGCTAGAACATAGCTATTACCTAATTTTCCAATTACTAGTGGTCTAATACCATAAGGATCTCTAACTCCAATTAATGAATTTTGTGTCAACATAACTAAAGCATAGCCACCCTGAATTTGAAAAATTGCATCAACCACTTTATCAATTGTTTTAGTTCTTTTTGACTTAGCAATTAATTGAACAATTGTTTCGGTATCTGAGGTTGAGTAAAAAATAGCTCCATCTTCAACCAATTTTTTTCTTAGAGAAATTGAGTTTGTTAAATTTCCGTTGTGTGCAACCCCAATTCCACCCGCATTCGTATCTGCAAAAAAAGGCTGGATATTTCTTAAAGTATTTTCACCAGTTGTACTGTATCTGTTATGACCAATAGCATGGTTTCCTTTAAGGTTTTTAAGAACTTTTTCTTTATTAAAATTATCACCAACTAGTCCAAATCTTTTTTCTGAATAGTATTTTTCTCCATCAAAAGATACTATTCCACAACCTTCTTGGCCACGATGTTGAAGTGCGTGAAGACCAAGAGCTGTTAAAGCAGAAGCATCTTTTGCATTACTTACACCGAATACACCACATTCTTCTTTTAATTTTGGATCAAAGTTCTTCAATTTTTTCTTTAGAATCTTGATATGTTTTTTCATTAGGAAACTCTTTTATGAGATAATTACTACCTTTTTCTAAGTAATGAAAGACGTATGATTGATCTTTGTTTATAGGCCATTTATCGTGATTGTAGACAATATGAAACCCTGAGAATATGCAAACTGAAATTATATAAGCTTTAATAAAACCAAAAAAGAATCCAAAAGTAGTATCTAGGCCACCAATTCCTGTGTAGCTTACTGCTTTACTTATTCCTTTATTAACAAGTAACACTAAAAAAATTACTACTACAAAAATAGCAATTCCAAGACCTACATCTAAAACATACTCATTATCAATAATGTCCCTGAAATAAGGTTTTACTCTTGGAAATATGATCAAAGTAACGACATATGCAAGCAACCATTTTGCCATGGATAAAACACTTAAGACAAATCCTTTTCTGTAGCAACTAATTAGAGAAAAAATAGTTATAATTAAATAAAATAAATCAATAATAGATACAGCATCATAAAAATCTTTAAAGGCTTCAAGCATTTAAATTATTTTCCAAATGGTTTTACTGTTAGGATTAAAGCAGGTAATAAAGTTAAAACTGATATCATAGCAAGCAACATTGCAAGCCCCGTGAAAACTCCAAAATAAATTGTAGGTATAAATTTAGATAAAACTAGAATTGAAAATCCAAAGACAATAGTGATAGATGTATTTAATATTGCAACCCCAACTGTTGAATGGCATTTTTTTAGAGTTTTATTATAATCTTTAAACTTACCAAATTCTTCTTTAAATCTATAGATATAATGAATGCTATTATCTACTGCTATTCCAATAGTTATTGCTGCAATGGTAATAGTCATCATGTCTAGAGGAATACCAAGAAGACCTATGATCCCCAAAATAAAAAATGCTGCAATAAAATTAGGAACTACACCAATAAGAGATAATTTAATATTTCTAAAAAGAACTATAAACATTGAAAATATCCCTATCATGACCAACCCTAAAGTTAGAATTTGTGATTTAAATAAACTTTGTAATAAATTATTAAATAAAATCAAAACTCCAGCTAGTTTAAATTCACTTTCCTTTAATCCTATTTTATTTTTTAGGTCAAAATTTATTTTATTTATTAAATCATTTCTTCTTAAGTTTTCTTGTGAGTCTATAATTCTTAAACTTATTCTAGCTTCATTATCCTCAATGGATAAATATGGATCAATAATTTCAGTTTTAATACTTTCTGGAATCTTAGAGTATAAAACTCCCATTTCTAAAGTGCCAAGAGGCTTGTTATTATTTAGCTGAGTTGCAACATCTATGATTGAAGAAAAAGATAAAACTTTTCCAACTTGGGGGAGACTATCTAAGTAATTATGAACTGAAGCTATTTTATCAATTTTATCTTTAGTAAACCAATATTTTTCATCATTTTCATCCTCTTCATCACTCCAATCTTCAAACTCATCATCTTCAGTTGATGTCTCTTCATTTTTGGTCACGGGAAACTTTAAAATAACCTCAAGTGGGGTAGTGCCACCCAATTCTTCATCTATAAGTTTCATTCCCTTATAGATTTCAGTATTTTTATTAAAATAATTAATAAAGCTATTCTCTACTTCAAGTTTGCTAATTCCAATCATACTCAAAATAACAATAATTCCAGTTACACCAAAAATTGTATTTTTGTTATTTAATGAGAGAAGGCCTAAAAAATTTGTAATTTTGGAGTCTTGTTCTTTTTTAAGAGAAATGTTTTTTGTTGGTGTAAAATTCAAAAGAGTTGGAAGAAGGGTGAAGGTAATAATGAATGATATGATTAATCCAAAAGTCATCATCCAACCAAAATCAATAATTGGTTTAATTCCACTAAAAATTAAAGACAAAAAAGCAAAGACAGTAGTAAAGACTGTATATAAAATAGGCCAAAACATTTTATTTGTTGTAAGAGATATGATTTCAAGATTATTTTTTGTGGGGTAATCTTTTCTTAGTTGAAGAAAACGAGTACTCATATGAATATTCATAGCCATTGTTAAAATGAGCATCAATGCAATAAAATTAGAAGATATAACTGTTACCTTCCAACCTAAAATCCCAAGTAACCCCATCATAATTATAACTGAGAATAAGCAACTACTAATTGGAACAATAATCCAAATTAATTTTCTAAAGACAAACCATAAAGTTGCAATAATAAATAAAAGAACTCCTAAACCAAAAACTATAATGTCACTTTTAATGAAAGTCATCATGTCGTCAGCTATCATTGGAATTCCTCCAAGATAAATTTTTCCAACATCGCCATAACTTTGAATGACTTGTCTAATCTCTAATATATTTTCGTGATTTTGTTTTTTTACTTTATCTTTGTAAGCTTCTATTTCCTCTTTTGATAAATTTTCAATATTTTCTAATTTTTTATTTTCTTTGATATTAACAATAATTCCACTTGTGTTTCCGTTTTCGCTAATTACAAAATTTCTAAAAACAGGGCTGTTTAAAATTTCTTTAAACCCACGGTTTTTATCTACCCCTTCATCTTTAAGTGTTTTAAAACTTTCTAGTCTTTCTTGTAGTGGCGCATCTGAATTATTTAAAAGAGGTATATCTAAAAGAGTGATAACGCTATGGACCCAATTTAGACTTTGAATTTTATATTTTAAACTTAAAAGATTATTAATTGAGT
>ERZ1049444.2861-NODE-2861-length-10903-cov-32.033094_pt1 | contig 10903 bp, 14 predicted proteins | sample MGYA00383101_ERZ1049444 | MGnify/ENA primary metagenome ERZ1049444 (study PRJEB29581, sample SAMEA5548371) | metagenome | biome: marine; feature: coastal; material: water | depth 50 m | study: Short-term variability in the microbial, nano- and picoplankton...
TTAAAACATTTTGTTCAAACCCTGAGCCAAGGAAACGTAAGTTCATAATTAAACAGGGAAACTGTTACGAACCCCGATTCAGTCTTGAACGAAACCCGAAGAATGAGGTGGTCTTGCACGCACGATAACGCGGGGGGAATCAGCTCGCCCAGAGTGACGGGAGGCAGGATTGGCTCGCTTTGGGGGTGTTCAATCATTTATTAATTAAACTATTATACAATTGAATACATGAACACAAATCATGGCAAGTTTTCTATTTCTGCTTTCATCTTGCGCGCCAAAGAGAGCTTGTGGGTGAGTTGCGTCTTCTCCAGTTGCAGCCGGGTTTGTGATACCTGTTCTACGGATGTGCTGAGTTGCGTTGTCAGATCCTCCACACGCGCGGCCATGCGCTCGTTCTTTTTCCGGATCAAACGGTTTGACGTTAACAACGCCTCGATACGCTTGGATTCGCGTTTCCAACCTTCAACATTATCGGTGAAGTTTGGCTCCGCAGTCTTCAACGACTCAATCTCTTTCTTCGCCGCATGCACTTGGTCGAAGACGACCTGGTATTTAGCGTTCACCACCCTAACCTCATCCTCTAGTGTCTGTATACGTTTGTTTGCCTCCGCCAAAGCTTTTTGGGCGGCGGGCAGTTGTTTGTTCATATCGTAGATCTTGACCCTGTACCCCTTTAATTCCTTCAAGGTGTTTGAATGCTTGGCTTCCAGCGTGGAGCAGTCGTAATTTTTGAGCGAGAGTTGGTGCTCCAGGTCTCGTATTTTGTTGCGCAACTTGGACATGTCATCCTTGACATTCTGCGCCGCTGCCAGTTTGTCGTATTTATTCTTCAACTCCTGGTGTACCTTTTCCCATCCGCGTGTCAGAGAATTGTACATGTCCTTGCACTTTTGCCGTGGAAAATTGCACCGGGAATGCAGTTGAATCCTGCTCTCCACCAATTCCAGCCGCAGCTTCTTCTCCGTGGCGGCATGCGTCACCACCAACTCGTCGATCTTGCGCTTCTGCGCCTCCGCCACCGCGTTCGCTCGAGTCACCGCCTGCGTCATACCGGCACGCGTGCACTTGACGCAGCCCAGCACGTGCTTCGTAAACGCCTGGTACGACTGCAAGATCTGGCCGCACGGCGTGACGCGGGGACAGCTCCTCAGCGCGTCCGACACCGTCGGGTCGGGGTCCACCGCCTTCAGGGCAACCTTGCACCGCGCACACGTGGGGTCGGCCACGCACTGATCGCATATCGAGTGCCGGCATTCGTACGAGGTGTACGTGTCCGGCAATAACTGTCGGCACTTGGCGCACGACAGAATGTCGCGCGGCACGTCCACGCTGGTCTGCAGGGAACTGAGAAACACCCGGATCATGGTTTGAATTATGAGCTACATCGATGTCTATGGCTGGGGCGTTACGTAACGGTCCTATGATGTTTTATCACAACTTCATAATACCATGAGCACCCCCAACCCCGGTCCGCCCCACAATTCATTTCCCTATTTCATGAAGAGGCGACGCGTGGACCCTCCGTCGTGCACACACCTGCCCTCGTTCATCGAGTCCGACCCCGGCACCGAGGTGATGCGCTACCTGCTGCACACCGACATGGCCGCGCTCGCCGCCACCTGCTCCGAGTTGCGCGCCGCCATGCACGAACCGCTGCACGAACAACTCGTATCCCTGCTCGGCTTCCGCGACGCCATGATGCGCGGACATCGACACGCCATCAAGTATCTCTACCAACATGTCCCGATGTACATCCACAATCGTGAGTTCTCACACCTAGTATCCGAGGCCATCGCCACGCACCCGCCCGAATTCATAGACTTTCTTGTCGACATCGACGTGCCGCTCTCACGCACCCACGCCGACCATTGCGGTAGTGTGGATAAAATTGAGGCCTTTTCGGAATTCGGCATACCCCCCACACGCAACGCGCTGCTGGTGGCGGCCAAGGAGAACAACGTGACGCTGATGCGGTACCTCGTGAAAAACTTTGACATGTCGCCCGACCCCGACACGCTGGTACTGGCGTACCGACAAGGACACATACAGGCCGTTCGATACATGGTGGAGGAGTTGGGCGTGGTGCCGCACCAGGGCGCGGTGGATGACGCTCTTGTGTTTGGGATGCACGCAGGTGTCGCGTGCTATCTTGCAGAGCACTCGGACCCCCCCGAATTTTACATGGATGAAATCCTGCAGTACAGAAACGATATTTGCACGGAGATTCTTAAAATTTGGCTACGGCGGGGAATTCGGCCGTGCCAGGCCGCGGTGGACGTTGAGGCCGACAACGAAAATTACGAGGTGTTACGTATTTTAGCTAAGTTTGGCGTGCATCCGAGTAGGGATGTGCCCGAGATTAGTGTGTAAATTTTATTAATAAATCGATGACACACACGCTTTAAACACTTCCGGATAGTCCGGCTCACGGCACACCCCCGCCATGTCGTAGTGTACACCACCTCCATGCCTCTCGATTTCGGTCCGCTGTGCGCGTCGAGGTTGAACCGGATCCACAGCACGTTAGCCTCCTCCTTGATTGGTTCAACACGGGGCGCACATCCTTTTGTCAGGCTTGTAATCACTTTAAAATTTCGGACACACATGAACCTCGACACCATGACGTACGCCGCGCTAAAACACGCGGGCGGTTTCTGTAATTCGGGGTGTCCGCCGGGCGTGTATGTGTTCTGGGTACACGGCCGCGTCAAGGTGGGTCGCTCTTCCGACGCGTACACGCGATTCTTCTTCCTGCTGGATACGGACCAGCCCTTTTCACGATCCGCCAGGGATGTGTTCTTGATCGGTTTCATGGCGGCGCTACCGGGTGAGTCGCTGAGCGCGCTGGAGGCGCACCTGTTGAAGTTGTGCCGGGAGTTCGACGGGCCGCCCACGTTGGGTCGGGAGTGGTTCGCTGGCACGTCCTCGTGTTTGAACGCGCTGACGCACCTCGCACGCCAGCGCATCACGCCCAACCTCGACGACAACGAGCCGGTGGTGGCCACACGCGCCGGGCTGCCTCGCGCCACGCCCGTCCAGCGCGTGAAATACTTCTACCCTATGTTCGTGTCCACCCGGCGACGCAATCTGGAGTACCTGGTCCTGGCCTGTGACAACGCCACCAACAAGCTGGTGGTGGCCAAGACATGCAACCCGTTCCGGGGGAACTGGACGTTGCTGGCGTGCTACGCACAGGACCCTGGGTGCGGCGTTGACATGGTCGAGCTGCGCGAGACCCTGAAGCCGCCCACTCGCGCCGAGAAGGTGGCGGCGTTTTTTGAACTCAACGGGTGGCACAGCGACTTGTTCTTCTACACGCACACAGAGTTGCAGCCCATGCTTTTGGTATAAAAAACCTTTATTTACATTACGATGCCTGCATTAACACATGTATAAAATAAATGAACGCAACGATGAGCGTATTGTTGCGCTGGATGTCAGCGACAACGTTGGATAGAACGTATACCATGCCGCACTCGGTCGCGAGGCAATTCAACAGAAAAATCAAGTTCAGTAGCACGATGTAGAATCTTTCGTGCGCCGTCGCCTCCAGTGGGATGATAAGCAGCTCGACGCTGATGCCCTGGAAGGTCGGGTTGTCGGGATGCATGTCCAGTTCCATCACCTCGCGCATACTAACTCCGCGAGGTTCCACAATGTGTATGGCACACTCGCGACGGGCGTGTTTGTAGACGCACACGCCCATGGTGTTTTTGGTGGTGCCGTCCTGCCTGTACTCGATGAACACGCTGGACACCAGGTCCTTGCGTTTTTCTCGCGCGTCTTCTATAAGATGGTATAGCGTCGACGCCGTGTTGTAGTCGTTGCCGTGCCGAGAGATGTGTATCACCGAGGGAGTGATGTGCATGTCTTTGAACGGGGCTTGCGCGAGAAACAGAGACACGAGCGCCTGTATCCCATTGTAGGGTTGGTTGACAAGGCGTGCGGTAACGGCCTCGAGTTTTCGTGAGTCACTGAGAAACCCGGTAAACTCGGGGTCCTGCTGTACCACTTTGTGCATCACACTTTCGGGGATGGGTATTGCTACATCGTATCCGCCGATGCGCAGAGTGTGCATGTTTGACGCTGAGGCTCCCATTTTACAAGTTTATTGGTAAAATATTTCAACAAGTTTAACTAGAGCTGCAAATGCTTCAATAACGTGTTTACGCGATACAGCGGCGTCCCGGGTCGACGCGGCCTTGTCGGGGTTCCGGGTCGGCGCGGCCTCGGCGGTGTGCGCGGCGCGCGGTACGACGTATCCAGGGGTGGGAGGTTGCGGATGAACTGGGCGCGGCGTTTCTTGAACTCGTCCATTGGAAATTTATAATTGTGAGACTCCCGGCCCGATTAGTGGGGGAACGTTACGTAACGGCCGAGCGCACAAGCCCTGTCTGGCTCACTTTCCAAAATGATTTCCAGCGACGTCGGTAACGTTCTGTTCGCCTTGTGCGACACGCTGTCTCTCTCCAATCTGGCACGCACTTGCCGCGACTTCTACAGCGGCACGGCGGACGACATGGAGGCTCGCCTCGACACGTGCACGGTGCGGCAGGCGCTTCGCACGGGTAGCACGCGCGCACTGAAGCACCTGTCTCGCAAGGGCCGGTTGTTCGTGCCGCAGATGTACATTTCCCCAGACGTGGTTGTGTTCCTGCACACCGAGTGTCGCGTGCGGTTCGCGCCGCCGCTGCTGAGCATGGCCGCGAGTCACGGCCAGCTGGACATGGTAAAGGCGCTGCACCGACACGGATGTCCGTTTGAGTCTGGCGCGTGCGTGCGCGCGGCGTCCGAGGGCCACCTGGAGGTGTTGCGCTACCTGCACCGCAACGGGTGCGCGCTGAAGAGTTCCGCGGGGTTGCTCGCCGCGGAGAACGGGCACATGCACATTTTGCGGTACATGCACTCCCAGAGGATTCCGTGGGACGCGATGGTGTGCGCGCACGCGGCGCTGAACGGGCACCTGGATATTGTGGAGTTTGTGCACGCGTCGGGCGGCTACATCGGCAGCATGGCGTGTTCGATGGCGGCGCAGAACGGGCACCTGCACGTGCTGCAGTACCTGTACCGCGCCAACTGTCGGTGGGACGCGTGGACGTGCATCATGGCCGCGTTCGGGGGACACCTGGACGTGTTGCGGTACGCGCACCTGCGCGGGTGTCCGCTGGACCGGCGCGCGCGCAATAGCACGCATGCATCCGTTATTTTATTCTTAGATAGCCACGGTTGCCCTCATTAAAATAAAAATGAAACGAAAAATGACTCTCAGTCTGTTGGACATCATCGGGTGCGACCCCGGCGGTGTCGTGATGAGCTACCTCGACGTCGCGCAGCTGGGGCTGTTGGCCAGCACGTCCACGCAGATGCGGGACGCCGTATACCGCGGCGCCCTGCACGCCCACCTTTCCCAATACCCGTTCTCCAAGGCGCTGTTGGGCGGCCACCGGTACGCGGTGCGCTACCTGTTCAACACGTGTCCGTGGATCCGTCTGTACGCGTTCAGCGCCAACAAGTTGATAGCGCGCGTGATTCGGGCGCACGGCGTGGGGTTCATCGAGTTCCTGGCCAGCATCGGGTGCCCGCTCACCCGCGCGCACACCGACACGCTGGACGACATCGACAAGCTGGTGTACTTCCGCGACGTGCTGCGTCTGCCGCCAACCCGTGGGGTGATGCTGACCGCCGCGCGCGAGGACAACGTGCAGCTGCTGCGGTACGTGCACGAGAACGGCATGACTCCAGACGCCGACGTGATGGCCCACGCGTACCGCGAGGGTAACCTGGCCGTCACCAAGTACCTGGTGGAGGCCGGCATCGCGCCGCCCGCGAATGCGGTGGAGGACGCGCTCAACCACGGCTTCTACGGGGGACTGGCTTGTTACCTGGCGGAGCACTGCACCCCGGACCAGACGTACGTGGACGAGGTGTTGCGGTGTGTCGACATCCCGCTGTACAGGGACATTCTGGAGGTGTGGCTGCGTCGGGGTGTGGTGCCCTCGCTGGTAGGGGTGGACGCGCACGCGCGGGCCGGCAACACCGAGGTGTTGGGCCTGCTGCGCGGTTTTGGGGTGTACCCGTCAAAGCGCGCACAGCGTGAATAAAATGTTTAAATTGATTTATTATATTTCCGATGTCTGGCTAGTGTCTGCACATTGTATCGCCCCCGCACCCGGTACTTGGGGGTGATGCACCGCACGTTGTACCTCCCGAGCACCTTGTACTTGACGCGCTTCACGCGCCGATGCTTGGCGATGACGGATCTCGGCATCACACGCTGCACGGCTCGCTTGAATTCTTCGATGGCGGCGTCCATGGATATTGAGTTGTGATGCAGTGCTCGCCGGGCTCTGGCGGGACGTTACGTACGGAACGTTACGTAACACTCCAGCCCCCGCCCACACCCATCCTCACAATTCAAACATGGCATTCCGCAACACCCGTTCCCACACGGCCGGCACCGACTACCAGTACCACCTGCAGACGCGCATCAACGAGGTGATGAGTCTGAAGAAGGCGGTGGGTGCACTGTCGGGCAGTCGACGGAGTCTGATGCGCGACAACGAGACGCTGCAGGCGCGCAACCAAGAGCTGCACGCGGAGGTGGAGGCGCTGTCTGAGACGAACGCGGAGTTGAGCCGCCGGATGGAGGTGTACACCAAGTACATCATGGCGATGGCCGCGCGACACCCGCGGGAGTTTGAGGAGTTCACCGCCGCGTACCACGCAAACCCCGAGTACTGTGTGTTGGGACCCTTTGAGTCTGATGTGTAATTTATTCGAATTTCAATAAAACCAATTAAGCATGTTTTTTTTGGATGTGCGTGACAAGCATTGAATATTGGGTGTACGCCTTGCCGCACACGTCGCACTTGAACGGCCGCTCGCCGGTGTGGGTGCGGTAGTGGTTCGTGAGCCCCCCCTGTTGAACAAACGCGTTGCCACACACGTCACACTTGAACGGCTGCTCGCCGGTGTGGATGCGGTAGTGGTTCGTGAGCCCCCCCTGTTGTGTAAACGACTTGCCGCACACGTCGCACTTGAACGGCCGTTCGCCGGTGTGGGTGCGGTAGTGGATCATGAGTTTATCCTGTTTCGGGAACGCCTTGTCGCACACGTCGCACTTAAACGGCCGCTCACCGGTGTGGATGATGTAGTGGTTCGTGAGTACTACCTTTTGTCTGAACGCCTTGCCGCACACGTCGCACTTGAACGGCCGCTCGTCGGTATGGGTGCGGTAGTGGTTCGTGAGCACCGCCTTGCGGGTGAACGCCTTGACACAACCCTCGTGTTCGCACTTGAACGGCCGCTCGCCGGTGTGGATGCGGTAGTGGTTCGTGAGCCGCGACTTGTATGGAAACGCCTGGCCGCACACGTCGCACTCGTGCATTACAAAAATGAATTAGTCATCAAGCAGAAACAGCCCTCATGTACATGGGTGTAACCCCCGTATAATAACACGGTCGTTACGTAACGCCCCGCCCTCTCGCGTGAAAGTTCATCACACAACTCAACATGAAACTCGGATTCAACTGCGCCGTCAGCACCCAGGACCAGGCCAACTTCAACGTGCTCTCGGGCAGCCTGGCCGAGATCAAGGCGTACCGCGGGTCGCACGGGGTGCTGCCCACCACTCAGGGCGCCAACCTGGCGGCGCGCAACAACCACATGGACATCCTGAAGTACCTTCACAAGCACGGCGTCGACGCGGACTCGATGGGCGCCATCGTGGCGGCCGAGAAGGGCTACCTGGAGGTGGTGCGCTTCCTGATGTCGGTGGGCGTCGGCATGTTCGGGGTGTCGGACGCCGCGCTGTCGTGCGGGCGCGAAGACATTGTGGACATGTTGTCCGCCACCTGCCACATCGTGCCGTCGCGGCGTGGGCTTATCATGGCGAAGAAGAACCGCCACGACGCGGTGGCGGAGCGCGTGGCCCGCAAGTACGACCTGCCCGTGCCTAGCGTGCTTCCCCGTACAAATGTTGTTTTTAGCGAGTGGTGAATAAATTTTATTAAATCTGAAGATACACCCGTGCCCTAAAAAATTTAAACACGATCGCGTCGGGGTCGGCCTCGGGTATGGTGTCGAGCCGTGCGCCGGTGCTGTATCCGGTGTTGGGCCGCTCCACCACTGGCGCTGGGGGGAGATCCCGGAACCCGGTGTACACGCGTCGCTGCTTCCGGGGTCGATCCATGCGTGTGTTTGATTTATGGCGTTCACGCGCGCGGAAAAATAAAGCGCCGCGAAAGAAATGGAAGCTTCCGAGTGTCCGGTGTGTCTGAACGGCTGGGCGATACCCGGCAACATGCCCATGAAATTCGGGTGCAACCACCACGTGTGCGGGGAGTGTCTGGGCAAGCTGGTTTGCGAGGCGTACCCCGAAGGCAAGCGGTGTCCGCTGTGCCGACGCGTCTCGGCGCACGCGACACTGGATTACGACCTGCCGCTCACCACCGGGTGTGGGCTCACCACCAACATCCGGGACATATCTGCCGAACACCTCGAGGCGTGCGATTCGTGTTGGATGGCGGTTTCCGCCGACGTCGACATCTGCGTGCGCGGCAACGACATCAAGAACTTCACCCGGTGGGTGCGTCTGGGCTCTCTCCCGTCGCTCGAGCTTGTGTGGTGGAGCCTCTTGCATTCGCAATACGAGATCGCGTCTATCTGGATTCCTCATATGGACATCACGTTCGACATGATCGTGTGCGCGTGCGAGGGAAACGATACACGCGTGGCCGAGGCGTTGGTGGATGCGTACGACGTGTCGCTCGGGTGCGACCTGCGCGCGCTGTACACGCACCGCGCAGATGACATCGTGGTGCGCTTGTGGAAGCGCGGCGCGCGCGACGCGAAGCTCATCGAACCGCTGGTGAAGGACGACAACGCGCGCTTGTTGATGCAGGTGTACTCACCGGAGTGCATCATCCCCGCGGCCGCCATCTTCGCGCCCGGGTGTTCGCAGGCGCTGCTGGACGCCGGCCACGTGTTCGACGAGTGCACCGTGCGTCTGTATCTGGCGTGCCGCGGGTCCATGAGCATGAGCACGATGCGGAAACTGCTGAGCTCTGGGGCGTTTGTGGGCGTGGGCATGTCCGCCGTGGACATGCCTGGTCTGTGCGTGGACTTGCTGCGCAACGGCTTCTTCGCGGCGTACGCATGGATGCTGGAGCAGGGCATCCCGGGCGCGCCACAGCACGTGGTGGACTCGGTGTACGTCACCCAGCCCGGGGACATGCTGCGGCTTATGCTGGACGCGGGCAACATGCCGTCTCCGCGGGTGCTGGCCGACCTGCCCGACAGCACGCTGCACCTGGTGTACACGTACCAGTGCTCGGAGTGCGACACGCTCACGTCGCGCCGCTGCAGCGGCTGCAACCTCACGCGGTTCTGCAGCGCCGCGTGTCGAAGCAAGGGCGCGCGGCACACGCCGTTCTGCCGGCCGATGGAGGCACCCACCGAGGTGTCCAAGATCCACGGCTTTCCGTACACACAGAGCGGCACGGTGTTCGATGATTTATTATTCGAGATGTACTAGAGCCAGCCCACGAGCGGTGCCATGGCGGCGATGGGGTTGGGCACCGGCAGGCCCACGCACGACCCGGTGTTGGCGCGCACGTCGATGCGCCAGAAGTCGCGCGAGGTTGTCATCACGTCCACCGCGCCCACGTTGCCGTGGATGCAGCAAATGCTCTGGTCCGCGGGTAGTTTCGCGAGTGTCTCGTTGCCCAGCAGCACGCGGTTGCCCTCGTAGCGCAGCCTGTCGCTGGCCGACACCACGAGTTTGCGCGCGTACTCGGTGGCGCACTCCACCGCTGCGTCGCGCCACTCCATCGCGCGCGGGTGCACGCTGTCCCCCCACACGATCCACCGGTTGTCCACGCACACCGGAGAGGTGATGCCGGGCAGCGCGATGGGCGTCTGGATGGCGCCGTCACCCTCCTCGGACAGCACCAGGTGCACGCTGCGCAGCTCGTCCCCCAGAATGAACTCGTTGGCGTCGGGCGACACGCGCACCATCCACTGCGAGGGCAGCGCGGGCGAGGTGGGGATGGTGTACATGCCCTGCGTCGAGTCGGTGACGCACAGCTCGCCCTGCGCGCTGACACACAGGTAGGCGTTGGGCAGGTACACGTCCGGCAACGCGTCCTGCACCTTGACCTCGCGCAGGCCAGCCGGGGCCGGGGCGCCCGAGTGGTGGATCTCGAACGCCAGCGCGCTGGCCAGGCGCGGCTCCAGGTCTTGCTCCAGCAGGCGGCGGCGCGTCTGCAGGTACGTCTTGCGCCGGTGTTCCGAGGGCACGACGTGCGTGTCCACGATGCGCGTCACCAGCGTGGCCACCTGGTGGCAGTGCACGGGCCGGCGCTTGATGGTTTGGTGGTTGTAGCGCAGGCGCGAGACGTGGCCGGCCAGCTCCACCCGGCGCGTGTCGGGGTGGGCGGCGATGTACTCGGCGACGGCGTCCGGCACCGAGCCGGTGATGTTGGTGTACGCCATGTGCAGGTCGAGCACGTTGTTTTCCAGCAACGCGTCCCGGAACGCGTCCACGGTGTAGTGCGACTCGTACAGCAGGCCCAGGTCCGCCGACACGAGCGCGTACAGCCAAAAATCCATTTGAGGGTGGCGCACAATGTTTTTCGCATAGGGTGAACGTGTTTATTCGCAGTGAATCTTAACAGATCTAAAAAAACTACACAACGCGCGCTTCTTCCCCCGGGTGTTCTTGACTTGCGTGGCCTGCAGCGCGGCTATCTGGGCCTCCTTCTGCGCCAGCACCGCCTCGTACAGCCGCGCCAGTCGGTGCAGGTCCGCGTTGGCTCGCGCTAGGTACGCGTTCTCGCTCTCAAGCGCCTCGTACAGCCGCGCCAGTCGGTGCAGGTCCGCGTTGGCTCGCGCTAGGTAC
>ERZ1049444.2867-NODE-2867-length-10883-cov-115.589675_pt1 | contig 10883 bp, 9 predicted proteins | sample MGYA00383101_ERZ1049444 | MGnify/ENA primary metagenome ERZ1049444 (study PRJEB29581, sample SAMEA5548371) | metagenome | biome: marine; feature: coastal; material: water | depth 50 m | study: Short-term variability in the microbial, nano- and picoplankton...
AGTATCCTATTGCTTTACCAACTACATCTCCTGCTGTGCCTTCATAATTATTTTCGTCTATTTTGTTGATGGTCCATTCTCTATTTTGCACTTCCCCATCGTCCCAATTAAATTTTTCTTTTAAAATTAACTGTTTTCCATCCCAAGTTCCATCTAAGTCAGCAGAAAATTGTCTTGTTACTTTACCAGATCTGTTTTGGAGTACACCCCATGCTTTAACATTTCCTGTTAAATACTCTTCAATTATTAATCTTGGTTCTTTATTTTTAAAATCTTCTGGTTTCATTGCGCTATTATTTGAACAACTTGTAATTAAGAATAATGAAATTATCAATGAAATTGATCTAATAATATTTAAATGACGCATTTGTATCTCCTCTATGTATTATTTATTTTGAAGTGAAAATTGAATTAAATCAATATTTTTTGATTTAAAACCAGCCTCACAATAAGAAAGGTAAAATTCCCACATTCGTTTAAAAGTTAAATCAAAACCTTGATTTTTAATCAAATCCCATTTTTTATTAAATTCGTATCTCCATATAGCCAATGTATCTGCATAATGATCTGCATAAGAGATATAAGAATTCACAGTCAATCCATTATTAGACACAAGTTTATTAATAGTATTTTTATTGGGTAAAAACCCACCTGGAAAAATATATTTTTGAATGAAATCTTGTTTATTTTTATACCTATCAAACAAACTGTCATCTATGGTAATTGCTTGAATAGCAGCTCTACCTCCATCAGATAAATTATGTTTAATTGTTTTGAAATAACTCTCTAAATAATTTTGTCCTACAGCCTCAATCATTTCAATTGATGCTATCGAGTTATATTTTCCCTTAAGATCTCGGTAATCTTTAATTTCTATATTAACCTTTTCATTCAAACCACAGTTATGAATTCTCTCTTTTGCATATTCAAATTGTTTCTTTGAAATAGTAATACAATCTAATTTAACATCATAATTTTTACCCAAATATTCAGCAAAACCACCCCAACCACAACCAATTTCTAAAACTCTATCACCATTATTGGGTTGAATTAAATTAATTAACTTTTGATATTTATTATTTTGTGCATCAGACAAATTTTTATTTTGATCATCAAATATTGCACTTGAATATGTGAGAGTTTTATCTAACCAAAGAGAAAAAAAATCATTTCCAAGATCATAATGTTTTGCAATATTTTCCTTACTTCTGCTTTTTGTATTTTTAATAAATTTATTTTTAATAAAATTAAAAAATTTTAAATCCAACACACCTGCAAATTTATGCACAATGTTAATATTTCTTGCTGTTAGCTCAATTAAATCAGATAAATTATTAGTTTCAAATTCATTTCTCATGTAACATTCGGCAAATCCTACACTGCCTCCTTTAATAAAATTGTAATTTAATGCTGGAGTTTTTATTTGTAAATTAACCTTCAATTTATCATTGGGATTACCAAATTTTAATACTTCACCAGAAAAAGTTGAGATTTCCAAAAATCCAACATCTATCTTTTTAAGGATACTAAAAACTATTTGATCTGCAACGCTGTAAAGTAACATTAGTTTTCTATTGTTATATTATTTTTAATTTTAATTTTTTTTTTTATGAATTTAATTCCTTTTGTCCATAATTTAAACGCTTCATAATGTATCGCTAGGATGATCTTAAAAGTCATTATTGGATGTTTTAAATATGATTTAATTAAACATTTTGTATTAAAATCTGATCTAACTCCATCTTGAGAGGCATAAAGAATTTTATCTTGTGCATCATATTGATCAATTATCACTGATATTTTATTCCCTGGTTTTAATAATCGAAAAAAATAATTACAATCCATTTCAATAAATGGAGATACATGGAATTTTTTAGAGCAATTATTTTGTATTAAATTAGCATCTTTTTCTACTCGAAATATATAGGTGTGTTGTTCGTCAAATGTATTTTTAACTTCATATAGGATTGAAATTAATTGGTCATTTAAATTATAAACATAAAAAACGCTTAAAGGATTGAATACAAAACCAAAAATTCTTGGGTAACATAAAATCTTAATTTTAATGTCATCAGTAGAAATATTATTTTTTTTTAAATTATTATGTACCCATTCTACTAATGAAGATCCATTTCTTTCACCATGATCTTTGTCATAGAAGCTGATTAAATTAACTTTATTATATGAAAAAAAATTAACTTTTTTATCTAATATTTCTAATTCAGAGAGATCTATTAATAGTGAAAAAACATTATATTTGAAATAATGAACCTTCGGTTTAAACCTTTTGTGTATTACCTGGCCGTTATATATAGATGAATTAATCATTTAACGTTTTAAGCATTTCAATAGAAGATTTTATGCCGTCTTCATGGAATCCGTAACCAAAATAACTTCCTACAAACAAAGTATTGTTAACATTCTGAATAGAAGTTAATTTTGACTGATTTTTTAAAGCATATTTATCATAATAAGGATGTGCAAAATCAATCTCATTATAAATTTTATTAGTATCGATCTTAAAAAAAGGATTTATTGTCAAAAAAATATTTTTATTGATCTTTAAATTTTGTAATTGATTTAACCAATAAGTAACTGATGAATTTTCTTTATTATCAGGGTTTAACAACGAATTCCAGGAGCACCATGCTTTTTTATTTTTTGGCATTGAACTTTCATCAGAATGGATTACTGCAGCATTTTTTCTATATTTAAAGTTATTTAATATTTGCTTTTCTTGATCAGTGGCATCTGAGATAATTTTTAAACTTTCATCAGCATGTGATGCAAGTACAACTTTATCATAAGTAAAAAATTCATTCTCTGATCCATAATAAACCTTCACACCATTATTATCTCTTACAATCTTGTTGATTTCATAATTCTTATAATATTCTCCACTAATATTTGATAAAATTTTATTAACATAGGTTTTGCTTCTATTAGAGACTGTAAACCATTGTGGTCTATTTTTAAGTTTAAACAATCCATGATTTTTAAAAAAATTTAAAAAGAATGATAATGGCATCTGTGATGCCTCGTAAGGAGGCATTGACCATATCGCTGAAACCATTGGTATTATGTGATAATTTATAAAGTAATTAGTTTTTTTAATTTTTTTTAGATATTCTCCAAGTGTAATGTTGTCTTCTAATGTATTGGGATCTAAATTTTCACATCTTTTGTAAAAATTAATTATTTCAAAAAACATTTTAACAAATTTATAATTAAATAAATTTAACTTATTTGAAAAAATACCATTTAAACCTTTACCACAATATTCAATATTTGTTTCTTTAACATTAACTGAAAATGACATGTCACTTTTTTCAATTTCAATTTCATTTTCTTTAAAAAAATTAATTAAATTTGGGTATGTGATTTTATTAAAAACCATAAAACCAATATCAACTGCAACTTTTTCTTTATCATTATATTCAACATCTAAAGTATAAGAATGTCCACCAAACCGATCTTGCTTTTCAAACAAATCAACTTTATGTTTTTTAGATAAATAATAAGCTGAGCTTAGTCCTGAGATTCCTGAACCTACTACTGCAATTTTCATTTAATAATTTTTAAGCAGCAGTGTCTTCGTACTCATCCATTGATGGGCATGTACAAAATAGGTTTTTATCTCCATAAACATTATCTACTCTTCCAACTGGTGGCCAATATTTGGCTGTCTTTAAAAATTCAGATGGATAAGCTGCTTCCTCTCTTTCATATTTATGTTCCCATTTGTTAGAAGCTAATTCAAGATGAGTATGTGGCGCATTCTTGATAGGATTGTCTAATTTATCATATTCACCCGAATGAATTTTATCAATTTCTTGTTTAATTTTTTGAAGAGTTGAGCAAAATCTATTTATTTCGTTTAAACTTTCACTTTCAGTTGGCTCAATCATCATTGTACCAGCAACTGGCCAAGACATCGTAGGTGCATGATAACCAAAATCTATTAAACGTTTAGCTATATCTTCCTCTGTAACACCTGTATCAGCCTTTATTTTTCTAATATCAATAATACATTCATGAGCTACATTTCCACTTTTCCCTTTGTATAAAATTGGAAATGAATCTTTTAATTTATGAGCAATATAATTTGCATTTAATATAGCAACTTGTGATGCTTTCTTTAAACCTTCAGAACCCATCATTTTAATATACATCCATGAAATTGATAAAATGCTTGAGCTCCCCCACGGAGCAGCTGAAACGGCACCAATTCCTGTTGTAGGTCCACAATCTTTAATCACAGAATGCTTTGGTAAGAAAATTTCTAAATGTTTTTTGCAAGCTATTGGTCCCATACCTGGTCCACCGCCACCATGTGGAATGCAAAATGTTTTATGTAAATTTATGTGACAAACGTCTGGACCAAATTTTCCTGGTTTTGCAATACCCACTAATGCATTTAGGTTTGCTCCATCCATATAAACTTGTCCACCATTCTCATGAATTAGTTCACAAATATTAGTTATTTTTTCTTCAAAAACACCATGTGTTGAAGGATATGTAACCATTAATGCTGCTAAATTATCTTTATGCTCTTCAGCTTTTTTCTTTAAATCTTCAAAGTCTACGTTTCCATGTTCATCACATTTAATCACAACAACTTTCATGCCAACCATCTGTGCACTTGCAGGGTTAGTACCATGAGCTGAGCTTGGAATTAAACAAACATTACGATTAGCCTCATTATTTTTTTCATGAAATTTACGTATTACCATTAAGCCAGCAAACTCACCTTGTGCACCAGCGTTTGGTTGAAGTGATACACCTGAAAAACCTGTAATTGATCTAAGCCAATTTTTTAAATCAGTAAACAATTCTCTGTAGCCATCATTTTGTTCTACTGGAGAAAAAGGGTGTGGCTGTGAAAACTCTTTCCAAGTAACTGGTATCATCTCAGATACTGCATTCAACTTCATTGTGCATGAACCTAAAGCTATCATTGATCTATTTAAAGCGATGTCAGCATCTTCTAGTTTTTTTAAATATCTAAGCATTTCAGTTTCTGAATGATAACTATTAAAAACTGGATGATCTAGATAAGTCGAACTTCTTAACAAATTTTTTGGAATATTAGATAAGCTCTCATTCATTGACTCTTTAATTGTTTCAGAGCAATTAAAAATTTTAAGTAACTGATTTGCTCTATAAAGATTTTTTCTCTCATCAAAAGAAACTGCAAGCATCTCTGAATTTACTCTTCTAATATTTACACCCTCATCTAAAGCATTTTTATAAATCTTATCTGTCTTATCTAAAGTTTTTACAGTTACAGTGTCAAAAAAATGATCTGAATAAAGCTCATATCCAGATTGCTTCAGCTTATCTGCAAAATTTTTTGTTAACTGAGAAACACTTTCTGAAATTTTTTTAATTCCTTTGGGGCCATGATAAACAGCATAAGCTGCAGAAACAATTGCTAACAAAGCTTGAGCAGTACAAATATTACTTGTCGCCTTATCTCTTCTTATGTGTTGCTCTCTAGTTTGAAGTGCTAGTCTGTAAGCTTTTTTTCCATGTCTATCTACTGAAACACCAACTATTCTACCTGGCATTGATCTTTTATATTCATCTTTTGTAGCAAAAAATGCTGCATGTGGACCACCATAGCCCATTGGAATACCAAATCTTTGTGAACTTCCGACAGCAATATCTGCTCCTAATTCTGCAGGTGTTTTTAATTTTGCAAGAGCTAGCAAATCACAAACTAATACTGCCTTACCATTTTTTTTATGTATTTTACTAATAGCTTCACTAGGATCTTTAATATCTCCTAAAGTACCTGGATAACTTATTATTCCACAGATAATATCATCTTTGATATCGGTATCTTCATTACCAACAATTACTTCTACACCCAAAGGTTCTGCTCTAGTTTTAATGACTTCAATTGTTTGTGGGTGACAATTTTTAGATACAAAAACTTTATTTGAGTCTGTCTTAGAAATTCTATAACTTAAACCCATAGCTTCAGCTGCAGCTGTCCCTTCATCTAAAAGTGAAGCATTAGCTATATCCATTCCTGTAAAATCAATAATCATTTGTTGAAAATTCATTAACATCTCAAGTCTACCTTGAGCAACTTCAGGCTGATATGGTGTGTATGAAGTATACCATCCTGGATTTTCTAATATATTTCTTAATATAACGTAAGGAGTATAAGTTCCATAATACCCCATTCCTATAAAGCTCGAATAAACTTTATTTTTTTTTGAAATATTCTTTAATTTTCTAAGTGCTTTATATTCAGAATTCGGATCTCCTATACCTAAATCATCTTTCAATAAAATGTTTTCTGGTACAGTATTTTTTATTAACTCATCTAGATTTTTATACCCTAGCTCTTTGAGCATAATATTTTGTTCTTCAACAGAAGGACCTATGTGTCTTTGAATAAAATCTTTTTGAGCATTTTTTAACATTTAACTACCACTTTCCTTTGCAAATTTGTCGTATTCATCTTTATTCATCAAACTATCTAGTTCATTTTTATCTTTAATCTTTAGTTTAAAAAACCAGGCTTCATTTTCAGGATCTGAATTGATTTTACCAGGATCATCAACTATTAACTGATTATTTTCCATTACTTCACCAGATATAGGTGTAAAAACATCACTTGCAGCTTTAGTTGACTCAACTACTCCAGCATTTCCATCTTTTTCAACAGAAGTACCTACGTCAGGTAACTCTACGAATACAATATCTCCTAACATTTCAGTTGCATGTTTAGTGATACCTATTGTCCCAACATCACCTTCTATTTTTATCCACTCATGTTCTTTAGAATATTTAACTTCACTCATTTAGTTGCTCCTTTCACATAACTTTTTTTATAAAATGGTAATCCACAAATATTTGCTGGATGTTTTTTTCCTCTTACTTCAAGAAAAACTTTTGTATCTTTTTTTGAAAATTCTTTTTCAACATAACCCATAGCAACTGGTCCACTCACACTTGGTCCAAAAGTTCCGCTGGTCACTTCACCAATAACCAGTTCATCTTCATTGAAAATTTTTGTTTTCTCTCTAGCAATTAATCTTCCTTCAGGTTTAATACCAACTCTAATTTGTTTAATACCCTCATTAATTTGGTTCATAATTTTATCAGATCCTATAAACCCACCATTTGCCATTCTTTCTTTAGATATTGCCCATTTAAGATTTGCTTCAATTGGAGTTTTATCTACCCCCAGTTCATGCCCATACAAACACAATCCTGCTTCTAATCTCAAGGTGTCCCTAGCTCCAAGTCCTATAAGCTGAGCTCCATTTTCAATTAATTTTTTTGTAAACTCTTCAGCAAAATCATTAGGTATAGATACTTCAAAACCATCTTCACCTGTATAACCTGATCTAGTTACAAATAATTTTTGATCTTTATAAATAAACCAATTTCCTGTCATGAAACTTAGCTCACTTGCTCCGTTAAGAATTGTATCTAAAATCTCTACTGATTTAGGTCCCTGTACTGCTATTAAAGATCTGTTTTCATCTAAACTCACCTTATATTTATCATTAAGAAGTGCAGATATAATTTTAAAGTCATTATCCTTGCAAGCTGCATTTAAAATTATTAAATAACCTCCATCTATTTTTGTAATAATCAAATCATCATAAATTCCAGCATCTTCATTCATCAAAAAACTATATTTTGATGAATTTACTTTTAAGTCTTTTAAATTTAGAGGGAAAATTTTTTCCAGATCTTCTGTCAAACTATCATCACCATAAATAAATAACTGACCCATATGTGAAACATCAAAAATTCCAGAATGTGATCTTGTAAATTTATGTTCTTCAACAATACCTTTGCTGTATTGTATTGGCATTTCATAGCCTGCAAATTCTACAAATTTAGCTTTATTATCTTGATGTAGTTTATTTAATGATGTTTTTTTAATTTCCATATTAACTCTTTTGTACCCATCTGTATATTTGCCTGAGAGTTTTGCTCCTTCGGCGAGAATTTAATCTCTTTCCAGAGTTAATATGTTACGGTCCTTTTTACCTGAGAGTTTCCTGGGTGGTTGCTCCTTCGGTGTTACAAAATTTGTAATCTCTCCCGTTAATTAATAACTTATCAATTATTTACAGATGGTCAATGAGAAATGCTTTTTTTACGCTTACTTAATAGTGAATAAAATTGAATTAATACAGCAAAAATAATTATAGCTCCTCCAATCAACCCAAACGTTGATGGTCTTTCACTAACAAATATAAAGGCCCAAATTGGTCCCAAAACAGATTCAGATAACATTATTATTCCAACCAAAGCTGAAGGCGTGGTTCTTGCTCCAGTTGTAATAAATATAAAACCTAGACCAACTTGAAAAGTACCAGCTAAAAATCCTAAAAAAATATCATGAGGTGAAATCATTATTTTTGTTGAAAGTAAAAATCCAATCAAACAAGAGCATACACCTGCTACAAATTGTGCTGGAACCATATCAACTGTTGGATATTTTCTTACAATAATAATTAATATTGCAAAAGTAATTGGCATTGTAAAAGCTGCAAGATTTCCTGATAATTCACCTGGTGTTAATGAATTTCCCACCATCAACAAAACGCCTGATATTGCTAAAATAATTGATGTTAACGTAATTGCAGAAATTTTTTCCTTAAGAAAAAAATAACCAAATATTGCAAGAAATAAAATTTGAAGAGATATTATAAAATTCGTATTAGCAACTGTCGTGTTATACATTGCAAATACATATCCACAGAAACCAAAAGATAATATTATTCCACCAAAAAAACCTGGCAAACCTGACTCATAAAATGAAGTAAAGATTTTCTTTTTATAACTAATTATCAAAAAGGTTAAAATAGTTAGAGAAAAAAATAACGATCTCCAGAATAAAATTTGCCACAAAGTTGAACCTTCAAATGATTTAACTATAAGTCCACCAAAACTTAAACTGCAAGCACCTAAAAATATTAATAAAGGCCCTGGTAATTTTGTAATTATGTTCATTAGATTTGTGAAATTAAATTTTGAGTTTCCATTTCATACAACTTAAACAAAGTTTCTGCATCAGATAATTCAATTTCTTTAAATTTTATTTTTGATCCAGGTGATATTTGAACTAATCTGTCATAATCAACACTAGCAACAACTCCTATTTTTGGATAACCACCTATAGTTCCATGGTCTGATAGCATTATAATTGGATTACCGTCTGCTGGAACTTGTATCACTCCCTTTAATAAACCTTCAGATTTAATATTAGTATTAACAATATTTTCAATCTCAGGGCCATTTAATCTCATACCCATTCGATCAGATAATTTTGATACAGTAAATTCTTTTTCAAAAAAATTATTTTTACCTTCTTCAGAAAAATAATCAAAATTAGTTCCTTTTATAACTCTTATATTTTCTACTTTTGAGTTTAAATAATTAGTTTTCTTTTTTTGTTGATTTGCACTTATTTTAGAAATGATTAATTTTTGATTATTTTCTAATTTTTTACCGTCATTAGAACCAATGTTAGCTTTTGTATTTATAGAGCAACTTCCCCATTGAAATTTTAGATCAAACTCTCCACTTATGGCTAAGTAACCATATACAGATTTATTTGTTGATAAAATATCAATCTCATCTCCATTTTCTAATTGATAGTTTTCATAGCAATTGCCCTCTATTTCGTTATCTTTTTTTCTTATTTTAAAGATAACATCTCCAGCTAAAGCAATAGTAATTGCATCTCCGTTATACTTTAATAAAGGACCTTGATATGCAAATTCGATAACTGGTAAATCTAATTTATTACCGACTAACCTATTTGCTAATAGATAATTTCTATTATCCATGGCTCCACTGAATGGAATACCTATATGATATAAATTATTTCTTCCCTTGTCTTGAAATGTTGTATTTATACCAGCTCTTATTATTTCAAAATAATTGTTACTCATTATAAATTTTGTATTCTTCTAATGTTATTTGTTTAAATTTAACAGTGTCACCTGGGTTAATTAAATTAGGATCTTTTTCTTTTGAACTATCAAATACTTCTAATGGAGTATTTCCGATGATGTTCCACCCACCTGGACTTTCAAATGTATAAATATTGGCAAACTGTTCTGTTATTCCAATAGATCCTTTGGGCACTTTTACTCTTGGAGTTTCTAAACGTTGAGCTCTCATATTTTCATCTAGATCACCTAAAAAAGGCATGCCCGCGATAAATCCTGTCATATAACAAAAAAATTCTTTATTAAAAAAATTTTCTAGAATTTTTTCTCTAGTTAAACTTAATTTTTTTTCCAATCTTTCAATATCTAAAGAGAATGAAGCATCACAACAAACTGGTATTTCTAAATTCTTGCTATGTGTCTTTAGAGCTTCTTTAACATTAAGTTTTTCTACTTTATCTTTAATTTCTTTAAAATTTGTTACACGCAGATCATAAGAAATAATTAATTTATTGTAAGAAGGTGTAAGATTATTAATTCCTTCAATATTTTTTTCTTTAATTGTATTAAAATACTTAATTACCTCAGAGTTAATTTGTTTATTAACCTCAGTTCCAAAATCACAGTAAAGTGCTGCGTCACCAAGATTTGATATATTTTTTATCATGTCATGTTATACTTCAACATTAAAGACTATGGAAATTAATATAAATTGTGATTTAGGTGAAAAATCTAAACATCATTCTAATAAGTATGATCCAGATTTACTAGAAATAGTAAATTCTGCTAACGTTGCCTGTGGTTTTCATGCTGGAGATGATGAGTCTATGAACCAAGTGATCCAGATATCAAAAAAAAATGCTGTAAGCATCGGTGCACATCCATCTTTTAACGATCCTGAAAATTTTGGAAGACAAAGAATGAATCTTTCTTCAGGTGAAATTACAA
>ERZ1049444.2872-NODE-2872-length-10872-cov-3.855690_pt1 | contig 10872 bp, 8 predicted proteins | sample MGYA00383101_ERZ1049444 | MGnify/ENA primary metagenome ERZ1049444 (study PRJEB29581, sample SAMEA5548371) | metagenome | biome: marine; feature: coastal; material: water | depth 50 m | study: Short-term variability in the microbial, nano- and picoplankton...
GGCTTTTTATGGTGGCTATGGCGCCATGGCTTTTCCTGCTGCACTGTTTATTCGCCGCTACTCCTATAAAGCTGGCATTCTGGTTGGCCTAGGGCTCTATGCCATTGGCGGCTTTCTGTTTATTCCCGCTAGTAATATGGGCGATTTTTTTCCTTTTCTTATGGCCTATTTTGTCCTCACCTGTGGGCTATCATTTCTCGAGACCACGGCAAACCCCTATATCCTTTCTATGGGGCCGGAAGAAACGGCCACGCGGCGATTGAATCTCGCTCAAGCTTTTAACCCTATCGGTTCGCTGATTGGCATGTTTACAGCGTCTCAGCTGATACTGGCCAAGCTGGATCCGCGCACCAAGGAAGCACGGGAGCTACTTTCCTCCGAAGAATTTGAAGCGATCAAATCTGTTGATCTGGAGATTGTCAGTAACCCCTACATTATGATAGGCCTGGTTATCATCGCGATGTTTGTGATTATCGCGTTGAAGAATATGCCCAAGACCGAGCGTAATGATGTCGACGATCTCAGCCTAAAGGCCATTTTCGGTCGACTATTCCACACCAGTAAATATATGGAAGGCGTGGTTGCCCAGATGTTTTACGTGGGCGCGCAGATTATGTGCTGGACCTTTATTATTCATTATGGCACTGAAGTATTTGTCGTCCAGGGTATGGCTGAGAAAGAAGCCCAGGTGCTCTCCCAGCAATACAATATTGCCGCCATGCTGATGTTCTGTATCAGCCGCTTTGTCTGTACCTTTATGCTGAAATATGTCTGTTCCGGTACGTTGCTGATGTACCTCGCCGCCGGGGGTATGACACTGGCGTTGGGTACCATATTTATCGGCGGCATCGTCGGGCTTTACTGTTTGGTGGGTATCTCTGCCTGTATGTCTATGATGTTCCCCACTATCTACGGTATCGCCTTGGAAGGTATTCACGGTGACGACGCGAAAATTGCCGCGGCTGGTTTAATTATGGCGATTGTTGGCGGCACCTTCCTGCCGATGTTACAGGCCGGTGTGATAGATGGTTGGTCTGCTGATTTTCTCAGCGGCCCACAGGCATCATTTGCCTTGCCACTGATCTGTTTTGTGGTGATTGCTGTCTATGGTTACCGCACTGTCAAGGTTCATGGAGATAGGTGATAACCGTTATTGAAGTCGTAATCTTTATTTTTCTGAAAGAAGGTACCCCAAGTAGGGCTGCTTTCTTGTAATCAACTGGTCTTAGCTTAGCTGTCAAAATGGCGTTCCGAAAAATTGGCTGTAATTGGCCATTTATTTGTCGCCAGTGAGTATAGGGATGACAGCATTAGGAGAGGGTAGATACATGAATGGCTCTATAAAGTTAGCGGCAAAATATTCCGGTCGGTTTTTGCTTTTTGGTTTGGTGGCGCTATGGGCTGGTTACGGTTTTGCAGACATACAGCGGCCAAACATTATTTTGATTCTAGCCGATGATGTTAGTCCTGATCTATACGGTGTTTACCAGCAGCCTAGCGCTGCCGCCACCCCAAATGTAGATCGTCTGGCAGCCAGAGGGGTAACCTTCAAAACTGCTTGGGCTACCGCGATGTGCGCTCCATCACGTGTAGAAATTATGACCGGTCGTTATGCTAATACTACTGGGGTTTACGACAACGGTATGTGGTTGGGCGATGCCAAAAAGCGTGTCTATAGCAAGAATGTGGCTTTTTCAAAAATTCTCCATGATTCCGGCTACGCAACGGCTATTACCGGAAAATGGCATGCCGGATCGCAGATGCCGCACGACGATGCCTTAGCGTTCGATGAGTATGCTTTGTGGGAGGGCGTCAAGGGAATCAGGGCCCTTTCAGGTTCGCCAGCATTTACCGGGTTGATGGAGGATAAAAAAACACCTTCCCGGTATTGGCACCCAGGATACGTTGTCAATGGTGAATTACTTGATACCGGGCCGACGGATTACAGCTTGGACATTGAGGCAGACTTTATTAAAGAGTTTATGGAGCGCAATGTAAAAAAAGGTAAACCCTTTCTCGCTTATTGGCCGACAGTTGCCCCCCATGGCACGCGCACTGGAACACCCACCACACCACTGCGTGGTGAAGTCGGTGTATTGGGCAAACCTTATAATGCAGCGGAGGGTACCGCCCGCTTTAAAGCCCTCAACGAGTATCTGGATCTGAAAATTGGCGAGGTGATGGATAAGGTAGAAGAGCTAGGCATAGCCGACAACACGATTATTATCTTTGCCTCAGATAACGGCACTGCGGTAACAGCGAAGACGCGAGGTGTTGAACGTGGCTCTCATGTTGTCTTTATTGCTGCGGGCGAAGGGATTGAACAGCGTGGTATGACGGAAGAATTAACTGATTTCTCGGATATATTACCAACACTGGTTGAGTTTGCGGGTGCTGAAGCGTTAGTGCCTGAGGGGGCAGAATTTGACGGCGTGAGTCTGGTACCCTTTTTAACCGGAAAAAAAGACAGTCACCGCGACTGGATTTATGCCTATATGTCGGGATCACAGCTGTTGCGCACTAGGGATTATATGCTTGAAGTGGTCAACCCTATTCTGGGGATGCCTAGGGGGCGATTCTATTACACCGGCGAGCATCGTTTTGGAAAAGGCTATCAGTTGGTTGATGGAAACCCCGAATACCGGGCGGTGCGTCAGCAATTTGATCAAATTCTCAGTCAGTTTCCCGCGTTGACCAGAGAGCATGAATTCTTTAAATCCAGACAGGGAAAGAAATTTCTCAAGGTTTATGAGAAGCCTAAATCCAAAGAAAAACACCTTTATAGCCATAAGGACTACCGATTCTATGACCAAGCCTATAGTCATTAATCGCAAACCGCTTAATCAAAGTATTGGGAGAGAGGGTATGAGTAGGTCATTGTTCCTGTCAATTTTGTGTGCAGGATTTTTCTTGAACATCGCTGTCGCCAATGCTGGAGGTACCCAAGCAATTGATACTAGGCCTAATATCCTGTTTATTTTGTTGGACGACCTTGGGAAAGAGTGGGTCAGCGCCTATGGTGCCGAAGAAATTAAAACCCCCAATATAGATAAGCTTGCTGAAACCGGCATAAAGTTTCAGAACGTCTGGTCAAATCCGCAATGCACACCCTCTAGAGTTGCCTTGATGACCGGTCAATACCCATTCAGAAACGGTTGGGTGAATCACTGGGATACACCGCGTTGGGGCGATGGCTATTTTGACTGGCGGCTAAATCCAAGCATGGCTGGTATTCTAAAAAATTCAGGTTACGCCACTGTCGCCGCAGGAAAATGGCAAATCAATGATTTTCGCCTAGAACCCAATGTGATGCAGAAGCATGGGTTTGACGACTACGCCATGTGGACCGGATATGAAGCGGGTAATCCGGCCAGTGCAGAACGCTACTGGGATCCCTATATCCACACTCAACAGGGCAGTAAAACCTATAAGGGGCAATTTGGCGAAGACATCTTTTCGGACTTCATTATCGATTTTGTCGCAGAGCATAAGGATCAGCCCTGGTTTGCCTACTACCCAATGAATCTTCCCCACACCCCATTGACCACCACGCCACTGGAGCCGGAAGTGAGAGGGGAATATGAGCAACACAAAGCTATGGTGCGCTATGCCGATTTTATTCTGGCTAAAATGCTGCGCGCGCTGGAAGAATTGGGCGAGCGTGAAAACACCATTGTTGTCTGGACTACTGACAATGGCACAGCGCAAAGCCTTGCCGGAATGCTCAATGGCCGTAAAGTCAACGGTGGTAAAACAAGAACCACCGAGAACGGTATCAATGCGCCGTTTATCGTTAATGCGCCAGGGCTGACGCCTGCAGGTGTAATCACTGATGCACTAGTAGATTTTACTGACCTGTTACCGACTTTCGCTGAATTGGCGGGTGCCCAATTACCTATTAATTTCAAGTTTGATGGCAGTTCGTTTGCCGGCCTGGTTCTGGGCGATTCCGATGATTCCAAGCGCCAATCAATACTCGCCATGGGTGGTAAAAATGAAGCCGGACGTTCTGCGCAAGGGGTGGAAAATGCCTATGTCTACAGAGACAGGGTAATTCGCGATAAACGCTACAAGTTATTTGTTCAATCATCACCTGAGCGCGGTTATGAGAAACTGGTGGATCTGGCGACTGACCCAGAGGAAAAGGTCAACCTGCTGGAAAGCAACAATTCGCAAATAGTCGCTGCAAAAAATGCATTGCAACGTGTGGCAGAATCACTGCCGCAAAAAGACAATGACCCAAAGTATAACAAGCGTGCTGCCAATCCATGGGATGTGCCGGTATCGGTAGAAAGTCAGGTGTGGAAGCAGTAATGATGAATGACTCCTTGCTGAGTAGGGAAAGCACTAAGGCAGTCGATTCAAGAGGACTGCTTTTGTTTTTCCTGATGCTGATGCTGGGCGGAGTGTTTTCCTCATCGGTAAACAGTGCGCCGAACAGCAAGCAACAACTAATTTTTGTCGCACCTGAAGGTGTGGATGTTGGTAAAGCAGGCAGTGGTTCGAAAAGTCGGCCCTACAGGTCTCTGCAGTTTGCTCTGTCCCAAGTGAAAAAGGGGCAGACTATTATCCTTCGCGAGGGAATTTACCACGAGGCGATCAACAAGCGGGGACTGCGTGATGTCACTATTATGGCTTCGCCTGGGGAGCGGGTGGTCTTTGACGGTACTTTGGATTTGGCGTCGATAGCGGCTACTGATTGGGAAAAAGCTGGCAAGAATATCTATCGAATGAAAGTTGATCGCTCGGTTTGGCAATTATTTGTCGATGGAAAACAGCAGGTGCCAGCCCGCTGGCCAAATGCATCCTTTGCTGATGAAAGTATTTACAGTCGCGATGTCTGGGCGCGGGCAGATAAAAATAAGTCAACGAACGGAGAGGCCTACAACGAACCCTCGGTCCACGACCTAGCGGCAAGCGGATTGGATGCTAGTGATGCCCTGGTGATCGCCAATTTTGGCAGTTTCCAAACCTGGACACGCAAAGTGACCAGTCATCAGTCGGGTGAAAACCAATTTCTGTTTGACAAGGTGCCCAGTTTCAAAGGAAAGCATCTTTACTATTATCTGGAAGGTAAACTGGATTTTCTGGATCAGCCGGATGAGTGGTTTTTTGATCCACAGCAGCAGTTTATTTACCTCTATAGTGAAACGAAACCTGCGGGAAATATCCGTGGCAAGGTTCAGTCCTATGCCATCCAGGGTAAAAACTGGCGCAATGTCTCTGTGGTAGGAGTGAATTTCTTTGCATCCACTTTTAAGTGCGAAGGCTGTAATAATCTTGTAGTCGAAGATGCCAATTTTGACTATGCCTCAGTCTCAAAGCGCATGCTGGGGGTGCAGCCTTACCAGGCGGAGATGACTTATTTCTCAGCAAGCGGTGAGCAAAGCGGCTTAGTTATTCGCAACTGCAATATCAACAACACCGATTCTCAGGCGCTAGTTGTGAAAGCCAACAGGGCCGTTATTGAAAATTGCGATTTCACCAATATAGATTACGCATCGAGCGACTCTGTGCATCATGGCGAGTCGGTACACCTCGATGGTGTTGGCAATATTTTCCGCGGTAATACGATCTATAATGCCGGGGGGTCATCTTCACTATCTGCTACCAGCTGGTTTGTCGCTGAGTTTAACGATATATCCAGAACCGGTTACGCGCAGAGTGACGGGGCGATGATCCATGTGCGCATTCCATCGCAAAGCGGAGTTAAAGTGCGTTTTAACTGGTGCCATGACTCGCCCAAGTACGGTATTCGCTTTGATGCGCCTATTCCTCCAACACACTGGGGAAATAACGGTCTGATTCATCACAATGTGGTGTGGAATTCCGGCGGAATTATGGTGAAAGGTGAGCGACATAAAATCTTTCACAACCTGGCATTTGGTAACAAGGATGTTGACCTTAGCATACTGGATGACAGTGCCGTCAATGGTGGCGCGAACCGTGGATCGGTAACCAGAAATAATGTGGCAGGCTCTATCTCTGGTGATCGGGCGAAGCTATGGCTGATCCCTGGCGTCGCCAGCGCTAATATTAATGGTGTTGAAATTGAGGGCGTAGAAAATGATGCGGCGGTTCTCGATCAGTTAACCAGACCTGATCAGTTGGATTTCAGGCCAGCAAAAAACTCCTTGTTGCTGGGGCTGGGGGAGCCAGTCCCAGGGTTTCAGTATGCAGATGCCTCTTCTGTCGATATCGGCCCTTACCAGCGGGATAGCGGTTACTACTGGATTCCAGGGCGCCAGCGAGCGATAGCGTCCAGGCCAATCCCTGCCAATGGCGCAGAGCACATCAACCGCGACACGAACCTGATCTGGTTAGCGGCCTATCGGGCTGATATCCATCTTCTGTATTTTGGTGGTGATGCCGAAGTGGTTCGCACCGCCAGAAAAACGTCTACGGCTTATCAGGGAACATTTAATAATCAGAATATATTCGGGCCAGTTGGAGGCCGGCCGCTATTATTGGCGTGTGGATTCCATCGTCTACGGACGCTTAAGCAAAGGGGAAATATGGCGGTTTGATGTCCAGTAAATTGGCCAAACCTTTGCCGGTTGCGATTACATTTGATGAAGAAACTGTTAGTGATGCATAGGGTATGTACTGTGGCAGCCAGGGCGCTGTTAATCGCGGTATTGACCTGCCTGGCAGCTTGCTCATTACCTGAATCTGAACAGGTGACGCTGGTGCAGGTCGAGGCAGAAAAGTACCGGGCAAGTTGGAAATCGTTGTCGAAGCATGAGGCTGCACCGGAGTGGCTGAAGGATGCGAAACTTGGAATCTATTTCCACTGGGGGCCCTATTCCGTGCCGGCTTTTGGCAGTGAATGGTATCCGTCTACGATGCATCGTTCAAACACCGATGTTTACAACTACCATCTGAAAACCTATGGGCCTGTCGAAGAATTTGGCTACCACGACTTTATTCCAGATTTTACCGGTGAACACTTTGATCCGGAAGATTGGGCGGAGCTGTTCAAAAAGGCAGGAGCTCGCTTTGCAGGACTCGTCGCGGAACACCATGACGGATTTTCAATGTGGGATTCGAAAGTTACCCCCTGGAATGCCAAGGCCATGGGACCGCGACGCGACATTCTAGGTGAACTGTTCCAATCCCTGGAAAAACGCGACATGAAAACCATCGCAACCTTCCACCATGCCCGGAATCTTCAACGCTACCGGGAGAACTGGGACAAGGTCAAAAGCAAGGGAGGCAGCCACTATGAATATAAACCAGGTTGGCCAACTGCTTCCGATGATCCCAAGCTTCGTTTGCTTTATGGCAATGTACCTGAAGAAGAGTGGAACGAGGCCGTATGGCTGGGCAAACTGGAAGAGGTGGTCGATAGCTACCAACCGGATATTATCTGGTTCGACAGTTGGCTCGATCGAATTCCGGAAAGTTACCGCCAGCGCTTTGCAGCCTACTATCTGAATGCTGCTGAAACATGGAGCAAGGATGTAGCGATAATACGAAAACAGGAAGACCTGCCACTGAGCTTCAGTATCAACGACCATGAGAAATCCCGCGAACCGAAGGCGTTGCCGAACCTGTGGATGACCGATGATACACTGAGTACTGGGAGCTGGAGTTATACAAAGGGTCTTAAAATTAGACCCCTGGCCAGGATAGTTCACGCGCTGGTCGATACCGTGGCAAAGAACGGTGTAATGCTGCTTAATATCTCTCCAATGGCCGACGGTGCCATTCCGCAGGACCAGCGTGAGGCGCTACTCGAGCTCGGTAAATGGCTCGAATCCAACGGCGAGGCGATTTACGACACGCGACCGTGGATCAATGCTGCTGAAGGACCGACGGCGGAACCGGTCGGTGGATTCAAGGATCATGCAAAGTTCCTGCAGCTGGAATATACCGCCGCGGACATCCGCTACACGGCGTCCAAAGATGGCAAAACCATCTACGCCATTACGCTTGGCGTTCCCGAAGCTGGCAGCGCGATCATGCTAACAAGCTTCGCGGACCACAACGTCGAGGTGAAGAACATCCGGCTCATGGATGGTGGCCAGGTCGAGTGGAAGCAAGGTTGGGATGGCGTCCAGATTACTGTTCCGACTACATCCGAAAACAGCGCTGTGGCTTTCAAGATAATGCTTTAATCGTTTGGTCGATCTACTTGTACAGTGCTCCTGTTGATGGAGCGGGTGGTATGAATGTAAAAAATTTCGACTCAAAAAGCGGTTATCGCAGTCAATTGATTTGGGTTGGGTGCCCGCTCAGGTGAGTTAAGAGAGGCACAGCAGGATCCGCGAGGCTGGTTACTTTAGCAATTGATTAGCCCTGACTTTGATCCGCAACTGGGTAACCTGCAAACGGCTTTCAAACAATCCGTGAAGCCAACGAATTTAAGAAATAGCGTAAAAACGACAAGGCATCAGGGTCCACAACAAAAATGAAAGGCGGCAACCCGCAGAAAACCTTTCATGCAAATCTGGTTGCGGATGGTCTTGAGCAATCCATCATTACTGATAATCCGTTCAGCATGCGGCTTTATGATTTTTTCTCAAATCATTTCAGCGTATCCGCAGTCAATAACCCCATGCGAGCGTTAGCTCCACTGTTGGAGCGTCAGGCAATTGCACCGAATTAACTTGGGCAATTTAAGGAGATGCTAATTGCCATAGAGCAACATCCTGCCATGCTGTCGTATCTGAATAACGAAAAATCCTTTGGCCCTGGGTCAGCGATGGGGCGCAGAAAAAAGGTCGGTCTCAATGAAAACCTGGCGCGGGAAATTCTCGAGTTACATACCCTGGGTGTTGGCGGTGGCTACAGTTTGCAGGATATCCAGGAACTGGCGATGGCTATTAGCGGTTGGAGTGTTTCGCGCCCTAACAAAAACGACGAGCCCGCAGGATTTGTTTATCGAGAGTACGGCCATCAACCGGGTAAGCGAACTGTTCTGGGTAAAAAATATGGGCAGCGAGGCACGCGGCAGGGCGAAGCGATTCTGCGCGATATCGCGCATCATCCTCCCACGGCGAAGTATGTTTCGTTTAAATTGGCTCAGCACCTTGTTGCCGATCAACCGCCCGAGAAGCTGGTTTCAGCGATGGACAAAACCTGGGCTAAAACCGACGGTAATATTAAAGCGATGGTTACTACCCTGGTTAACCATGACAGTGCCTGGCATGTGCCGGCACAGAAATATAAAGCGCCAAGAGAGTATGTGGTATCAGCACTGCGTGCCTGCGAAAACTAGGCACCAAAAATGCGTTCTTTGATTTATGCGTTGAACACGATGGCCCAGCGCCCTTTTAATGCCGGCTCGCCCGCGGGCTATAGCGCACTTAATGGCGGCTGGGCAGGCTCTGATGCACTGATGAAGCGAATTGATTGGGTGGCGCGCCTTAGCCAGTACGTGAACAAGAGCCCACAGAAAATAGTTGAGCAGGTATTCGGCGATACGCTTTCGTCGGCTACAGTGCAGTCTGTTGCTCGCGCCGAGAGCCGCAGTCAGGGTTTGGCGCTGTTACTGTTAAGTCCGGAATTGCAGCGTCGTTAAAATGTGTCAGGAGGTTGATTATGCATCGTAGGCCCGGTATGAAATTGATGGGCAGCGCGATTGTAGCCTGGCATGCACCGTTGATTGTGGCGGCCGATCAGGTGCGTCCCAAGTTGATTTGGGTTCTGTTGCGGGGCGGCATGGATTCTTTGCATGCGCTGTTGCCGCTGGGCGACTCTCAATTTGCCCGCCAGCGTAAAAGCCTGGTAAAGGCGGTTGAAGGTGGTGCTCTGGATATTAGTCGCGGATTTGCCCTGCATCCTGCCTTGCAGGAAATGCATGGGCTCTATCGGAACAATCAGATGCTGGCGGTAGTTGCCACCGCTACCGGGAATAGAACCCGTTCACATTTCAAGGCCCAGGATATTCTCGAGTGTGGCTTGCCAGAAATTGACCACGATAGTGGTTGGGTAAACCGGGCGGTCGATGCCTATCAGGGGCAGAGCCTGGCAGTGGCGCATTCAACGTCGATCAGTTTGCGCGGCAGTCGCCTGGCAAAAACCTGGTATCCGGATTCACTACCGGCGGCAGAAGACGACCTCTGCACGCGATTGGCATTGCTTTACGAGAACGATGACGTGCTGGGGTCGCGACTGAGAGAGGGGCTGACTACCCGCGACCAGCTGGGCGATACGGAATCCAGTAAAAAGGCTCAACTTTTTCCAGTACTTGCGGAATCCCGCGCTAGGCTGATGTCCCAGGACAATGGGCCGGACTGTGGCATGCTGGAGATGGGCGGTTGGGATACCCATAACAATGCTGTGCCCCGTCTCAACAGACTATTTGCAGAACTGGATCAGGGCATCGCCAAACTCCGACAGGGTATGGGCAGTCAATGGGGAAATACGGTGGTCATGGTTGCAACCGAATTTGGTAGAACAGTGGCTGAAAATGGCACCAAAGGCACCGACCACGGAACCGCCAGCACCATGTTCCTGGCTGGCGGCGCTGTAAAGGGTGGACAGCTTTTCGGCACATGGCCAGGGCTGGGTAAAGATGATCAGTGCCAGGGACGTGACTTGATGCCGACATCGGATATCAGAGAATGGAAGGGTGCTGTATTGCAACAGCACTGGGGTTTGGGTAATAGAGAGCTAGCCCGAGTATTTCCTGGTGTTGCCCCGATTAACGCTCAGTTGGTTAATCAATCCAGCACCCGCAGGATATAGAAGTCAGTTACTCCAACAAGCCATGGGCCGATCGCATCAGTGTTTTACGACTGGTATCCAGGTGTTTGTCCAGGCTGGTGATAGCACCACTGATGTCTTTGGCCAGCAACTTGGTCAGCAGGTCGATATGCTCGTCGATCGCAATCACATTTCGCTCTCGCTCATCGCTTTTATCCC
>ERZ1049444.2888-NODE-2888-length-10826-cov-4.177142_pt1 | contig 10826 bp, 11 predicted proteins | sample MGYA00383101_ERZ1049444 | MGnify/ENA primary metagenome ERZ1049444 (study PRJEB29581, sample SAMEA5548371) | metagenome | biome: marine; feature: coastal; material: water | depth 50 m | study: Short-term variability in the microbial, nano- and picoplankton...
AAATACATTTGGTTTTGGTGGCCATAATGCCTGCATTTTGTTTAAGAAATTCAACTTATAATAAGTGATCAATCTGGGTCAAATTTTCAATAAAAACAAAGATCCTAATCATATTTTTGCTTCCCGTCTAAAAGATATAATAGGGTTTACGCCAAAAAATGTTTTAATTTTTAAAAAAGCTTTTACACACAAATCGAAAAATATTCGAGATAAAGATGGATCATTAATTAATTACGAAAGACTTGAATTTCTTGGAGATTCTATTTTAGGAGGTATTGTCTCTGCACATTTATTCTTCAATTATCCAAATTTTCATGAGGGCGATTTAACAAAACTTCGTTCTAAAATTGTAAGCCGGGAGAGTTTAAATAAAATAGGCTACTCCCTTAAATTATATGAATTAATTGACAGTAGCTATAGAATTGAAAGACCCAATGACAATATTCATGGGAATCTTTTAGAGTCTCTAATTGGTGCAATATATGTAGATAAGGGATTTGAAATATGTAAAAAGTTTATTTTAAATAAAATAATTAACTATTTTATAAATTTGGAGACCATAAACTCATCCATAATTAGCTATAAAGGAACTTTAATTGAATGGGCACAAAAAAACAAATGTAAAATTCTTTTTAAAACATCAAAGGACAATGGTCTAAATCCTAAAATTAATTTTTCTTCTATTCTTTTTTTAGACAACAAGCAGGTAGCTAAAGCTGGTGAGGTCTCAAAGAAAAAGGCAGAAGAAAAGGTTGCAAAAAGAGCATATAATGCTTTAAAGTTTAAATTTAATAATGAGTAAAAAATACTTTCTTTTAGATAAAATAGTTGAGCAGTTTGATTTAATTTCAATACATACTAGTTTAGATGATTTCTCGCTAGCGTACGTTTTAAACAAAAATTTAGGAGCTAGTTTTAAAAGAGTTAAAGAAAATTTGAATTGCAACAACTCAACCTTTGAAATTTTTCTTTGGGAAAATATTAAAGATGGGGTTAATTGTAGTTTAATTTCAAATAAAAATATAATTGAGTCAGAAATTAAAATTGAATCCCATTCATTATTTAATCTTTCAGAAACAAAAAAAGTATCTTTGATTAATTCTTTATCTGATGTTGATTATTTTATAAAGATTAAACAAGGAGTAGATTTAAATCATCTAATGAAAGTTTTAAATAAATTACCTCAGGTAATTTTGACTTATATTGTGGAAACCGAAGAATTGAAATCAAAATTCAACTTAATATTTGATTAATGTTAAATTCAAAAAAAACTAAAATAATTGCAACACTTGGTCCTGCATCAAATTCAGTTGATATAATGAGAAAAATGATATTAGAAGGCGTTGACGTGTTTAGGATTAATTTTTCTCATGCAGATTATAACGATGTCTCTGAGAGAATATCCAAGATTAGGAAACTGAGTGAGAAATTCAAAACCCCCATTACAATTCTAGCAGATCTTCAAGGGCCAAAACTTAGAATAGGTGTAATTGAAGAAAATTCAAAAGTAAAAGAAGGAGGTCTAATTACTTTCTCTAGTTCCAAGCCTTTTATTGGAAACTCTAAAGAAGCTTATATGTCCTATAGTAAGTTTGCCTCCGATGTTAGTGTTGGAGAAACTATTTTATTAGATGATGGAAAATTGATTCTTGAAATAGTAAGCACAAATAACCATGATAAAGTAACTGCTAAAGTAATTCAAGGAGGTACATTAAGCTCTAATAAAGGTGTTAATCTTCCAAATACTAAAATTTCCCTTCCTGCTCTTACAAAAAAAGATATTGAAGATGCCATTTTTGCCATAAAGCAAAATGTAGATTGGATAGCTCTTTCCTTTGTAAGAAAAAAAGATGACTTAATTGAGCTTAAAAAATTAATAAATAAGCATTCTGATCACAAAATTCCTATTATTTCTAAAATTGAAAAGCCAGAGGCAATAAAAAATATTTCTCAAATAATCAATAATAGTGATGGGTTAATGGTTGCAAGAGGTGATTTAGGAATTGAAATTCCCGCCGCTGAAGTACCTTTAATTCAAAAACAACTAGTATTAAAAGCTAAAAAAGCAAGGATTCCAATTATAATTGCCACTCAAATGATGGAAACTATGATAAATAGCAGAACAGCTACTAGGGCAGAAGTTAATGATGTAGCTAACTCCGTAATGGATGGAGCAGATGCTGTAATGCTTTCAGCTGAAACTTCAATAGGAAAGTATCCAGTTGAAGTAATTAAATCAATGTCTTCAGTTCTTAAGAGTGTTGAAGGGTCAAATCTTATTAAAGTTCCAAACCTTCCACCAAATATTAAAACAATAAGATATATAACTAAGTCTATTTGCTACCATGCGTCAATTATGGCTAATGAAATAGAAGCTAAAGCAATTTGCACTCTAACAAATAGTGGATATACAGCATTTCAGATTTCTGCATGGAGACCTATGTCTCATATTTTAGTTTTCACTTCCAACAAAAATATTTTAAGTCAATTAAATTTACTTTGGGGAGTAAAATCTTTTTATTATGATGCATATGAAAGCACCGATACAACAGTTGAACAAATCAATAATATTGCTAAAGAGTTCAAATATGTTTCCAAAGGTGATTTGATTATAAATTTGACTGCTATGCCTGCAAAAGATAGGGGAATGGTTAATACACTTAGAGTTTCTGAAATATAACTTATTTAATAAATCATGCCAATTGAGATTGAGCGAAAATTTTTAGTTAAAAATCTTAATTTTATTAGAGACAGCTCCAATAAAAAATCCATTGAGCAAGGTTATTTATCAAAAGATCCTAATAGAACTGTTAGAGTAAGGATTGAAGATGAAAAAGCATTTATAACAATTAAGGGTAAAAGTTTTAATAATGGAACTAGTCGAATAGAAGTTGAAAATAAAATATCTTTAAAAGATGCTAGAGAATTAATGAGTCTCTGCCTTTCAAGTCCAATTAAAAAAATTCGATACTTAATAAGTATAAATAATTTTATTTTTGAAGTTGATGTGTTTCAAAATAATAATAATAAAGGGTTAATAATTGCTGAGATTGAACTTGATTCAGAAAATTCAAAATTCCCTAAACCAGACTGGTTAGGTGAAGAAGTTACTGGTCAAATAAAATTTTACAACTCTCAATTATAAAATTTTATTTATCGGCATATATTTTCACTATTTTATTCCCTTGTGAATCCATATGGGCTCTATACATGCCTGAAGTATTCATTTCCATGGCAACATTTCCTTTATTATCAAGAGCAATTACACCTCCATTCCCTCCTAATTTTGCAACTTTCTCATGAATTACAATTCGAGCAGCTTCTTTAATAGACAAATCTTTATATTCCATTAATGCAGAAATATCATAAGCTACAACAGAACGAATAAAAAACTCTCCCCAACCTGTAGCTGATACTCCACAAGTTTTATTGTTTGCATATGTTCCTGCTCCAATAATCGGAGCATCTCCAATACGATTCCATTTTTTATTTGTCATTCCACCAGTTGATGTGCCTGAAGATATATTCCCATGCATGTCGAGAGCAACAGATCCTACTGTACCATATTTTTGATTATTTAGAAATTCATTATCTGTAATAAATGCTGAAACTTCATTTTCTTTGACTTTGTTTAATGATCTTAATCTACGTTCAGTTATAAAATAACTATTTGTTTTTAATTCTAATTCTTGACTTCGGGCAAAATCATCGGCTCCCTTCCCTGATATCATAACATGTGGTGAATTTTCCATAACTGCTATTGCCGCAGAAATAGGATTTTTTATTTTTGATGCTCCAGATATTGCACCAGCATCAAGAGTTAATCCACTCATGAATGATGCGTCCAGCTCAACATTTCCATCCGAATTTAAAACAGCTCCTTTCCCTGCATTAAAAAGTGGAGAATTCTCCATTACATTAATTGTTTTTTCAACAGCTTCTTGACTTGATCCACCTTTTTCTAAAATTTTATATCCAACTTCAATAGCTTCTTCGAGCTTGTTGATATATTTTGTTTCTAATTCCTTGGTCATATTTTTTTTTAAAATAGTACCAGCTCCACCATGAATAACTATAGAAAATAGAGAGGCCTTCTTCTCTATTTCTTTTTTAGGTGATTGACAAGAAAAAGTTACTAATAAAGTAATTGATAGTATATATCGCATATGAGCTTTTTATTTAATACTATTGATTTCTCAAACATAATAAATTTTCTTTTAATGTGAACTTTTTTTAAATAGTACTACCTTTAAAAATTATTAAAACAATCATTTATAATGAACAAACAAACTGTAAAACTTTTAACTTCTTTAGGTATTGAAAACAAACAATTAGGTTGCAGTACAGGAAGCAAATGGATGGGGTCTGGAGAAATACTTTATACTAACTCTCCTGTTGATGGATCATCACTTGTTAGAGTAACAACTGCTAGCGTTGAAGACTTTGAAAAAATAATTGAAAGTGCAGAAAAAGCATTTCAAATTTTTAAAAAAATTCCAGCTCCAAAACGCGGTGATTTAGTTAGACAATTTGGAGATGCTTTAAGAAATCAGAAAGAAAATTTAGCAAAGTTAGTTTCATACGAAATGGGAAAATCGTACCAAGAAGGTTTAGGTGAGGTTCAAGAAATGATTGATATCTGTGACTTTGCCGTTGGTTTATCAAGGCAATTAAATGGACTTACTATGCACTCTGAAAGACCCTTGCATAGAATGTATGAGCAATACCATCCTATTGGAATAGTTGGTATCATTTCAGCTTTTAATTTTCCTGTTGCAGTGTGGAGCTGGAACGTTGCTCTAGCATGGATATGTGGAGATGTCTGTCTTTGGAAACCTAGTGAAAAAACACCTCTTTGCAGTATTGCCTGTCAAAAAATTATTGAAAAAGTATTAAAAGACAATAATATGCCTGAAGGAATTTCATGCATAGTTAATGGTGGTGCTGAGGTTGGCAGGTGGCTGTCAGAAGATAAAAGAATTCCTCTTATTTCTGCAACGGGATCAACAAATATGGGCAAAAAAGTATCTGAAACAGTAGGTAAACGCTTAGGTAAAACACTCTTAGAGTTAGGTGGTAATAATGCTATTATAATAACACCTAATGCAGATATTAAAATGACTATTATTGGAAGTGTTTTTGGAGCTGTTGGTACTTGTGGACAAAGATGTACTTCTACTCGTCGTTTAATTGTTCACGAAGAAATCTATTCCAAAGTGCTAGAAGCTCTTAAGCAAGCATATAATCAGCTTAGAATTGGAAATCCATTGGACACAAATAATCATATTGGCCCCCTTATTGATAAACAATCTGTAAGTCAATACCTTGATGCTATTGAGATGGCAGATAAACAAGGTGCAAAATGGTTAGTTAAAGGAAAGGCTTTGTCTGGAAAAGGATATGAAAGTGGTTGCTACGTTTCTCCGTCTATAGCCCAAATAAATGCTGATGCTGATATAGTTCAAACTGAAACATTTGCACCACTTCTTTATGTCATAAAATATTCAGGTGATGTTCAAAATGCAATAAATATTCAAAACAACGTTAGTCAAGGTTTGTCTTCTGCTATCATGACTCAAAACCTTCAAGAAGCGGAAACTTTTCTATCTCATTGGGGAAGTGATTGTGGAATAGCAAATGTAAATATCGGTACGTCAGGAGCTGAAATTGGAGGTGCTTTTGGAGGTGAAAAGGATACAGGAGGAGGTCGGGAAAGTGGTTCGGATGCATGGAAAGTTTATATGAGAAGACAAACAAACACAATAAATTATTCATCAGAACTTCCTTTAGCTCAAGGAATTAAATTTGACATATAATCTAGTCAATTAAAAATGTATTCAATAATTGAAAACATATTTTCTTTATCTAGAAATTTTGTGTTAATCATTTTAATTTTCATATGTATTAATTCTTTGATAGGTTATTTATCAAAAAAAAAATTTAGTGCGCTAAATTTAAGATATAACACCTTTGGATTAGTAATTTCAGTAATTCAATTAATTATTGGGATCATGTTTTATTGCACTATTAATTGGTTAAATGAATACAGTCATGATAATTTGAATTTTATAAAAAAAAGTGACTATAAATTATTGACAATATCGGATCTCCTAATTAATTTGACTTCCGTTTTCTTAATTTTTATGGGCTGGTCTATTCATATCAGGCAATTTAATAGTAGAAAAAAGTTTATCAGAATATTGATTTTTTATGGTCTAGGATTTATACTTTTAATTAGAACTGTTTAAACAAATCAAATTGAGTAAAAGAATTATGATTAAAAATTCTGAAAATAAATTCAAAATATTACGTCTTCAAAAAAAATGGAAAGTTGCAGTTTTAGGAAGTGGTAGTTGGGCTACTGCGCTTGTAAAAATTTTAACAGAAAACAAAAGAAACGTTGGTTGGTATATTAGAAATGATGATGATGCCTTGAAAATAATGAAAGGTGGTGTTAACCCAAAGTATCTTAATTCTTTGAAACTCAAGACAAAAAGACTAAATATCAATTGTGAAATTAACAAAATAGTTAAAGAAGCTGATGTTATTTTGGTTGCTATTCCTTCAATATATGCTTTTAAAGAACTTAATAAGATAAACATAGATGTTAGTAAAAAAATATTTGTTTCTGCTGTAAAAGGTGTTCTTCCAGAAAAAATGCAAATTTTAGGAGATTTTTTTCATCATCATTTTCAAATCTCATATGATCAAATAGGAGTAATAGCTGGTCCTTGTCATGCTGAGGAGATAGCAATGGAAAAACTTTCATATTTAACCTTTTCATGTCCAAACACTACTAATGCAAAAGTAATATCTAAATGGTTGCAGTGTAAATATGTAAGAGTATCGATTTCAACTGATATTACTGGAACTGAGTATGCGGCAATGTTAAAAAACTGTTACGCTATAGCAGCTGGAATTGCTCAAGGTCTTGGCTATGGAGATAATTTTATGAGTGTTTTAATGAGTAATTCTATAAGAGAAATGAAAAGATTCATTAAAAATATTTATAAAATGAAACGAAATATAAATAATTCAGCATATCTAGGAGATTTATTAGTTACAGGATATTCTTCATTTAGTCGAAATCGAAAACTGGGAGTTATGCTTGGTAAAGGATATAACATTCAAGACTCTTTATTAGAAATGAATATGATTGCAGAAGGATACTACGGATCTATATCTGCATTTCAGATAAGTCAAAAACATAAATCTAGTACTCCAATTTTAGATACAGTTTATTCAATTATGTATAATAAAGCTAATGCAAAAAAAGCTTTTAAAAAATTGGAGTCAAAATTAGATTAAATAGATGATTTAAACTGTTTTAAAAATCTAAGATCATTTTCAAAAAACATTCTAATATCACTAACTTGATATAAAAGCATCGCAATTCTCTCAATCCCCATACCAAAAGCATAACCTGAATATTCTTCAGGATCCATTCCGCAATTAATTAAAACATTTGGATCTACCATTCCGCATCCCATAATCTCTAACCAACCCGTTCCTTTAGTAATTCTTCGATCAGTTTCTGTTTCTAAACCCCAATATATATCAACTTCAGCACTAGGTTCAGTAAAAGGAAAATACGAAGGTCGTAAACGAATTGTTGACTTGCCAAATAAAGCATTCGTAAAATACTGTAAAGTCTGTTTTAACTCTACAAATGAAACATCTTTATTAACATATAATCCCTCGACCTGATGAAATATACAATGAGATCTGGAAGAAATAGCTTCATTTCTAAAAACACGACCAGGAGAAAGAATACGTATTGGAGGAGAATTATTCTCCATATATCTCACTTGAACAGAAGAAGTATGTGTTCGAAGTAAAATATCTGGATTAGTTTGAATAAAAAATGTATCCTGCATGTCTCTTGCCGGATGATGCTCTGGCAAGTTAAGAGCTGTGAAATTATGCCAGTCATCTTCAATTTCAGGTCCTTCTGATAGATTAAATCCTATATGCGAAAAAATTGATATAATTCTATTCTTAACAATAGACAAAGGATGCCTTGTGCCTGAATCAAAATCTAATCCTGGACGAAATAAATCTCCATTTTTACCATCTTCACCAACTGAAATTATTGAACTCTTGAGAGATTGAATTTTGTCACTAACAGCATTTTTTAGAAGATTTAATTCTTTTCCGAACTCTTTCTTATCTTCTTTAGAAACATTTCTGAAAGAAGCAAAGAAATTATTGAGAATGCCTTTTTTTCCAGAATATTCAATTCTAAAGGATTCAAGTTCGGAAGAATCTTGCGTTTTAAAATCATTTACTTTTTTTAAATGTTTTTTTACCTCTTTAATCATAATGTAAAAATACAGATTCTATTAATTATAACAACTCTATTTATAAGACTTATTAGAATTATTCAATTTTAATATCACAAATTTAGTTTCTTTTTTAATGAATGCTTAAATTGAAAAAAACTCTGAATATGAATATTAATTGGATTGACTTAATAATTTCAGGTTGCTTTATTTATGGATCTATCATTGGTTTCAAAAGGGGTTTGATCAGAGAGCTTGGAAGTTTATTGGGATTATTTATTAGTTTAATTAGTGTTTATAATTTTTCAGATTACCTATCAAATTTGATCGAAGTGTTTTTAAATTTGTCACCGACTTTTTCATACATAATCTCATGTATAGTAATATTTTTAACAGCTATATCTTTGGTGTCTTATATAGCAAAATTAATAACAAAAACTCTAAATATAGTTGCTCTAGGATTTTTAAATCGTATTGCTGGTTTAATTTTTGGTTTATTAAAATGGGTGGTTCTTTCATCAAGTTTAATATTTATAATAAACAAAAAAAATTTTTTCAATGAAATTAGTGAACAGCTCAAAAGTGATTCAATGGAATCTTCTTTTATCTATGATCCCCTTTCTAAAATTGGTGAATTTATTTTTGAAAAAGTGAATACTAAAACTAAAAAAGAAGAATGGAAATATCTATAAATATTTTATTTGATTTTCTATCACCCATCCTTCTGATCCATTAGCTAATCTAATTTTTTCCCAGCCTGTTAATCTATCCAATATTTCTACTTTGGTACCCTCGTGTAAAACAAATATTTCTTCATTTCTTTTATTAGGCTCAGAAAAAACTGATAGTTCTTTTGAGAAAATAATTCCTTTTATTATTTCATTTGATTTTTTTGACTCTTGCCAAATTATAGTGGATGTTGCTAGCGAAATCAAAAGAAAAATTATTGATAATGAAAAATAAACTCTTTTATAATTGGGATTAAATGAAAATAAGTATAATAAGGCTGTAATAAAGAATATTGACATAAGCCCAATTGAGATAAAAGCCCATATTCTAGTTGAAAAAAATAAAATTATATAATTTATATTCTGTTGCAATTGTGTTTCAGGAAGTTCTTCAATTGAATCTAATGTCATGTTTTTTGCAAAGGATAAATTGTCAATAATGTCCTTATTGTTTGGAGATAAGAGTAGTGCTTTTTCAAAATAATAATTGCTCTCAGCCACTCTATTGAGTCTATAATAACAATTGGCCATATTAAAATACAACTCATTACTATGTATGTCATTTTCTAATATCTTATTATACTCATTAATGGCTAATTCAAATTCACCTTTATTATACAATTCATTACCCTTTTCAAATAATAAGGCTGAAGTTTGTGAAAATCCAATTTTAAAAAAAAGAAGAACTATGTATATAGAATTTTTCATGTTAAATTTCATAATCAAGTTTTTCAATAATATCAATTGCAGAACTGTAGTCTTGTCTCATTTTAACATCAGTCATTGGAGAGTATCTAGCCATATCACAATTATTTAAAATGATCATAAAATCATCAATTGTAGATTTTTTAGCTTCTAATTTAATTAATGAATCAACTATTATCTCTTTTTGTATATCAACAGTTTCAATTTGAAGATTGGCCTTCAGGTAATTATGAAGGGCTTTTTCCAAAGAATCATAAAATTTTGACTTATTACCCATATGTTTTTTAGCACTTCCCATGTATTTAATTGCAAGCTTACTTCTTCTTTTCGATTTTAAAGCATTTTTATCTACAATTCTAGACATCAATAACTTTCTGATAAGAACAATAATAGGTAATACAAGTAATGGGAAAAATATGATTAACCAATAGGTTGATTTTTTCCAGAATTCAAGCTCGTTAATTGGAATAAATTTTGATGTTAATTTAATAAAACCAAAATTCTTGTTGGTGTTTGTTTTTAATCCTATTGTGGTGTTGGTGTAATTTTTATTATTATTAGATTTTAGAAAATCACTCCCATATACATCAACAATATGCTCGATAGATTTTAGAGTTTGGTATGATTCTTTTTCGGGATCAAAATAGCTAAATTCAATTGATGGTATAGGATATTTTCCCTGAACTTGAGGAACTATAGTATAAGTGTTTTGAATGCTTCCCTCCATTCCAGAAAGGGTAGTGTTAATTTCTTCTTTATATTCAGGTTCAAAAACTTCTAGAGTACTTGGAACTTTAATTTTTGGAAGTTTAAAAAGGTTTAAATTTCCTTTACCTGTAACTTTTACTATTGATTGAAATGATTCTAATGCCTTAAGTGATTTTTTACTAGTCAAAAAATCTAAACTAAATTTTCCTACCGCCCCTGAAAAATTTTCTGGTTTATTATTAATAGGTAACTCTTTTACATATAAAGTATTTTTACCTGCACTAACTGATCTTGAAACTTGTTTATAAATTATATTTCCAAAAAAATCTCTGCGCTTTGTGGGAATTTCTATTACTAAATTTAATGCAAGTGGTTCAATAATTAATTTCCCTTTTTTTTGAGG
>ERZ1049444.2890-NODE-2890-length-10818-cov-7.327883_pt1 | contig 10818 bp, 7 predicted proteins | sample MGYA00383101_ERZ1049444 | MGnify/ENA primary metagenome ERZ1049444 (study PRJEB29581, sample SAMEA5548371) | metagenome | biome: marine; feature: coastal; material: water | depth 50 m | study: Short-term variability in the microbial, nano- and picoplankton...
CCAGCCTCCGGACCATGATCGACCGCTACGTGGACTTCGAACCGGTGGTCATCGAGCCGGGCGTGAAGACCGGCATGCCCATCCTCTACGACAACCCCCGGGAGGTCGGCGCCGACCGCATCGCCAACGCCGTGGGGGCCTACGACCTGTACGGCGGCCCGACGGTGGTCGTCGACTTCGGCACCGGCAACAACTTCGACGTGATCTCCGCCGACGGCGAGTTCCTTGGCGGCGCCATCGCCCCCGGCGTGGAGGTCAGCCTCGACGCCCTGTTCGGTCGGGCCTCGGCCCTGCGGGCCGTGGAACTGGTCGAGCCTCGCAGCGTCATCGGCAAGAGCACCGTGGAGTCGCTGCAGTCGGGTGCCGTCTACGGCTTCGCCGCCCAGATCGACGGCATGGTCGACCGGTTCCGCGACGAGCTGGGCGGCTGCACGGTGGTGGCCACCGGCGGGCTGGCCCACCTGATCGCCCCGTCCACGTCGACCATCGAGCACGTCGAACCGTTCCTGACCCTGCACGGCCTCCGCCTCGTCTACGAGCGCAACCGATGACCGACGAGATTCCGACCCCCCGGGAGCAGGTGCCCTACCGGTTCGATCCGACGACCACCGCCGGTGCGGTGGTGGCCGACTTCGCCGACCTGGCCGACGGTGAGGAGACCGGTCAGGTGGTCACGGTGGCCGGGCGCCTCATGCTGCGTCGCGACCAGGGCAAGTTGGCCTTCGGCGACCTCCAGGACTCCACCGGACGGGTGCAGCTCTTCGCCTTGCAGCGGTCCACCCCCGATTTCGAGGGCTTCACCGGCCTCCATCTGGGTGACTGGATCGGGGTGACCGGTGAGGTGCTCAAGACCCGCCGTGGCGAGTTGAGCATCCGGGTCGACTCGTGGGTCCGCCTGGCCGAGGCCCGTCGGGCGTTCCCCGACAAGTGGCACGGCATCACCGACGTCGACACCCGCTTCCGTCAGCGCTACGTCGACCTGTGGGTGACCGACGAGTCCCGGGCCGCCTTCGTGGCCCGCAGCCGGATCATGTCGGCCACCCGTCGCTGGCTCGAGGATCGGAACTTCCTGGAGGTCGAGACCCCGACCTTCCATCCGATTCCCGGTGGGGCCCTGGCCCGTCCGTTCACCACGCACCACAACGCTCTGGACATGGAGCTCTACCTGCGGATCGCCCCCGAGCTGTACCTCAAGCGCCTCACCGTGGGTGGCTTCGAGCGGGTGTTCGAGATCGCCCGGGTGTTCCGCAACGAGGGCCTGTCGCCCCGCCACAACCCCGAGTTCACGATGCTCGAGCTGTACCAGGCGTATGCCGACTACACCGACATCATGTCCCTCGTCGAGGAGCTGGTGGCCCACCTGGCCATGGAGGTGTGCGGGACGACCTCGCTCACCTACGACGGTCGGGACCTGGACCTCTCGGTGCCGTGGCGTCGGGCCACGATGCTCGAGTTGCTGGCCGAACACGGTGGCCTGACCGTCGACCTGGACACCCCACGAGACGAGTTGGTCCGGTTGTGCGAGGAGCGCGACATCCCGGTGAAGGACCACTACGGGCCGGGCAAGCTCATCCTGGAGCTGTACGAGAAGACGACCGAGGCCGAGTTGTGGGGCCCGATCTTCGTCACCGACTACCCGAAGGAGGTCTCGCCGCTGTCGCGTGACCACCGGGACCAGCCGGGCTGGGTGGAACGCTTCGAGGGGATCGTGGCCGGACGCGAACTGTGCAACGCCTTCACCGAGCTGGTGGACCCCGACGAGCAGCGGGCCCGCTTCGAGGCCCAGGAGGCCGAGAAGGCCGCGGGCGATGCCGAGGCCATGGCCGTCGACGAGGACTATCTACGGGCTCTCGAGTACGGACTGCCGCCCACCGGTGGCCTGGGGATCGGCATGGACCGCCTGGTCATGCTCCTGACCGGCACCACGACCATCCGCGACGTCATCCTCTTCCCGACGCTTAGACCTGAGCAATAGGCCCCGAGCAGTAGTTGCCGGGTCAGAACGAGCCGTCGAGGCGGTCCAGCAGCAGGTCGCAGGTGGCCTGCATGGTGCCCACCGCCGGGTTGGTCGGTAGCCCGTCCAGTGCCTCCCGGGCCGAACCCAGGAACTCCACGGCCGTGGCGCGGGTGGTGGCGATGGCCTCGTCGGTCCGGATCACGTCGCGCACCCGGTCCCGGGTGGCTGCGTCGATCGGCCCACCCAGCAGGTCCCGTAGCTGATCGCCCGACGGTCCGGCCAGGGCCCGGATGACGGGCAGCGTGTAGGTCCCCTCCACCAGGTCGTTGCCGGCCGGTTTGCCCAACTCCTCGTCGGTGGCCACCACGTCGAGCAGGTCGTCGACCACCTGGAAGGCCATGCCGTAGTGGCGGCCGAAGTCGGTCAGTGACTCGACCAGCTCACGGGGGTGGTCGGCCACGATGGCTCCGACCCGGGCCGCGGTGGCCAACAGTGATGCGGTCTTGCCGGTGATGGAGGCCAGGTAGGCCTCCTCGGTGCGGTCCACGTCGAAGGCGTGCCGCAGTTCGCGCACCTGACCCTCACACAGCGAGGCAATGGTGGAGGCCAGCAGTCCGGCCACCTCGGTTCCCAGGTCGGCGGCGATCTCCGAGGCCCGGGCCAGCAGGTAGTCGCCGGCCAGGATGGCCTCCAGGTTGCCCCAGCGGGCGTTCACGCTCTGGACGGTTCGTCGGGTCTCGGCGCCGTCCATCACGTCGTCGTGGTACAGCGATCCCTGATGCACGAGTTCGATGGCCACGCCGCCCCGGATGACGTCGTGGGTGGCCACGCCGGGATCGGGGTCCAGCACCTGGGCGGCGGTGACGGCCAGCGCCGGGCGGACCCGCTTGCCTCCGGCGTCGATGAGGTGACGGGCCACCTCGGTCAGGAAGGGATCACCGGATTCCACGACGGCGCGCAGTTCGATCTCGGTGCGGGCCAGAGCGTCGGCCATCCCGGGAAGGTTCAGGAGACTGTTCACCGACGGGGTAGGGGCCACCCGGTGAGGATACGGCGCCACCCGTTCCGGGCGAAACGGACCCCTCGAGGGGTTGGGAACGCGCCAATGGCGCGTCACGGGCCACCGGTACACTCCGAAATGACGGGGGAGACGTCACCAGAGCTGGCAGTTACCAGAACCCAGTTCACGTAGAGCAGGAGGCATCGACGTTGTTCGAGCGTTTCACCGACAGGGCCCGCAGGGTCGTGGTACTCGCCCAGGAAGAGGCGCGGCTGCTCAACCACAACTACATCGGCACCGAGCACATCCTGCTCGGGCTGATCCACGAGGGTGAGGGCGTGGCCGCCAAGGGCCTCGAGTCGCTCGGCATCTCGTTGGAGGCCGTCCGCAGCCAGGTCGAGGAGCTCATCGGCCACGGCGCCAGCTCGCCCAGTGGCCACATTCCGTTCACTCCCCGGGCCAAGAAGGTCCTGGAACTCTCGTTGCGCGAAGCGCTGCAGTTGGGCCACAACTACATCGGCACCGAGCACATCCTGCTGGGGCTGATCCGTGAGGGCGAGGGCGTGGCCGCCCAGGTCCTCGTGAAGCTGGGCGCCGACCTGTCGCGGGTCCGCCAGCAGGTCATCCAGTTGTTGTCGGGCTACGCCGGTTCCGGCCAGGGCCCGGGAGAGTCCCAGGAGAAGGCCGGGGCAACCAGCGGAGGCAGCGGCGGCGATTCGTCCTCCGGCTCGCTCGTCCTGGACCAGTTCGGTCGCAACCTCACCCAGGCCGCCCGCGACAAGAAGCTCGACCCGGTCATCGGTCGCCACCGCGAGACCGAGCGGGTCATGCAGGTGCTGTCGCGCCGTACCAAGAACAACCCGGTCCTCATCGGCGAGCCCGGCGTGGGCAAGACGGCCATCGTCGAGGGCCTGGCCCAGATGATCGCCGACGACGCCGTCCCGGAGACCATCCGCGACAAGCAGCTCTACACCCTCGACCTGGGCGCCCTGGTGGCCGGGAGCCGCTACCGCGGCGACTTCGAGGAGCGCCTCAAGAAGGTCCTCAAGGAGATCAAGACACGGGGCGACATCATCCTGTTCATCGACGAGATCCACACCCTCGTCGGGGCCGGTGCCGCCGAGGGCGCCATCGACGCAGCGTCGATCCTGAAGCCCATGCTGGCCCGCGGCGAGCTCCAGACCATTGGTGCCACGACGCTCGACGAGTACCGCAAGCACCTCGAGAAGGACGCCGCCCTCGAGCGCCGCTTCCAGCCCGTGAAGGTCGACGAGCCCACGGTGCCCCACACCATCGAGATCCTCAAGGGCCTCCGCGAGCGTTACGAGAGCCACCACCGGGTCACCATCACCGACCAGGCACTGGTCGCCGCGGCGAACCTGGCCGACCGCTACATCTCGGATCGGCACCTGCCCGACAAGGCCATCGACCTGATCGACGAGGCGGGGTCACGCATGCGCATCAAGCGCATGGACACGCCCGACGACATGCGCGAGATCGAGACCGACCTGGCCGAGGTGGTGCAGCGCAAGAAGGCCGCCGTCGAGTCCCAGGACTTCGAGGAGGCCGGTCGTCTCCGTGATTCCGAGAAGGAACTCCTGGCCCGCAAGGAGGCCAAGGAGTCCGAGCTCAAGGCGTCCGGCCAGGACCTGTTCGACGAGGTCGACGAGGAGTCCATTGCCGAGGTCCTCTCGCTGTGGACCGGCATCCCCGTCTACAAGCTCACCGAGGAGGAGACCCAGAAGCTCCTCAAGATGGAGGACGAACTCCACAAGCGGGTCATCGGCCAGGAGGACGCCATCAGGGCGGTCAGCCAGGCCATCCGCCGCACCCGGGCCGGCCTCAAGGACCCGAAGCGCCCGTCGGGGTCGTTCATCTTCCTGGGCCCGTCGGGCGTGGGCAAGACCGAGCTGGCCAAGACGCTGGCCGAGTTCCTGTTCGGTGACGAGCAGGCCCTCATCTCGCTGGACATGTCGGAGTACATGGAGAAGCACACGGTGAGCCGCCTCGTCGGTTCGCCTCCCGGCTACGTCGGCTACGAGGAGGGCGGCCAGCTCACCGAGGCGGTGCGTCGCCGCCCGTTCTCCGTGGTGCTGTTCGACGAGGTCGAGAAGGCGCATCCGGACGTCTTCAACACGCTGCTCCAGATCCTCGAGGAGGGTCGTCTGACCGACTCGCAGGGCCGCAGCGTCGACTTCCGCAACACCGTCCTGATCATGACGTCGAACCTCGGTACGGCCGACCTGCGCAAGGCCAACCTCGGCTTCACCAAGGCCGACGAGGCCGTCAGCTACGAGCGGATGAAGGCCAAGGTCAACGATGCGCTGAAGGCGCACTTCCGGCCTGAGTTCCTGAACCGCATCGACGACACCATCGTCTTCCACGAGCTCTCGCTCGCCGAGGTGACCCGCATCGTCGACCTGATGGTCGTGCGGTTGTCCACCCAGTTGTCCGGTCAGGGCATGGGCCTGGAGCTCACCGAGGCGGTCAAGCACCACCTGGCCGAGCAGGGCTACGACCCGTCGATGGGTGCCCGTCCGTTGCGTCGGGCCCTTCAGCGCCTGGTTGAGGACCCGTTGTCCGAGCGCCTGCTCCACAAGGAGTTCTCGGCCGGCGACATCGTGGTGGTCGACGTCGAGGACGCACCCGACGACGGCGATGCCAAGGGCACCAGGCAGGTGGTCTTCCGGGCCACCGCCGGATTCGAGCCGCCGACCATCGAGATGGCGGTCGAGGGCGCGGAGTAGCCGCACCTTCCGATCTGTCGGCCAGTCTGTCGGCCTGTCTCCCATCTCGATGAATCTCCCTGCCCGGATGGGACGAGCTTCGGCCGTACTCGGACTGCTGCTGGTCGTCCTGACCAGTGCCGCCTGTCGGGTCGATGCCACGGTCACCGTGGACGTCGCCGATGACGGCAGCGGGCACGTTGACCTCCTGGTCGAACTGGACGCGGCGGCCGTCGAGGCTCTCGGCGGTCTGGACGACCGGGTCCGGGTGGGTGACCTGGTCGATGCCGGCTGGGTGATCGACGGTCCGGAGACCGCCAACGGAGCGGCCCGGATCAGCGCCCGCAAGGCGTTCGACCATCCCGACCGGTTGGGTGCCGTGCTGGCCGAGGTCGTGGGGCCGACGGCCATTGCCGAGGTCCGGCTGGTGCGTGAGCGGACCTTCGCCGAGACCACGTGGCGCCTCGACGGCCGGATCGACCTCTCGCCGGGACTGGACCTGCTGGCCGACGCCGACCTGGCCGAGGTCCTCGACGGCTTGCCGTTCGCCCGCTCCGACGGCGAGTTGGCCGAACTGGCCGGATGTCCCGATGGTTCCTGTGACCCGACGGCCTCGTTCTCGCTCACTCTGGTGGCCGACATGCCCACCGATCCGGAGCAGGTTCCGGAGGAGGCTTCGGGTGAGGGTGTCGGCGTCGCGGCGTCGAGTGGTTCGTGGACGGTGGTCCTGGGTGATCCGGCACCCACCCTGTTCCACGCCACCGGGGTGCTCACCGACACCACGCCGCGGACGTGGCGCACGGTCTCGGTCATCGCCGGTGGCCTGTTCGTCGTGGTGTCGGTGTTCCAGGTGCTCCGGCTGGTGATGGCCCGTCGTCGGCGCCGGGCCGCCGTCGAGGGGTTGGCTCCGGGTCGGTCGGGGAAGTCGACCACCACGGCGCCCTCGCCGGTCATCGAGGTGGTGCGTCCGGCCACGTCCTCGGAGGGCCGCACGTTGCGTCTGGTGGTCCTCGGCGGGATCGGCGTGGTGTGGGATCCGGGTAGCGATCCCGAAGGTCTCCTCGTGCCGTTCGTGCGGGACAACGGTGGGGTGATGGATCCCGGTGAGGTGGCCGACCGGTATCGGGCAGCCAGCCTCGGGCATCTGTCCAGCGGTGAGTTCTGGGCCGCCGTCGGGGTGCCGGGCGAGGCCGACACGCTGGATTCGGCCTACCTGTCGCGGGTACGCATGCGGGCCGACGTTCTGCCGTTCCTGGAACGCATGGAGCAGCGGGGCCTTCCCGTGGCGTGCCTGACCAACGCCGTGCTGCCGTGGTCCCTGCAGTTGCGCCGTCGCTTCGGGCTGGAGCAGCGGGTCGATCCGTGGGTGGCCTCCGGGGAGATCGGGGCCCGCAAGCCCAGCCCGGCCATGTTCGAGGCCCTGCGGCGGATGGCCGGCGTGGACTTCACCGACATGCTGCTCATCGATTCCGAGCCGGTCACCCTCGACGCGGCACGGAACCTGGGGATGTCCACCGTGCTGTTGCGGGGTTCGGCGCTGGTGCCCGAGGGGTTCTCCCACCCGGTCATCGACGGCTTCGCCGGCCTCTTCCGGGCACGGAACCCGGACCAGGCCTGAGATCCGGCGGGCGCCGGGACGGCGCCCTGGAAACACTGTCACAGCCGGTTCGTAGGTTCCGCCCCATGACGAGCCTCACCACCGGATCCCGTACCCGCACCACGTTCGAGTGCGCCTCGTGTGGCGCCCCGCACCCCAGTTGGGTGGGTCGGTGCGGCACCTGCGGCGACTGGAACGCCCTGGTGGAGGTTCCGGTCGTCCGATCGAGGGGTTCGGGTGCGCTCACCGCGGCGAGCCTCGGGGTGGGCGAGGTTCGACCCCTCTCGGCGTTGGCCCCCGACGAGTCGGCGGCGGTGCCCACCGGCATGGCCGAGGCCGATCGGGCGTTCGGCGGGGGGCTGGTGCCCGGATCGGTCACCCTGTTGGGCGGCGAACCGGGCGTCGGCAAGTCGACCCTCACCCTGCAGTTGGCCGCCGCTCGGGTACGGGCCGGCGGTCGGGTCCTGCTGGTCAGTGCCGAGGAGTCCGCCGGTCAGGTCCGGTTACGGGCTGAGCGGCTGGGTGCCGTGCACGACGACCTCTGGTTGGCCGGCGACACCTCGGTGGAGGCCATCGTGGCCCACGTCGAGAAACTCGAGCCCGACCTGCTCATCGTGGATTCGGTGCAGACCGTCCACCTGGCCGCCGAGGGAGGTGCGCCGGGTTCGGTCGGCCAGGTCCGGACGTCGGCCCAGCGTCTGGTGACCGAGGCCAAGGCCCGGTCCCTGGCCACCGTGCTGGTCGGCCATGTCACCAAGGACGGTTCCCTGGCCGGCCCCAAGACGTTGGAGCACGTGGTCGACACGGTGGCCGAGTTGACCGGTGACCGACACCATGCCCTGCGGATGCTGCGGGTCGTCAAGCACCGGTTCGGGCCGACCGACGAGATCGGACTGTTCGCCATGGACGCCGACGGTCTCCAGTCCGTCGACGACCCCAGTCGGCTGTTCCTGGCCGACCGGGCCCCCGACGTGGCCGGCTCGGTGGTCCTGCCCGCACTGGAGGGGCACCGGCCGCTTCTGTTGGAGGTCCAGGCCCTGGTCGTCCGGTCGTCCACGCCCCATCCGCGGCGTTCGCCCCAGGGGCTCGACGGCCGACGCCTGGCCCTGCTGCTGGCCGTACTGGAGCGCCGGGCCGGCATCGATCCCGGGGCGCTCGACGTGTACGCCACCGTGGTGGGTGGTGCGCAGGCCACCGAGCCGGCGGCCGACCTCCCCCTGGCTCTGGCCGTCGTGTCCGCGGTGGTGGGTCGGCCCCTCGGGTCCGACACGGTGGCCCTCGGCGAGGTGGGGTTGGGTGGCGAGTTGCGTCAGGTGACCGGCACGGGTCGGCGTCTCATGGAGGCGGCCCGGCTGGGCTTTCGGCGTGCCGTCGTGCCGGCGTCCACCGAGGATGCCCCCGACGGCATCGAGTTGGTGCGGGCCGCCACCCTCCTCGAGGCCGTGGCCGCCGTCGGCCTGTTGCCCGCAGGGAAGAACAGCCGGGATCGCTGACTGCTAGGAACGTCCCCATGCGCATCGAACTGCCTTCGGGCACCGCCGCCGAACTCGTCCATCCACCCCGTGCCGATTCGGATGCGGGCCCTTCAGAGATGGGTCTGGTGGTCATCCCGGACGTCATGGGGATGCGCCCCTTGTTCGACGACCTGGTGGCCCGCCTGGCCGCCGAGACCGGTTGGTCGGTGGCCGCCTTCGAGCTCTACCCGGGCCGCGAGGACCTCGACGTGGGCGACCGTCTGGCTGCCGGTTCAACGCTGGACGACGAGCGTGTGCTGGGCGACGCCATGGCTGCCGCGGATGCCACCGGTGCCGACACGGTGTCGATTCTGGGGTTCTGCATGGGTGGCATGTATGCCCTCAAGTCGGTGGGCACCGGTCGTTTTGAGCGGTCGTGTCCCTTCTACGGGATGATCCACGTGCCCGAGGCCTGGCAGGGCCCGGGACAGGGCGAGCCGTTGGATGCGCTGGCCGCCGGTGATGCGGCATCGGTGCTGGCCGTCATCGGCACGGCGGACGCCTGGACGCCTCCCGACCATGTCGATGCACTGGAGGCCACCGGGGCCACGGTGCTCCGCTACGAGGGAGCCGACCACGGCTTCGTGCACGATGCGTCGCGTCCAGCCCACCGGGCCGACGACGCGGCCGATGCGTGGACGAAGGTCCTCGACTGGCTGGCCGGCTGAGCCGAACCGTCCTACCTGGAGCGACCTATCTGGAGCGAATGGTCAGCTGTTCGCGGTTGGTGATCCGGTAGGTGCGGTCGATCTGTTCGATCCACCCCAGTCGGATGAACGAGGCGATGGCCTTGTTGACCCGTTCCCGTGAGGCGCCGACCATCCCGGCCAGTTCCTCCTGGGTGATGGGCAGTGAGAACTCGTCGTCCTCGCCGGCCAGTTCCAGCAGGCGCTTGGCGGTGCGTCCGGTCACGTCCAGGAACACCGAGTCGGCCAGGGCGGCGTCCATGGTGCGCAGCCGCCCGGTCAGCATGTCCACGACCCGCCACAGCAGGGTCGGGTCGTCCTCGTAGACCTTCCGGACGGGCCCGTAGGGCACCGCGGTGACCACCGAGGTCTCCAGCGCCCGGGCTTCGGCCGACCGGCCCCGCCCGTCGAACAGGCCCATCTCGCCGAACAGGTCGCCGTCCTCCATGAGGGCCACCATGGATTCGCGGCCGTCGATGGACTTGTTGGCGATGGCGATCCGGCCCGACACCACGACGTACAACTCGTCGGGTGCCTCGTCCTCTCGGAACAGCACGTCGCCGCGCCGGAGTTCGAGGTCCTGACCGGCGGCGACGATCGCCCCGAGGGCGTCATCGTCCAACCCGGCGAACAGGGTGGTTTCACGGAAGAGCGTGGTGTCCGGCATGTCGATTGGCCATGCTAGTGAGATGCGAAGGACCCGGCCGGCATCGGCGCACGTGCCCGCCATTGAGCGGCCCCTGCCCAGCGGAGGGCTGAGCGGTGGACTGAGCGGTGAGCCGACTGTTGACGGGCCCCGTGGGGGGAGCATCCGGTGAGCGTCTGGACGATCGTGGTGGCCGCCGGCCGGGGCGAGCGATTCGGTGGCGACAAGCAGGTCGCGGATCTCGGTGGTCGCCCGGTGGTGGCCCGGAGCGTGGCCACCGCGGCCGAGGCATCTGATGGGGTGGTCCTGGTGGTGGCTTCCGAACGCCTCGCCGCCGCCGAGGCACTGCTGGGCGGCCTCGCCGGCACAGTGGCCGCGGTGACTCTGGTCGTCGGCGGTGCCACCCGGTCGGCGTCCGTCCGGGCCGGCCTGGCTGCTGTTCCCGATGACGCCGAGGTGGTGCTCGTCCACGACGGCGCCCGACCGTTGGCTACCGGGGCACTGTTCGCCCGGGTGGTGGCCGCCGTCCGGGCCGGTGCCGACGCGGTGGTGCCAGGCGTGCCGGTGGCCGACTCGCTTCGGGCCGTCGATGGTGGACCGTTGGATCGTGACGGGGTGCTGGCCGTGCAGACACCCCAGGGCTTCCCGGCCCATCGTCTGCGGGCCGCCCATGCCGGTGGGGCCGACGCCAG
>ERZ1049444.2894-NODE-2894-length-10812-cov-5.002882_pt1 | contig 10812 bp, 9 predicted proteins | sample MGYA00383101_ERZ1049444 | MGnify/ENA primary metagenome ERZ1049444 (study PRJEB29581, sample SAMEA5548371) | metagenome | biome: marine; feature: coastal; material: water | depth 50 m | study: Short-term variability in the microbial, nano- and picoplankton...
TTTCCTCCTCAAGCCACCAGCGGGCGACACGGATGTACCGACCCCTCCGGTCGGCATCTTGCGACCTTACAGTACTATCTGATGGTCCGTCAGATTCGACCCAAGGCCGCTTCACGGTTACCCGAGAATGATTCACCGTCCTGTCCCACCGACCACTACCGCCCGGTCGGATCAGCGACTCGGACGGCTAGCGTTCCTGCCCATGCCCCGGATGGAGATCGAGCTAACCAGCACACGAGAAGACGGCAACTGGACCTGGCGTGCTGCCGGAGCCCGCCAGCCCAAGGGTTCGGTCGGAGGATCACTCGTGCCCACTGGTGCCGCCATCGGGGATGTACTGCGCGTCGAAGTCGAGCAATTCATGGACGGCATCGAGGTGACCTCGGTACTGGCCGAGAAGGACGCACGGGAGGCTCCGGCACTTCTCGAGATGCTCGGATCTGGCGGCGACGAGCCCCTGGTCACGACCCGACTAGCCGGCAAACGAAACCGCCGCCGGGATGACGACGGCCCACGAAGCGGTCGAGACCGTCGCGGCGGGCGCGAGGGCGGTCGCGGTGATCGGCGCCGCCCTCAAGGTGACGATGACACCCGCTCTAAGACCGACGGTTCCCGAGGTGGCCGGCGGGACGGCGGAGACAGCCGAGGTTCCAGCGACCGCCGCTCCCGTCCCCAGCGTGACGGTGGAGGCGGAGACCGTCGGCCCCGCAACCGGCCGGCTGACGACGCTGGCCAAAAGCCCCGGGCGAAGCGACTTCGGCCTCGCCGCGCCCACCGCAAGGCGGCCCTGGCCGCACTTCCCGAGGATCAAAAATTGCTGGCCCAGATCCTGTTGCGGGACGGCGTCCCCGGTGTTCGGTCGGCCATCGAGGCCCAGAACAAGGCTTCCGAAGCAGGAGGTGAACCGCCGATTCCGGCCGCACTACTACTGAAGTTGGCAGAACGGATCCACCCATCGCTCCGGGTCGCCGACTGGCAGGACCGCGCCGAAGCCGCACTGGTCGGTATCGACGACATCGACCTGCGAGATCTGCGATCCGTCGTGGTGGCCGCCGAGCAGTCCGCCAAGGGCGAGGACAACAAGGCCCTCGCCGAACAAATTCGTACCGGCCTGGCGGTGAGGGTGGACCGCGAGCAACAGAGCTGGCTGGCTGAGGTCACCTCGGCACTCGATGATGACCGGGTGGTGAGGGCTCTGCGACTCAGCTCGCGCCCACCCAAGGCCGGTTCTCCGTTGTCCGCCCCGCTCCTCGATCGTCTGGCCACCATGGCCGCCGCCGGCCTCACGGCCGACACCAGCCAGGACCGTTGGGCCACCGTGCTGGACGCCCTATCACTTTCGCCGGTTCACCTCCGGGTCGTGCCCGAGGGTCTACCCGCGGAACCGAACGAGCAGTTGCTAGCGGCGGTCAAGCGGCTCTCGATGAGCGTGCCCGACATCGCCAAGGCGTTCGGTATCGAACCCACCCCGCCGCCCCGTGCCCGTCGGGGGCGCACTCGTTCCTGATCGGGGCCTCTCAGTAGGGTCGGCGCCATGACCGTTCATTTCGATATTCGTGACCGCGTGGCGGTCATCACCCTGGATCGACCCGAAGCCCGTAATGCCGTCGACCATCAGCTAGCAGTCGATCTCGAGTCGGCCATCGACCAGTTGGAAGCGGACGACTCCCTCTGGGTGGGCGTCATCGCCGGTGCCGGCCCCGCCTTCTGCGCTGGAGCCGACCTCAAGGCAGTGGCCTCTGGGACCGCTGACCTTGCCACCGATCGTGGCGGATTCGCGGGCATCGTTCGTCGCGAGCGGACCAAGCCGATAATCGCTGCGGTCGAGGGCCCGGCCCTGGCTGGTGGGTTTGAGATAGTGCTGTCGTGTGACCTGGTGGTAGCCGGCTCTAATGCCCGGTTCGGGATTCCGGAGGTTAAGCGCTCGCTCATCGCCAACGCGGGTGGGCTGATTCGCCTGCCACGGGCCCTCCCTCGAAACCTGGCCATGGAGATGGCGCTGACCGGTGACCCGATCAACGCCGAGACGGCCCACCACCATGGCGTGGTCAACCGCCTCGTGGAAGCGGGCGGAGCATTGGACAGTGCCATCGCACTGGCAGCTGAGATCGGTGCCAACGCCCCGCTAGCCGTCCGGGCGTCACGTCAGGTGATCATCGAAGGTTCCCTGTTGGACGACGATGCGGCTTTCGCCCTGAGTGCTGAGGCGTCCCGCGACGTGTTCCGCTCAGAGGATTTTCAGGAGGGTCCACGGGCCTTTATCGAAAAGCGAGCGCCCAACTGGCTGGGTCGCTAGCGCGGGGCCCCGAAACCGGCACCAGCAGCACCATCGTTTAGTGGAACAGGATCCCGGCGGGGACCACCTCGTAGTCGACGAGGAAGGCCGCCAGTCCGTCGGCGAGGTCAGTCAGCCCCAGTTGATCGAAGGACGTCCAGGCAGCCTCGTCGGCATCGGAACCGGCGGCCGGGGAACCATCATCGAGAATGTCCACCCGGAAGTTGACTATCACGAAGTGATGGTCAACGCCCATCCGCTCCACCCACCCCAGCATCGGACCGCAGAGACCCTCCAGACCGGTCTCTTCCCGGAGTTCACGCACGACGGCCGCCACCAAGGCCTCGCCGGCTTCGACACGCCCCCCGGGGAGTGACCAGCGACCATGGCCCGGATCGGAGCCCCGTCGGATCAGCAGTAGCCGGTCTTCGTCGACCACCACAGCACCCACGCAGAGTTCCGGTCGGCCAATCACTGAACGGCCAGTCGGTGAGGAAGGCTTCACCGACCGTCCAGCCACCGATGGACGATGATGGCCCTTGCCACCATGCCCTGGGATTCGAAGAAATTCTTGGTGGCCCTGTCCCCCGGCAGGGCCGTGGACTGGATGGCCACCGCTCCACGCTCCATCGCATCAGTCTTCAGGGCCTCGATGATTGCCTCACCGACGCCCACTGACCGCGCCTCCGGATCCACAAACAACTCGTCAACCGTCGCCTGGAGGCTTCCGTCCGAAACGGAGGCCACGGTCATCAGGCCGTAGCCGACCGGAGTTCCGTCGATGCATCCCAAGAGAACGGTCGTGTCGGGATCCTCGACCGCCGCCATGACCCGGGCGCTGGGATCGACCCGATGCGGATCCAGTCGTTGCACGACGTCGCCGCCCTTCTTGTCAGGCAGCTCGGCTCGGGCTCCTACGACCAGCCACCCCAGAACTTCAGCATCGGCCAGCACTGCGAGCCGAACGGATTCCTCCATCAGACCGACATGTCCATCAGGACCACTCCTCCATCAGACGACTCTTCCACCAGGTTGGCCCCTCACCGGAGCTCGATCTTCAGGAGATCGGTCCTCCGCAATGCCCGCACTCCCCCGATGAGGCAACAGCGGAGGCCTGGACCAACAGGAAGCAGTGAGGACAGTGGAGTTCGTCATCCTGACGTTCGACAAGGCCTCCGGGAGAGGGTTTAGGAGCCGTCGCCTTGACCGCGGCCTCGTCCTCGTCCTCGTCGTCGTCGTCGTCAGCGGCGGCGGCGATCCGATCACGAAGGATGGCGTCCAGATCGTCCTCGACCTCGTCGTCGTCCTCGTCCTCTTCTTCCGAAGCGGAGTCACCGGCAGGACGGGCGCCCTCTTCATCCTCATCTTCGTCGTCGGACTCATCAACTTCATCTGCACCAGCCGAGGCATCCTCACTGGGATCGTCATCGCCCACCTCGCCGTCGAGGTCGCCGACATCCAACTCCATGCCGTCCTCGGACGCGTCGTCCAACTCCTCGCCAGAGGGTTCGTCGGTTTCGGTATCACTCATTAGGGCCTCGAAAAGGTTTCTTATGTGCTAGCGGCGGGAGCATAGACAGGTTCTCGGCCCGTGCGACCCACCTGAGCATCGGACCGGTCTGGAGCGTCGTCTGCACCAGGTGTATCGGATGTCGGGTCCGGGTCGTCAACTGGTTTGCGAGTCTCTCGCCGCCCGCTTCTCCTCGGCTCGACGCTCAGCATCCAGGCGTTCCAGTTCGGGTTCTGACGAATGGTCAACGAAGGCCATCATCTCAGCAATGGCCTTATGGCCGGCCACGTCGCCGATGAGGCGGTGCATCTGCTGAGCCACCTCGCGATACGACGGGTGCCCCTGTGGGGTGGACCGCAACTCCAGAACGTGCATGGCCTCTCGCGCGTTCATGTGCATCATGTACCGCACCCGGTAGGCGAGCGACACGGCATACGGAGCCTGCTCAGGGAAAGGCTCTAGAAGCGCATCGTGGAGATCACGCGACCGTTCCATGGCGGCATCGAAACGGCCACCAACGCCGGCTTCGTCGACTTCAGGTGGTCGTACGTAGCCATGGTCCGGGCTGAGCCGTTGCCAGTCGATGGTCAGCATCCGGTGGCGTTGCATGTCCCGGAAGGCGCCGTAGTCCGACAGCACATCGAAGCGGTAGGAAGGCCGCTCCAACGCACGTCCCGGGCGGTGACGTCGATGGGCCCGGTCACCAACCATGGCCCGCAGGACAGACAAGCGCTCGTCGACGGTCATCGACCGGACCCGGGCCTCGACTTCACGGTCAGAGCGGTTGGTGGCCGGGTACAACGCCGACGCCACCAACTTGACCTCGGCATCGGGATCAAAGTCAGTGAGGTCGACGGTGGGCGAACCGGCTGCCGGCTCCTCCGGCGGGAAGTAGCCCTCCGCCAGGTCCTCCAGGCGCTCCCGGATGTCCGTGGAATAGGCGCCGATCTCGTCGCCCCGATCGGGCAGGTCGACCCGTTTCAGAAACGAGGGGATGACCTTCCGGAGCTCGGCCAGCATCAACGCCGAATACTCGCGAGCCTCAGGCAACGGATGGGCCCGCATCCTGACCAGCAACGACTCGTAGGCCTGCCCCGTCCCGTAGATGCCCACGTTGGACAACGAAGCGGACGGCAGCACGCCGCGGACGGCGTCGAAGGCCTTGGCGGCTACCGCCTGCCGGTAGATGAAATCAGAGTCCGACGGCGCCTTGGTGATGCGCTGACGGAAGTGTTCGTTCATGTCCCGGACGAGGTCGGCGTAGACGTCGAAAAGACGATCCATGTCGGAGATGTAGCGAGCCCCCAACGCCGAAGCCAGGATCTCGGGATCCCGGTGATAGCGGTACCGCCCGCCCAGGCGGGAGTCGTAGGCGATATACCGGGTGGACTGCTCGAGGTACGCCATCAGGCGTCCCCATTCCAGGATCTTGGTCAGCAGATTGGAGGCCTGCTCGCAGGCCAGGTGCACGCCCCCGAGTTGGGCCACGCTGTCGTCGCCGTACTCGAAGAAGACCTTGTCGTAGAGCTCTTCGGCACGACGTAGGCCCACGGTGGCATCGATGCTCTCGTCGCCAGACACGTCGAGCTCGCCGACGAACTCCTCGAGGAAGAGACGCCGGAGGCTCTTGTCGGATCTTGAATAGCGGGCGAACAACGCTCCCTTGACCACCTCGGGAAGATTGACCAGAGCGAAGACTGGCTGGTCCAGGTTCGTGAAGTAGCGCCGGAGGACGTCGGCCTCGTCGGCGCTGAATTCCTCGGAGGCATACGTGGTCACGAGCGCCGAACCTATGCCGCGACAGGCTCAGCGGCGCGGACGCCCCGACAGCCCTGGCTCAGCCGTGGACGGCGGCGAACTCCGCCCGTGCAGAGTCGAGCACCGCGGGGTCAGCCCAGCAGTCAACCATCGTCAACGCCATGACCTTGGCGCCGTCCACGATGGCCTGATCGGCCTCGGCCTCGGCCGCATAGCGCGCAAAGTCCTCGGTGTGGATGGCCGTCCCAAATGGCGCCACCTTGATCATCGGATGGATACCCGGCACCAGGTAACTCACGTTGCCCATGTCGGTACTGCCCACAACCTGGTGGGCGATGGCCGGCTCGACGTCCCGTCCGAAGGCCGCGGCGTTGGCTATGTAGCGAGCGAGTAGTGCCCGGTTATCGACCACCTCGTTGTATCCCCCATCGATCCAGTCGATCTGGATGCCGCATCCTGCGGCGGTCGCACCAGCTTCCAGACAGGCCACCAACCGGGTCTTGAGCACCTCCAGACCGGCCAGGGACGGTGAGCGGGCGTACCAGGAGGCCACGGTCCGGCGAGGCACGATGTTCGCCTTGTCACCCGACTCTATGAAGATCCCGTGGAGACGCTCATCGGGTGCGATGTGCTGGCGGAGGGCCGCCACGTTGCCGTACCCCAGCACCATTGCATCCAGTGCATTCAAGCCCTTCTCCGGAGCCGCCGCCGCATGGGCGGCCCGACCCTCGTAGACGACACGGGCCTGCTGGATGGCCAGACTGGTGATGTTCTCCAGATCGGCGTCGGCCGGGTGGATCATCATCGCGGCGTCCACGCCGTCGAATGCACCCCGGCTGGCCATGATGACCTTGCCGCCACCGCCCTCTTCGGCGGGCGTCCCCAGGATGCGAACACGACCACCTAGTTCGGCGGCCACCGTCGCGGCCGCCAGACCGGCTCCCAGGCCCGCCGTGGCTATGACGTTGTGGCCACATGCATGACCGATGCCCGGCAGGGCGTCGTACTCACAGAGCACGGCGACTAGCGGCCCCTCGGTACCTGCATCCGCCTCGAACGCCGTATCCAAGCCATAGGCACCCCGGACCACCGGCAGACCCTCCTCGTCCAGCACATTCGTCAACAGTTCGTGGGCGAGGTGCTCCTCGAAGTTGAGTTCCGGTTCGGCATGAATGGCATGTGAGGTGGCCACGAGCCTTTCGGCCAATTCGTCGACCCGGTCACAGACCCGCTTACGGGCTTCAGCCACGAGATCGCCTGGGAGGGGTTGACGGTTGGCAGTGTCCATCTGTTGAGCGTAGCCACCAACCCGATCACCGGTTCCGGTCGGAGGCTCGGTCGGCGGGGGCGCCTCAGATCGCAAGCCTGAGGGCTCCGGGCCGCACCCGGATCGATAGGTCGCTTACCCGCCCGGCGGGCCGACCATCGACTTGGACGAGCGCCGGCCGATCGAAGGTGATCTGGATTGCCTCGGTCCGCTCCTGGCGGATTGCTGGGTGGGGCACGTGTACGCCCCGGCCCAAGCGACGCCAGGCCGCCGGGACCTCGCCCAGCGGTACCGAGGCGTCCAGGACATCGAGCAGCCCGTCGCCGGGATGGGCCCGGGGCGCCACGTTCCAACCTCCACGGTGGGCAGCGTTGGCCGCTACCCACCAGCGGCCCGGGTGACGGTTCGGGCGGACAACCAGATGGGCTACAAACCGGTGGAGGCGTCCATCTAGGAGTGCCTCGCCCACGTCGACGTCTACCAGAGTGGCTTCGCCGCCCGGCCGCGCCCGGCCGCGCCCCCCCAGGGTCCGGCAGAGGTCGCCGTCCCTCAACGCCACAATCGGGCCCGGCAGCGAGTCTGCGTCGGGTCTTTCCCGCAGGACGCCCGGCAGGAGGTCAGCAAGCTCCCCATCAGAGCAGGCAGTAAGGGCGTCGTTGGGAACCGGGCCGATCACTCCCCAGTCCTCGCCACGCACCACTCCCATCAGGCGGACGGATCCGGATTCCCGTCGGAATCCACCGTGCCCGAGGACATGGCGATCACCCCGCGGTCGATGCCCTCTTGGGCCTCGAGTGCCACTGCGGCCACCTCAGGGCTTGCAGTCGCCGCTACCTGTCGAAGGAGATCGGCCACCAGCCGTACGTTTCGAACGAACTCGCCGGCTGGGAGATCGTCGTCGAGCACGTCACCCAACTCTGCTCCACCCGCCCACGCGTGAATGCAGTGGGCGAATCCCGGGTCCGGTAGATCCGCCGGCTTAAGTCCGGCCTCCACCTCGGCGGCCGCTACGACCCCGGCGAGTTCGGTGAGTCGGTCGAAGCGGTCGGGAAAGGGGGCAGCAAGCCGAACCGTCGAAGGGTCACCCGGTCCCCGCTTTCGGTAGGTGAGACAAGAGACGACCGCCGCGGTCATCGAGGGGCTTAGGCCCCGAAGGATTCCCGCGTCGAGGACCTCCGCCACCAGCAGGTCGGCCTCATTGTGGATCTGGGTGAGAGGCTGGCCGCGCCTGGTCAACGACCATCCGTCAACCATTCCCCGTGCCGAGAGAACGTCGAAGGCGGCATCGAAGCGTGCGGTTAGGTCGCCCTCGACGTCAGCTGGTCGATCTGCCTCACGAGCAAGGTCCCGTTCTAGCCTGGCCAGTCGTTTCCGGTCCTTGGCCAAGTCCGGGGCCCCGTTCGTCGGCACACCCCGGGCCGTCCGATCCGACGGGTCCACGACGAAATCGGCCAGTCCACGTGCCACTTCGCGCCGGAACCCACGATCATCGGGCGCGAAGGGTGCAGGGAGGAGCATCTGGCCCACAAGTTCCGGGTCGCCGACTAGATCGTCGCCATCGGCAGCGCCATCCGACAACATGCTCACCCGACCCTCCTGGCTGAGGGTGCGTACCCGGATCCGCCCGCCACCCCGGTTGGCCACCGACAGGACCACATGAGCCAGTCCATCGTCGGGCACGACGATGTCGCCTGGACGGAGTACGGCAGCCGAGACGAGCTTGCCCTCTGCCTGGAGAACCGGTTGCCGTACCTCGTTGTCCAGACGGCCACGTATCAGGGCAGCCTCCTCGTGCTTCTCTGAGTTTCGACGCAGCCTTGTGGCCGTCCGGCGATCCATCTGAAACTGGGCGAACGATCGCGCCAGCAGGTCCACGGCCTCAGCCCGTGTCCGACCCTCGACCATGTTGGCCACCATGTTGTAAGTCGGTCGGAACGCCGATCGAAGGACGAAGTCCCTACTGCCGGCCAAGCCGGCCACGCGATCGAAGGGCACGAAGGGTGACCAGCAGACCAGCGCATGGCCTTCGACGTCGAGGCCACGACGTCCGGCTCGCCCAGTCAACTGTGTGAACTGACCTGGCGTCAGAACCTCGTGGGTCTCGCCGGTGAACTTGGTGAGACGGTCGATGACCACAGAACGCGCCGGCAGATTCACCCCGAGAGCCAGTGTCTCAGTGGCGTAGACAAGCTTCACGAGGCCGGCGATGAATAGTTCCTCTGTTACCTCCTTGAAGAGCGGCACAAGGCCAGCGTGATGGGATGCGATGCCCCGACGTAACGCATCGGCCCAATGGTCGACGCGCAGTGCAGACCGGTCCGATTCCCCCACCGCTTCCAGGCGCTCGGCGATGTGGGCGTCGACGGCCGCCGCCTCGCGATCGTCGTTGAGCACCAGACCGTCACGGACCACGGTGTCGCGAGCCTCATCACAACCAGCTCGACTGAAAATGAAGTGGATTGCCGGGAGCAGGTCGGCGCCCGCCAACTCGGACACCACCTCGTTGCGCCGAGGCGGAACCCAGGGTCCTCCCCTCCCCCGGCCACGGCGCTTACCGCCGGCCTGGCCCCCGGAGGGGCGGCCGTCCTGATCGAAACGTCGGCCGGCCGGGTTGGGCTTGCCACCATTGGCCAGCAGGGCTGTCCGATGGACCTTCCGGCTAGAACCATGGTGACCACGCTCGGCCACCAGGTAGTGGGCCCGAAGACGGACCGGACGCCGGGTCTCGACGATCACGTCGGTCGGCCCCCGCACCGACGTCACCCAGTCGCCTAGCTCAGCAGCATTGGAGACGGTGGCCGACAGGGCCACGATGCCCACGGTCGGCGCTAGATGTAGGAGGACCTCCTCCCAGACCGCCCCCCGGTACGGATCTTCCAGAAAATGCACCTCGTCGAGCACCGCCCAGGCCAGGTCGTCCACGGCGCTGCTGTCGGCGTAGAGCATGTTACGAAGTACCTCGGTGGTCATCACGACCACCGCTGCGTCAGGCGCTACCACCTGGTCACCGGTCATCAGACCTACCCGGTCCGGACCAAACATCGCGCCCAGGTCGCGAAACTTCTGGTTCGACAGGGCCTTGATGGGTGTCGTGTAAAAGGCACGTCGACCAGCAGCCAGCGCCGCTTCGACGGCGTGCTCGGCCACCACCGTCTTGCCGCTCGACGTCGGAGCCGCCACCAGAACCGAACGCCCGGCATCGACGGCAGCGATCGCCTCCTCCTGGAAGCGATCTAGTGCGAATCCACGCTCGATTGTCATCCTCCCCTCCGACGGTTTCGCAGTGCGCCGATCAGGATGGCCACCTCGTAAAAGAGCAGCATCGGCACCGACAGGACCATGAGGGTGAACGGATCGCCACTGGGGGTCAGGACTGCCACCAGGGCGACGATCCCGACCACGGCGTACCGGCGGGCCTGACGCAACGCGGCCGGGGTCAGGATGCCAGCGAACTGCATGAACACCAGCACGAGGGGGAACTCAAACCCGATCCCGAAGGCCAGCGTCATCTTCACCACGAAACTCAGGTACCTGGCCGGTGAAAAGACGCTTACCAGATCGGGGCCGCCGATCCCCACGAGGAAATCCAATGCCCGGGGAATGCTCCAGTAAGCCAACCAACAGCCTCCGGCGAAGAGCAATAACCCAGTCACCACAAACGGAATGGCCCACCGGCGTTCCCGTGTATGGAGACCGGGTGCGATGAACCGCCACGACTGCCAGAGGAGAACCGGCATGGCAAGACACACGCCGCCGTACCCGGCCACCATCATCCTTACGGCGAATGGTTCGAGTGGATCGGTCACCAACAACTCGCATCCATTGCCGAACACCGTCTGATCGGCCAGGCCGTCACGCAGACGGCAGTAGGGCTCCAACAGCAGATCCAGAATCTGCGGGTACAGCACCCAGCACACAACCGTTCCGATCAGCACGGCGGCCACCGACCGGAGTAGTCGGTTGCGTAGCTCCTCGAGGTGGGCGACCAGAGGCATCCGGCCG
>ERZ1049444.2902-NODE-2902-length-10793-cov-7.151052_pt1 | contig 10793 bp, 10 predicted proteins | sample MGYA00383101_ERZ1049444 | MGnify/ENA primary metagenome ERZ1049444 (study PRJEB29581, sample SAMEA5548371) | metagenome | biome: marine; feature: coastal; material: water | depth 50 m | study: Short-term variability in the microbial, nano- and picoplankton...
GCCGTTGAATATGGCTCTTATGGAATTCGTTCCAATTCTATTTGCCCGGGGTTGATAGAAACAGATATGACGGCAGATTTGATGAAAGATGCATCTCTAATGCAGGAATGGAGCAAAGAATACCCTATTGGCCGGTTTGGAAAACCAGAAGATGTTGCCAGCGCATGCCTGTTTCTGGCAAGCGATGAATCTTCTTTCATAACTGGGACCGTACTGCCTGTGGATGGTGGATTTACAGCGCATTGACGACAAGGGTTGACGCGCACCGGTGCGAGTGATTAAAATCAAAAACACTTCATATAAACAGATGACCTAACTATGAAATATGAAACCGTGATTGGGCTGGAAGTTCATGTCCAGATCAATACGAAAACAAAAATTTTCTGCTCCTGCTCGACAGAGTTTGGAAAGCCGCCAAATGCCAATACCTGCCCAATATGTTTGGGGATGCCGGGCGTGCTTCCTGTTTTGAACAAGCAGTTTCTCGAATCATCCATGAAAGCTTGTCTGGCTACCCATTGCACGGTTGCGCCGATGAACCGTTTTGCGCGAAAAAATTATTTCTATCCTGACTTGCCAAAAGGTTATCAGATATCACAGTTTGAGGAACCCTTGGGAATCAACGGCCATATCAACATTTACCTCAACGGAACTAAAAAAAGAATCGGATTGACTCGCATCCACATGGAAGAAGATGCTGGCAAATTGATCCACGGAGAAAACCTGGGGAGTCCAGGAAAAAGCTATGTCGACTTCAACCGTACAGGAGTCCCACTTTGCGAAGTAGTTAGCGAGCCTGATCTCAGGTCTCCTGAAGAAGCGCGCGCCTATCTTGGAGAATTGAAATCAATTTTGGAATACACCCAGGTTAGTGATTGCAACATGGAAGAAGGAAGCCTACGTTGCGATGCTAATATTTCTTTACGTCCTGAAGGGCAAAAAGAACTCGGCACACGCACTGAGTTGAAAAACCTGAACTCCTTCAAATTTATCCAAAAAGCCATAGAGTATGAAGTCGAGCGGCAAACCCGCGTTCTGGAACAAGGCGACAAGGTAATCCAGGAAACCCGGTTATACGATTCCGATCGTGGCGAAACTTTTTCGATGCGCAGTAAAGAAGAAGCGCACGACTACCGTTATTTTCCCGATCCTGACCTGGTACCGGTCATTGTCAATGAAGCCTGGGTCGATGAAATACGAAAAACTATCCCGGAATTACCAGAGCAAAAACGCGAACGATTTGTAACAGAGTACAGCCTGCCTGAATATGATGCTGGAGTGCTGACCTCATCCCGATCACTCGCGGATTATTTTGAAAAATGCACTTCTCTATTTTCCAAACCCAAAATCATAAGCAACTGGATTATGGGAGATTTATTGCGGGAATTAAATAAAAACCATAAAGACGTAGACAAATGCCCGATTTCCCCCGATGCTCTGGTAAATTTACTCAAGCTTATTGACGATGGAATTATCAGCGGCAACATCGCCAAAACAGTTTTTGAAGAAATGTACCAGACGCAAAAAGAACCAATAGCTATCGTTGAGGAAAAAGGACTTAAACAAATTACCGATGACAAAGCCATTAACGAGATGGTCGAAGGAGTTCTGCAAGCCAACCTGAGCCAAGTGGAAGAATATAAAAATGGCAAGGATAAGGTTCTGGGTTTTCTGGTGGGGCAGGTCATGAAGGCCAGCAAAGGAAAAGCCAACCCAGGTGCAGTGAACAAACTCCTCAAAGAAAAAATGTCCGGCATGTAATCTCAGGAACCCACTAAAATGAAATTTGTAATATTTGCAGTCAGCCTGACTATTGCATCCCTATCGGGAGGACTCGAAAGTGTTAGGGTAGAAACCGTCCAGTCGCAAGACAAACGCTATACAGATAACGGAGACGGTACAATTTCGGACTCTAAAACTGGGCTAATGTGGATGAAAAATGACTCCTATTTACATTCAGGGCACTGGCTCAACTGGCATGAAGCCAAAGACTACGTAGAAGAATTAAATAAAATCGGGTTCGCCAATTATTTCGATTGGCAACTTCCAACAAAAGAAGAACTGAGATCATTATTTGAATCTAGCAAAACAAATGGCTCACAGGTGGGTCGGGAAATGAAAATTCATACCGATCCGTTATTCGGGAAAAATGGCAGTGGTTCATTGTGGTCCGCCGACGGGAATGGAATGCACAATGCTATTGGGATAGAGTTTAATACAGGGGATACCTTCAGCGCCAATAAAAAGTCCCGCTCACGAAAAGCCACACGTGCGGTTCGAATTTATACTGACAAACTTTAATACTATTAAAGGTCGCAAAACTAATATGGCAATTTTCATCTTACTTGTTTCTTTTCTTTCATTTAACATCCTTTTCACAACTCCGGTTTCGGCTACTTACCCCACTCCCGACATAGCCCATTGGGACCTTTCGATATCAGACGAAAGAAATGACGCTGATTATAAAGAGGTACAAAGCCTGGTCGAACAGAAAAATTTGGATGCGGCCCTCGCATTGTTAAATAAAAAAATAGAAGAACTTCCTAAAGAAGCTTCACCGATCATTCTAAAAGCCTTTGTCCTTCACGAAAAAGGTCTGGCTAAAGAGTCGCTAGAAAATTTATTGATCGCATTTAAAATGGAGCGTCAGCACCCAGCTCTACATTTTGCTTTTTGTCAAATACACCGAAAGCTTGGAAATGCAAAAATCTCAGACAGAGCCTGCATCATAGCGGCTCAACAGCATCATAGGAATCCCCTCGCACACTATGAATACGCGCAGACTTTAATGGCAATGGGTAATTCTATAGAAGCTTTAAAAGAACTCACCCATGCCGAAAATCTAGACAAAAAAAATTCATCCTATCCTTATAAAAAAGGAATGATTTTTATTTATCAGAATAAAAATGATGAGGCAGAAAAATCATTCAAAAAGGCTCTCTTCGTTAACGAAAAAAACATTGAGGCCGCATATCAGCTTGCATACTTGTATGCCACTCAGGACAAAGGTGAACTTTCTAAGACATATGTAAATAAAGTGCTGGAGATGGGATTACAACACCCCAAAGTAGAGTCGGCGAAACTATTAAGGGACTATATTTTCAAAAACCAGATAAGAAAACTGCCAAAAAAAATTGCCCCGCAGAAATATCATTTAGGCCTTTCAAAATCCCTTTACCAAAACAAAGAATACGGTCTGGCACTCATTGAAATTGAAACTGCCGCCAAACTAAACCCTGCTGATTTGAAGACCCAGGAAATTCTCATTGGTATGTACAGTTTATTTTTGAGACTGGATAAAGCAGAAAAAGCCTTACTCCGATTAATCGAATCTGCCAACGATAAAGACCCGCTAAAAAGCAGAAGCTATCAAGAGTGGGGAGACATAGCTGTTCTCCAAGGCAAGATGAAAGCCGCCAAAGAGCGATATGATAAAGCTAAAGAACTGGGAGACCCTCAGGGCATCGCCAAAACCACCTTAAAAGAATTCCCTGACCTCAGTACACCAATTGATAAATTGCCGTTAAATCCGAACGAATTATTCATTAATCCAGCAAACTCTTTGAATCGAAAAGGCGAAATATTTGCGCACTTTGGAATGCATCAGAGGGCATTAGGAATTTACTCTCTGGTACTGCGGATGGACCCCTCAAATCTTACTGCTCTTCTAAATATGGCAACTGCCAATTATCAAAACAAAAAATACAACCGGGCGATTTCTATTCTTGAAAGAATACTCGTAATTCATCCTAATCACGAAAATATTCTCTCACATCGCCTGCTTCTTGCCCGGGCCTACGTTATGAAGGGTGATCTCGGTGACGGGCTGAAGAACCTTGACTTCGTCCTCAAACTAAACCCTAATGCAAAGCAACTGATTGCATCCGATCCTGTATTTGAAAGATTACGGGGACTTGAAGGTTTTCAGAATTTAATGAATTGAGCGTGTTTGCGCTCTGTTCGAGCGCCTTTAACTTCCCTCGAATACAACAGGAAAACCAGTAAACCCCACTACAAAAAGTTTGTTTGACTTTACCCTTTCCGTCTAGTTTAATAAATACGTTTTCATTTTTAGACACCCTCACATCGGCGGTGGTATATGCGTAGTTCAATATCAAAAGGCTTAAAAAATCTTCTTGTTTTGGCACTTTATACATTGATCCTGACCTCGGGGAATACCGCCTTGGCAGCAGATATCTGTAGGGATGGATTGAAAGAGCTACAAGGCAGTCAAGGCACTATCCAGGATAAAGGCGGAATTTGGGGCTATCTGGAACAAACCCAATCTCTCAGATCGGAATCCCTTTTAGGGCTCCAAATTGACGGCAAACTCCAACGGCTTATCTCCACCTTTGAAAGTTTATGCAGTGAGGGAAAAACGCCTACAGGTAGTCTTCACAGTCAAATTCTCGGTTTGTTAGGTGATGCGCGAATGGTCTTCAATAGAAGTGGGGACCGAAGGAAAAAAGAACAGCTACTGGAAACCCTAAATACTCTTAAAAAAAATATTGAAGAACTTCTGGCAAAACTGCCGAGTTAATAAATTTTATGTCAACCAAAGAAATAAAAGAAGGAAATAAGGCCCTCGATTTTACCGCCTTGGATCAAGACGGAAAAAAGGTCAAACTCAGTTCTTTTAAGGGTAAAAAAAACATTGTCCTTTATTTTTACCCGAAAGACATGACCCCAGGCTGCACTACCCAGGCTTGCGATTTCAGAGACCAACAGAAGAATTTCAAAAGCACCGTCATACTGGGTGTCAGCATCGATTCGCAGGAAAGGCACCAAAAGTTTATTGAGAAACATGACCTACCCTTCACACTACTTGCGGATGTCGATAAAAAGGTTGTGCAGAAATACGGTGTCTGGCAGGAAAAAAAGCTTTATGGGAAAACTTTCATGGGAATTGTGCGATCCACTTTTATAATCGACAAAACCGGAACTGTTCGAAAAATATTCGTAAAAGTTAAAGTAAAAAACCATATAGAAGAAGTTCTTAGCGCCATAAAAGAACTCTAGTCACCCCTTCATCAGTTTTTCAATTGCTCTCACACTTTTTGGAATAATATTCGAAAGGTTCATACAACCCTTTTGAGTCATTACTAAATTATCTTCGATTCGAATTCCGATCGTCTCATCATAAGTTTTTCCGTCTAAACGAATTTTAAACTCTCCGTATAGTCCAGGCTCATTACTAATCATCCAACCTGGCTTCATAGGCTGCTTTAAATAGTTTCGAAACGGGTCACCATCGTGTTCCTGTTCCCCCATCAAATGGCTAACCCCATGCGGCCTGTCCTTATAACGCAATTCATACTTGCCCCCCGCCGCAACGAACTTCTTTTCTAGTCCATCGTTAATAACAGCCCAACATACATTATTCAGTTCATCTATCGTTACCCCAGCTCGCGCAGCTTTTTCCACCTCCCGTTGCCCCTTCAACACAATTTCATAAAGCATTTTCTGCATCGGATTAAACTTACCTGAAACGGGAAAACTTCTCGTGATATCGGCGTGCATGGTCATCCAGCGGACACCAAAGTCCATCAGCATCATTTCACCTTTTGAAATAGGGTCATCATTTTTCATGTAATGGAGGGTGGTTGCATTGCTCCCAGAAGCCACAATACTCGGGTAGCTGAGACCATAAGGAGAATTCATTAGCATTCGGCCTTCTACAAAACCCTGGACCTGACATTCGTTTTTAAAATTACCAAAGCTTTTCAACATCGCCTTGAATCCTTCGCCCGTAATTTCCTGGGCTTTCCTGGCATTTGCAATATCGTATTTATCCAGAGGTAGGCGCAGTTCGAAATGACTTGGCATTATATTTTTCAAGGCATCTTTCGGTGCTTTCCATTGCCGCAACCAGCCTGCCAGTTTTTGTTTAAAATCATAATTGTGATCGGTAGTAATACTAATTTTTTTTTCTTTTCGTAGCCCCTCATACCAGAATGTTGCCAGCGACCTTTTTTTATTTTTTAAAAATCGTTCCTCAATAACATCTTTTAGTTCTTCAATATCACGCACATCTTTTATACCCGTGACAGATTGAACCTCTTTCAAACTCTCTTTATCTCCAACTCCAAAACGCACTCCTTCCCAGAACTCCATGATTCGATCTTTTCGCCCTAAAAAAAGAATTTCAGTTGAAACTTTGGATTTAGGGTCCAGCAACAAAACAACATTATTTTGATTGATGCCGGTCAAATACATTATTGACGGTTCCTGATAGGTCGGGCTATGAGCGTAGGCCCAAACCGTTTTCCCCCCTGGCCCATACGGAACACCCGTAATTACCATCAACGAGTTTTCTTTTTCCATCAGTTTATTTCTTCTATCGCGATATCGGCGTTTTGCATAAGCACCTGCTCCACCATCACGAAATATTCCAGAGTGAACTTTTTTAATCATTTTCATATATTTGGTTTGTTTTTTAGTTTTTTGAATTGGAAGTTATGTTTTTCTTTTAATATACTACACTAAACATGGGTTCTTTTAATGCTTTAACCCGGGGCCGCTTTAAAAATGTGTGGAAGATATACGCTTACAAAATCTATGAAAACTATCGAGTCTCATTTTAAACCTGTTCGAATGAGTCTTAAATACTTCCCCAGTTTTAATATCGCCCCAAGTCAAATATCTGCTGTGGTCACAAAATCACCAGAGGGGTTGCAATTGGCAGGGATGCAGTGGGGACTGATCCCTTCCTGGTCCAAAGACGCGCAAATGGGCAACAAACTTATCAACGCCCGTTCCGAAACCCTCCATGAAAAACCCAGTTTCCAGGAGTCATTTAAAAACAAGCGTTGTCTGATTCCCGCAGATGGATTTGTCGAATGGAAGGGAAAGCATCCTTATTATATTAGACCGAAAGCTCAAGGCCTGTTTGCATTTGCAGGGCTATGGTCAACATGGGATTCCGGGGACGAACCGCTCAACACCTACACAATCATCACAACAGAAGCCAACAAAACATTATCACCTTTGCATTCACGGATGCCGGTCATATTGCATCCCGACAACTATGAAAAATGGTTGACAGCAGAAAACAATACCCTGTCTTCGTTTTTTACTCCCTACCATGATACGGACTTGGAATATTTTGAAATTTCAACAGCCGTCAATTCTCCAAAAAATAACGACCCTGAAATTTTACAACCTGCGGGGCAAACGGGGCAAAGCTCTTTTACTTTTTGACAAGAATTACCAACCACTCTTTATTTTTTCTTTGCTCTGCAGAATCTTCAGATTTAGATAATTGCTGAATTTCAAATGAATCAGAAAAATGTTTCAGAATATCTTCACGGGTGGTATTGAAGGGTGGCCCTCCCTCCTCCCCTGTATGATAGAACAAACCTGCAAGCATCCCCCCTTGTTTCAATGCTCTTGCAACCGTTGACACATAGGAAGGTCGTTGCTCAGGTGATATCGCGCAAAAAAATGTCTGTTCGATCAACAGGTCATAAACTCCATTGTGAGCGGAATCTATCCCAAAAAAATCCATGTGCAGGACTTTACACTTAAGCTTACGTTCTTGAACAGTAGATTTTAAATGATTCACAGCGCCAGAAGAATAATCGACAGCAGTTACTTCGAATCCATTTTCAGCGAGATAGATGACTTCGTGACCGCGACCGCATCCCGGCACAAGAGTTTTACCTGGAAGGATTGCATTCGACTCGAACAACCTGATAAAAGGTGGCGCGACTTGACCCAAATCCCAACCCAGATCACCCTCATCGTAATGCCGTTGCCAGTCTTCTTGTGTATAACCGTTTTTGTTTTCTGCCATAATTTATTTCTTAAAAAATTCTACAAGGTTGTCGATAGCCGCCTGTCCCATGGCTTCGACTGCTTCAACACTATTGCCACCAATATGAGGGGTCACCATTAAATTCGACAACTCGAGAAATGCCATATCATCAGGAGGTTCGGAACAAAAAACATCGAGCGCAGCACCTGATATTTCTCCTGATACCAGAGCCTTATGAAGCGCAGAGGGGTTCACGACTTCCCCCCGGCTGGTATTGATCAGATAGGCATTCGCCTGCATTTTTCGTAAAACAGTTTCATCGATCATGTTGCGTGTCAAATCTGTAAGCGGTACATGTAATGTGACAATATCGGATTTTTCAATCAAAGATCCAATCGACGATTCAATGACTCCCTGCTCACGGCAAAATTCGCTTCTATCCTCAATATCGCAAACCAAAATCACACAGCCAAAGGGTTTTAGTAAATGAACGACCTCTTTACCAACGTTGCCACAACCTATGATTCCGATTGTTTTCCCAGAAAGATTGTGACCTCCTTCGCGAATCCATTCACCTCGCTTTATTCTTTCTGCACCAATAAACGTCCGATGACAAAGGCCAAGCATAAAACTCAACGCCAGTTCTGCCACAGATCGCTTGTTGGTTCCCGCAGTTACCGCAAGCTCAACCCCTTTTTCTTTTATGGAGGAGATATCCAAATTGTCGAGCCCAACCCCATACTTTGAAATTATTTTCAATTGCGGTAAGGCTTCGAGAGTGGCTTTGGTAATCGAATCTCTTCCAATGATCGCGGCATCGGCATCCTTTAAAAACCCAATCAACTCCGATTCGGATAAATAGTTATTCTTTTCGCTATAAACCGTGTTCGGAAACAAGCTGGAAAGTATGGATTTAAGATGTTCAGATTTGCAAAAGGCAGGAGGAGTGACAACTACTTTCATAGGATCAACCCCATAATTGCGTCACGATGGAGGCTCCAGCCGCATAGGTACCAATCATGGAACCGAAGCTGGATAAAAAGAAAATCAATAAAAGCCTTGCAACCCGATTTTTCCACCACATCGAATAATGCGTAATGTCATCCCGCAAGGTTTCAAAGTCACTCACCTTCGGCTTTCGCATATAGGACTCAACCAGCCCGACCACCATCCCCGCTCCTATTGTGGGGTTCAGCGAGGTCAGCGGTGCCGCGAAAAACGCAGCAATAATGGAAACAGGGTGACCAAACGCGATGAGCGTTCCCAACGCGCACAATCCACCATTGAGTAAAACCCAGGTGATTACCAGTTGTCCTCCCAGTTCAGGGGATTGCTTGAATCCAACCACAAACATGCTGAGAATCAAAACACAAATACCCCAGCCGATATAGAGTCCCATTTTGCTGGGCGGCGGTTTTCTATCCAGTTCTTCCAAGTGGGCAGCGTCAGGAGGTGATTTTAAATTGGGCATCATTCCAATGAGATGTCCGGCACCGACCAAGGCGAGGATTTTTTTAGGAGCGTGAAAGGCTTCGGAAATCTGAGACAACCGCCCCACCATGTATTCATCGCGTTCATCGATCAACACCCTTTTGATTTCCGGCAACTCTTCACCAAATTCACTGACCACCGCATGCAACATATCGCCGCGCTTCAAGTCTTCTACCTGTTCTTCGCTGATTTCTTCGCCGACAAATACACCGGCAATCAATCCACCGACAATTTTAAATTTTTGCCAGAAAGAGACCTCTGTCACCAACCGATGTAAAGTAGTAGAAATATTACGGTCGATAACTTCAAGGCGAATGCCTTTTTCACGGGCCAGTTCCACCGCACGTATCATTTCTTTACCCGCTTCAACGCCTATACGCTCCGCCAAACGTTTTTGGTAAGCCGTCAGAGCCAGATTGATTAAAAGCAGGCCCGCTTTCTTTTTTTTGAAGACCTGATATATGTCGAGGTTTTTCCACCAGGCCTGATTGGTGATATTTTCCAAACGTGGCGCACAAAGCTCGACGGCGATGCAATCGTAATCTCCGGTGCGAATTTTCTCTTCAACCATTTCGACACTCAATTTCGAAACATGCGCTGTGCCGACCAAAGTCACTTCACTGTTGTTTAATTGAACAACTTTTACAATTTCTTCCTGGTTTTCCACAAATACTTCTCCAAAACGGGCATTCGCCCAATAATCAATACAAATGTCTTATTTCAATATAGATTTAATTCAGGAATATAAAAAAACGATAGGACTTGGAATTCCGAAACTAGTAATTTAACATAAATCATGGTAAATCCTGAACATGTAAAAATCTTCAGTACAAAGCTCATCAAACCGCTTGGATAACAATTTAGATTGATCCCCGCATGCAACCTTTCAAACTAAAAGCCGAATACAGCCCTGCTGGCGATCAGCCACAGGCTATTGAACAGTTGGTCAAAGGCCTGAATACCAGCCCGAGTGCGCAGACCCTTTTAGGGGTTACTGGATCTGGAAAAACCTACACCATTGCCAACGTCATTCAAAAGGTACAAAAACCTACTTTAGTACTCGCCCATAACAAGACTCTTGCGGCGCAACTTTATAATGAATTCAAAACTTTTTTTCCGGAAAACGCCGTTGGATATTTTGTCAGCTACTACGACTATTACCAGCCGGAGGCGTATCTCGCGCAAACAGATACCTTCATCGAAAAAGATGCGTCCATCAATGACGAAATTGATAAGATGCGGCATTCGGCCACCCATTCTTTATTCGAGCGCCGCGATGTGATCATCGTTGCCAGCGTTTCCTGTATTTACGGACTGGGTTCTCCTGAAGCTTACCAGGGAATGCTGTTGTTTTTGGAACGCGGCAATCAAATGGAGCGCGATAAGGCTGTCGCCAAGCTTGTAGAGATTCAGTACAAAAGGAACGATATCGATTTTCAACGCGGCACCTTCCGCGTACGCGGAGATGTTCTTGAAATTCTTCCTGTCTACGAAAGAAATGAAGCCATTCGCATTGAGTTTTTTGGTGACGAGATCGATCGCATCT
>ERZ1049444.2904-NODE-2904-length-10786-cov-7.029075_pt1 | contig 10786 bp, 8 predicted proteins | sample MGYA00383101_ERZ1049444 | MGnify/ENA primary metagenome ERZ1049444 (study PRJEB29581, sample SAMEA5548371) | metagenome | biome: marine; feature: coastal; material: water | depth 50 m | study: Short-term variability in the microbial, nano- and picoplankton...
CAAGATATAAGCCGGATTTACTCCCAGGAGTTTATGCTGCAGATAATATTGCTAACTAGTATAATGTGTAAACAAAGATATAAAAACACATATAATAGTTGTATTAATAAAACATTAAGAATATATGCCAATAGCGGACGGTTACGAAAGTGAAAAAGGGAAACGATTCCCAGCAAAGAAAAAAGCAACTCCATTTCTAGATGAATTCGGAGAAGACTTAACTAAAGCAGCTGCAGAAGATAAATTAGATCCTATTATCGGAAGAGATAGAGAGATCTATAGAATTTGTCAAATTCTTGCAAGACGTAAAAAGAATAACCCAATTATACTAGGAGATCCTGGTGTTGGTAAAACTGCTATTGTTGAAGCAATCGCACAACGTATTGTAAGTAAAAAAGTTGCTAGAGTTCTACTTAATAAGAGAGTAATTTCTTTAAACATGACAACCATAGTTGCTGGTACAAAGTATCGTGGTGAATTTGAAGAAAGAATGAAGAACATTGTTGAAGAGCTTAAATTGGCTGACGATGTAATAGTCTTTATTGATGAGATCCACACAATCGTTGGAGCTGGTGGAGTTAGTGGAGCATTAGATGCTTCAAACATTCTTAAACCTGCATTGGCCAGAGGGTCCGTACAATGTATTGGAGCGACTACTCTTGATGAATATAGAGAATCAATAGAAGATGATGGAGCTTTAACCAGACGATTCCAAGAGGTTTTTATTGATGCTCCAAGCATCGAAGAGTCTATAGAAATACTTACAAGAATTAAACATAAGTATGAAGATCATCATTCAGTAGAATATTCTGAAGAAGCTATAAATGCTTGTGTAAGAATGTCAGAAAGATATATTAAATCAAGAGAATTACCAGACAAAGCAATTGACTTAATGGATGAGTCAGGGGCGAGAACACATTTACTAGAGGTTAAAGTCCCGGCGACAATTAAGTCTTTAGAAAAAGAATGTGAGCTTGCTAAAGAAAAGAAAAGAGAAGCTGTAGAAAAACAAGACTATGAAGTTGCTGCATCTTTAAGAGATGAACAAATTAGCCTAGAAGCAAGGGTTATCCAAGAGACTGAAAAGTGGGAATCTAATCTTAAGACTAAAAAGCGCCAAGTTACTATTGATGATATTTGTGAAACTGTATCTATGCAAACAGGAATTCCTGTTACGCGTTTAGGCGCCGATGACATGAAGATGATTAAAGGTATGGCTGATTATATTAAAGAATCTATCATAGGACAGGATCGCGCTGTTGAGTCTTTATCAAAAGTAATTAAAAGATCTAGAACTGGAGTTTCATCTTCAAAGCAACCTACCGGTTCATTTATGTTTTTAGGTCCAACTGGAGTTGGTAAAACAGAAACAGTTAAAGCACTTTCAGAATATATGTTTGGAGATACTGATGCGATGATTAGAATTGACATGTCAGAGTATCAAGAAAAGTTTACAGTTTCTAGATTAATAGGAGCGCCTCCGGGATATGTTGGTCATGATGACGGTGGACAATTAACAGAAGCAGTAAGACGTAAGCCATATTCGGTAGTCTTGTTTGATGAGGTTGAAAAGGCACACCCAGATATTTTTAATACATTACTTCAAGTGCTGGATGAAGGTAGATTAACAGATTCAAACGGACGAGTTGTAGATTTCACAAATACTATTATTGTAATGACATCTAATGTTGGTGCAAGAAAGTTAGCTGATTTCGGAACGGGTATTGGATTCTCTACTACGTCATCGATGTTAGAAGAACAAGGTAAAATAGATATGGTTATCAAGAAAGAACTTAAGAATAAATTTAGTCCTGAGTTTTTAAATAGACTTGATGATATTGTTTTATTTGATCAGCTTCAAACTGAAGACGTAATTAAAATTGTAGATATTGAGCTTAATAAGTTTATTAAAAGAATGCAAGAAAAAGAATATACTTTTAAATTCAACAAGAACACAAAAGACTTTATAGCAAAAGAAGGTTACGATCAAGCTTATGGTGCAAGGCCGATTAAAAGAGCTATTCAAAAATATGTTGAAGACGCAGTGGCAGATGCAATACTAGATGGTACTTTAAAACAAGGTAAAACTTATACCGTATCAAAAGCTAAGAGCAGTGATAAGCTAATTATTAAGTAAACCTTTTTACATTTATTCATATAACTACTATAGTTATTAAAAAAACAACGCATGGCATTTTCAAATACATTTCAAAATATTATTAAACATATTGACGAGTCTCAAGCTAATGCAGACGCTGCAGATCCAAGAGGACTTAAAGTTAGAGAATCTATTCTATCAAGTTTTATTATAGATCCAGTAACATCAATTGCTAATTTTGAAAATCGTAAATTTAATTGGAAGTATTTAGCAGGTGAATTAGCATGGTATTTAAAGAAAGATAGAGATGTAGACTTTATAGGCAACTTCTCTGGTTTTTGGTCTACGCTAACTAACCCAGATTCAAATGAAATTAATTCTAACTACGGTTCTTTAGTTTTTAATAAAGAACAATTCGGTTGGGTTATTGATTCACTTGTTGCTGACAAATATAGCAGACAGGCTATCATGTTCTTTAACCAACCTAAGTTTCAGTTTGAAGAGAATAAAGATTTTGTTTGCACAATGTATTCTAACTTCTTTATTAGAGATAACAAACTAAACATGAAAGTTCAAATGAGATCTAATGATATATTCTATGGTCTTACGTTTGATGCACCGTTCTTTGCATTCTTAATGCAGTCGGTACATATTAAATTATTGGAAACATATCCAGACTTAGAATTAGGACAATACTACCATTTCGCTGATAACCTACACTACTATGAAAGACATTTCGATTTAGCTGGTAAAATCTTAGAAGAAGAAATAGATCAAAAGAACGAAAGTAATTTTGTACTTAAAAATCCGTTTATTGATTATGATGGCGAGAAAGTATTTTTAACAGAAACCGGCGAAGAGTATTGTAAAGATATTTATGAGTCAATAGGTGAAGATCGTAGCACTCTTAATAGAGAAGAGTATAAGGAATTATTATCCAAATATTTTGTACTGTAAGATGAAAAGAAACAAGGTCCCTAAGATACAGATTGACCCTAATAAAATTCTTAAAGAAGATATCGATAAAGTACTGATGTCTAAATATGATATATTTTACAGAAGAATAGTTGAATTTATATTGGAAAAGATTGAAGGCCCTGAAACAAACAACCTGCTATTAGCTATATTAGTTGATGATGAAGGTGTAGAATATGATATGGAATTACCCAAAGAGGGTTATATAAAATGCCTAGAGAAGGCAATGCAGTATTTTTTACAAATAGAGGAATACGAAACGTGTGACCTCATTAAACAAATGAATAAACAGATATGAATTACTATCCAAAAGATAAAGAGTTTGAAAGATTTGCGAAGTCAGAGCACAACATAAGCTCTAACAAATTAGACTTATATAATAAGCAATCATCTTTAACTCCATATATTCTTGAAGAGCGAGAAATGAGAATGACTCAAATGGACATTTTTTCAAGATTAATGGTAGATAGATTATTATGGGTTGCAGGACCTGTAAATGATAACATGTCTACAATTGTCCAAGCACAATTAATGTTTCTTTCCTCTACAGGAGCCGGAGACATTACAATGCATATTGACTCACCAGGAGGCTCGGTTAAATCTGGGCTATCTATGGTCGACGTAATGGAATATATTCCATGCGATATTAAAACTGTAAATACTGGAATGGCTGCCTCGATGGGTTCTGTTCTATTAGGTGCAGGAACAAAAGGTAAAAGATCTTCATTAAGACATTCACAAACAATGTTACATCAATCTTCTGGTGGATTCAGCGGTAATATCCAAGATGCTGAAATAGATTGGAAGAATTGGCAAGAGCTTAATGATGAACTTTTTATATTATTAGGTAAATACTGTGGCAAGACGGCAGATAGAGTTAAGAAAGACGCGCAACGTGATTTCTGGCTAAATGCTAATCAAGCAATTAAGTATGGTATTATCGACGAAATCATTAAACCAAAATAATAATGGCAACTAGTAGAAAAAAACAAGAAGAGGTTTTCAAGGAACTGGTAAATTTACAACTTAACCCCCATAATAAATGTTATGAGGATGTTAAGGGTGATCCGGAATGGTACATGAAATATCGAACAGATAGAGCAAGTGAAAAAGCTTTCATGATCCGCGGTGTTGAAATTATCAGAACTAAATTAGGCTTAACTAAAAAGTTAGCTGAAAAGGAAATGAGTTGGTTCATCTTACAATGGGGGTTAACAACCACAGAGTCTTTTGATGAAATTAAAACTGAATCTGAATCTCTTACGAAGAACCGTAAGGCATCTAAATAATACAAGTGGACGCAGAAATTAACGGTCCTGCTGACCGTGTTGTGATTAACCCCAAGTATCAAAAAAGAATACAGATAATAAAAGAAGATTTTGATAGGGGGAAACTACTATATACAATACTACACAAAAGAACTTTCTTCCACAAAGCTAAACATGCCGATGTTCCGGAAATGTACAGAACGCATACCACATTTGAAGATGCAGAATCTGCTGCAATATACTTATTAGCTAATTACGAAAAATATTTCATGTAGTAAATCTTGTTTATACTTATAGGAAGTTAAATACATATAACATGAATAAGTATAAAGTGCCGGGATGGATAGAAGAAGGTCCGATGGACCTGGAATATAAAACCTTTAAAATGTTGGCTAGTGTTAAGTCACTAGAATTAAAACTAGCAGGAGGATTATTGATGGATTGTTTATGGGAAATAGACGATACATTAGATTACTTATATAGATATGATGCTCAACAGTTAACCAAAGTAAGACCTACTGAATATGAAATTATGGGTTTACAATGGGAAGACTTAGAATTAGTTTTTACCACAGCAGAAGAGTTAGAAACAAATGCAGTATTAGATAAATTAGTATCTGATGCTATTGATAAGTACGAAGAACTCCATAGTAAATGCAGAGAAGTATGGAGAGATATTGAAGATGATATTAAATATAGTTATATCGGAGATCGAAAGTATTTTATTTCAGATGGATTTGTTTTCATAAAAACCGGTGATAATAAACTACATATCTATTATTTTACTAAACCAACTAAGACTTTTAAAATGCATTGGAAAGATTTTAAAATGCAACATATTAAAACCGAATCATGGGATGAGGTTACTTATTTCAAACGATTAGAAGAAATTGCAGCTAAAAAATCTGGCAAAATTCTAATAAAAGTTAACTTAGAAAATCATACTAAAATAGAAAATCATGCAATGGCAGTAATAAACTATTGTGTATTTAGCCTGCTTCGCAAAGATTATACCTTTTAGTCAGCAAGTTCATAATTTTAAGATGATATATAATAAAACAGAAAAATATAAAACTAATTATGCCAAACGTAACTAGCCAAACATTGTTTGTAGTTCTTCCATCAATGATTAATATCATTAGAGGTCAAGCTACTTCGTGTAAGGTAACTTTACATAAAAACTATGTAGGGAACGCTTTACCAGTACATTTATTACAAGCCATCGAAGTTGATTATATCGATTCAGAAGGAACCGTTGTTAAGACTCAGTCAAAAGCTGCAGCAAACTTAATATATGGATCCGGAGAATTAGCTAATCAAATTTCTTTGGAATTAACAGCAGAAGAATCAGCTGCACTAGATCTTAGTCCAGCAAATATACAAGGTGAGCTTTATTTAAAGTTTAGAATTACCGAGTCTATTTCAACTGTAATCATGCCTAATCTAAAGGCAGGTAACATATATGATGCGGGAGACCAAATCGGAGATATCGTTGCTGCAAGATTTTCAGTACCTTCTACTGTTTACAAAATTCAATCATTAGGAACTACTGCATTTGCAAATAACAATCCAGGTTCTGGTGAAATGATCTTTAACTCTGAGATTCCTTCTCAGATTACTATGGTTAAAGTCGCAAACCAAGATGATAAAGGATATAAAAACCAATGGTTAGAATCAGTTCTAGCAAATAGAATTGGTGTAGATGGATTAACAAATTCAATATTCTTTACTAATATAAACAACACATCTGAATATTCTTTATTTAGAATTACTAGTTATAGTAGAATTGATGTTGATGGTAATAGTGAAGATGTAAACTTAGCGGATGCTATTCAATTAGGACTTATATATGAAGGTAACTCAAACTCTAGTGGTGATGTTTATTCATTAGAAGCTGGTGATAAATTAGGTATCTTTACAGAATCTTATCAAGGTTTATCATCACAAGGTATTCATGTATCTACTCCGAATATTCCAGCAGGCGCTGATGGTGTTAGAGAACTACACTTTACAGGAGCTGCAACTGGTACTGCGGGTAACCAACCAACGGATGGTATTATGACCGTAGATATTCAAGGTCAAAAAGGTGAAAAAGGAGAGATCGGTCAAAAAGGTGAAATCGGTGTAAAGGGTGATGATGGTTCAACCGCATATCAAGTTTATGCAGATTCAATGCCTAACCCACTTAACGAAAGCGATTGGTTAAACTCTTTAGTTGGCGCACAAGGTGATAAAGGTGAAACTGGTACACAAGGTGATAAAGGTGAAGATGGCCAAAAAGGTGAAGGCGGCCAAAAAGGTGCAACAGGTACTGGTGATAAAGGTGAAGTTGGAGATGCTGGAGATAATGGACACAGATATAATACAGTCTCTTCCTCTAGTTTTACACTACCTAATATTAATACTACAACGATAGAAGTTGGTCTAGGTCTAAATTTAGCAGGTGGTCAATTTGTAAAAATATCATATAACATTAATAACTGGCAAGTCTGTGAAGTACAGAGTTACAACGCAGTTAATGGTGAATTAACGATAAAAGCCCCTACTTCTTATGTGGGAGGTCCTATTACCAATACATCATGGACTGTTGTATTAGTTGGAGCTGATGGTGCTGACGGAGTTAATGGTACACCAGGTGCTAAAGGTGACGCTGGTTCTAAAGGTGACCAAGGTGAAAAAGGTATGGATGGAACTGGTAGTAATGGTTCTAAAGGTGATACTGGTGCTAAAGGTGATGCTGGCGTTGGTACGCAAGGTGCTAAAGGTGCTACTGGTGATGCTGGTGATAAAGGTGAAACTGGAGCTTCAGTAACTGGAGATAAAGGTGATGCTGGTTCAAAAGGTGACCAAGGTGATAAAGGTACTACTGGTGATTCAATAGTTGGTGCTAAAGGTGACGCAGGTACTCCTGGTGATAAAGGTGATGCTGGTTCTAAAGGTGACCAAGGTAATTCAATAACTGGTGATAAAGGTGCTACTGGTGATTCAATAGTTGGAGCTAAAGGTGATGCTGGTGATAAAGGTGATGCTGGTGATAAAGGTGCTACAGGTACTGGAACACAAGGTGATAAAGGTGAAGCTGGCGTTGGTGCTAAAGGTGAAGCAGGTAATTCAATAACTGGTGATAAAGGTGCTACTGGTTCAAAAGGTGACCAAGGTGAAAAAGGTGTAGATGGTAATTCTAGTAATGGTTCCAAAGGTGCTCCTGGTGAAAAAGGTGAAGCTGGTGTAGGCCAAAAAGGTGCTACAGGTTCTAAAGGTGAAGCTGGAGCTTCAGTAACTGGTGATAAAGGTGCTGCTGGTGCTAAAGGTGAAGCTGGAGTTGGAACAACAGGTGATAAAGGTGCTGCTGGTGATAAAGGTGCACAAGGTGCTTCAGTAACTGGTGATAAAGGTGCTACTGGTGATGCTGGTGATAAAGGTGCTACTGGTTCTAAAGGTGATACTGGTGATAAAGGTGCACAAGGTAACTCAATAACTGGTGCTAAAGGTGCTACTGGTGATGCTGGTGATAAAGGTGAAACTGGAGCTTCAGTAACTGGAGATAAAGGTGATGCTGGTTCAAAAGGTGACCAAGGTGATAAAGGTACTACTGGTGATTCAATAGTTGGTGCTAAAGGTGACGCAGGTACTCCTGGTGATAAAGGTGATGCTGGTTCTAAAGGTGACCAAGGTAATTCAATAACTGGTGATAAAGGTGCTACTGGTGATTCAATAGTTGGAGCTAAAGGTGATGCTGGTGATAAAGGTGATGCTGGTGATAAAGGTGCTACAGGTACTGGAACACAAGGTGATAAAGGTGAAGCTGGCGTTGGTGCTAAAGGTGAAGCAGGTAATTCAATAACTGGTGATAAAGGTGCTACTGGTTCAAAAGGTGACCAAGGTGAAAAAGGTGTAGATGGTAATTCTAGTAATGGTTCCAAAGGTGCTCCTGGTGAAAAAGGTGAAGCTGGTGTAGGCCAAAAAGGTGCTACAGGTTCTAAAGGTGAAGCTGGAGCTTCAGTAACTGGTGATAAAGGTGCTGCTGGTGCTAAAGGTGAAGCTGGAGTTGGAACAACAGGTGATAAAGGTGCTGCTGGTGATAAAGGTGCACAAGGTGCTTCAGTAACTGGTGATAAAGGTGCTACTGGTGATGCTGGTGATAAAGGTGCTACTGGTTCTAAAGGTGATACTGGTGATAAAGGTGCACAAGGTAACTCAATAACTGGTGCTAAAGGTGCTACTGGTGATGCTGGTGATAAAGGTGCACAAGGTAACTCAATAACTGGTGCTAAAGGTGCTACTGGTGATGCTGGTGATAAAGGTGAAACTGGAGCTTCAGTAACTGGAGATAAAGGTGATGCTGGTTCTAAAGGTGCTACTGGAGATCAAGGTGATAAAGGTGAAGTTGGTATTAAAGGTGCTACTGGAGATCAAGGTGATAAAGGTGAAGTTGGTGTAGGTGATAAAGGTGCACAAGGTAACTCAATAACTGGTCAAAAAGGTACTAAAGGTGATATTGGCTCCGGTGGAGGCGGTGGAAATCTTTACTTCGCGAGAGTTGAATATACAGCGGCTCAAGTTCTTGGTGGTGTTGAATTCTTAGATCCTTCTGGAAATGGAGACTTCTTAACTGCAGGTGCTAGCGTTGGAACAATCGCTGGTAACAATGTTGATTTAACATTTAGTAACGAGCCAACACCTCCAAAAGAAATCATAGCTTATGGTTATCAAGCAAATGAGCAAAGATACGTAATTACACAACTTGATGGTGGTGGTAATAATGCTAACTTCTACGCACTAGGTGCTGTAGAAAGTGTCCACGCATCTAACTTTGGAATTGGTAATCAAGTTACAACAGATATTATGACTCAGTTTGGAGCGGCTAAATTAACGTTAGATATTTCCATGGCGAATCTAGATGCTATTAGAAATCCTGGTGGTTTTGGTCAAGAGGTTGCGGAAGCTCACGCATTCATAATGTTCAGATTTTAATATAATAAACTAAATTAAGGGCGGCTTCGGCCGCCCTACTAAACAATAAAAAGAAAGAAATATATGTCACAATTTACTCCAATCACGTTAACTGGATCATTGTCTTCTAGTACTGGCAAACAACTGTACACAGAGGTAGATGGAACTGGTATGGAAAGCCAAAACCAGTTATTTGACGCGGTCCTTAGTATTACTCCTAAAGCAACAGGAGACGCTTCAACTAGAAAGGCTAATGAATATAATGGTATTGATGTTGAACCTGGTATGTGGGTAACTGATACTAACGGTGATGTTTGTTTAAGAATTAAGTCTATTTCTCAGAAAACACAAATTAATATCGGTTGTGTACTCGAAGATGTTGATATGCTTTCTTATAGATTAAATTCATTTAACTCTATAACAGATGGTAATGCTATTGTAGTATTCTCACAAAATTCAGAGGGTGAAGCAGTTATTACAGACACATCTAGTTTTGTTCCCGGCGGCTTAGATAAAATTCAATCACGTTTCGTAGTAAACGAAGCAGATGATAGAGTTAAATTCTCACACGATTCAGCTCCTACTGTAGAAAAAGGAGATATTGTAACTATTAATGGTTCAGGTAATATTGTAAAATTCGGTACAGCTGGTGGTTCTGCCATTAAAGTAGGTACAGTAATTGATATAATTAGAAACGGCAAAGATATTTTTGTAAAACCATTTAATGATATTATTAGAAATTACAAAGATCCGGAAGCTTTAACAGCTAATCCAGGAGGGGTTTATTATACAGACCCAAATAATGCTGGTGAAATTACAACAGTTGAAGGTGGTAAAGCATCTTATATGCACTTAAATACTGCTATCGCTTCATCTCAGATTGCAGGTACTGCGGTACCCACTGCTATTGATATAGTAATCCTAAATGATATTACTATTTTCGATGGTCCTGGTGGAGATTCAGTTCCAGCAGACATTGATGCATTTAAAACTTTAATTAATAGCGGTACAAGTTCTCATAATGTAACTGCAACTGCGTCAGCAACTCCAGTAAGTATTCAAGGTGGTGATTCCGAACCTGCCTATGCATCTAGTGATTATTATAGTGTAAGTGATTCTTATGTTGTAACAGGTATACAAGGACAACCTCCTGCAATTGGTGAGATTACAATAAGTGACGGTGTAAATGCAGCGCAAACTATTTTATTCGATAACCCAGATGATACATTAAGCTTAGGAGATATCTATGATGTAATTTCTCCAACTGCAATGTTAACTAAATTTCAAGCTGCAATTACTGCAGGTAGTTTAGATCTTGTAGCAGAATTAGTAGATATGACTTCATACGATGGACAAACTATAAAAATTTCAACTACAGGCTCGGCAACAGGAGTTACTCTTACTAATGTAAATCCAGCAGCATTTAGTACTAACGTTGTAGGAACTGCATCATGGACAGGAATTGGTGAGTCAGCTACGGTTGGTTCTCCGG
>ERZ1049444.2916-NODE-2916-length-10751-cov-4.268512_pt1 | contig 10751 bp, 17 predicted proteins | sample MGYA00383101_ERZ1049444 | MGnify/ENA primary metagenome ERZ1049444 (study PRJEB29581, sample SAMEA5548371) | metagenome | biome: marine; feature: coastal; material: water | depth 50 m | study: Short-term variability in the microbial, nano- and picoplankton...
ACAATTTGGCAGCTAAGTTACAGATGGTGGAAATAGATATAATATGAACAGAAGAACCTAAAGAAAAGAAAGAGTTCTTTATAGATAGACAAGAATTCTCCTATCCCTGATTTACCTCAATACATAATAGAAAAAACTAGCAAAAAGTACCAAGAGGTTTATAATAAGCTATTTAAATGAAAATGATACTTTGCACTTAATAATAACTAAATAAGTGATAGTTTAGTTCAATAAAAATTTAATTAATGAAATGCAATAATTCAGTTACCCATACCATTCAGTTGGTATTCAACATGTCATTATAGCATTGATAATTAATAAAACGCAGCTTGTTTAGTAATTCAGTATCTCATACCATTTAGTTGGTATTCAGTTTGTCATTATTAAGCAAGCTGCCATCAATTTAAATAATGTGTGCGGGTAGTAATTCAGTTCCTCATACCATTCAGTTGGTATTCACCAAGCCATCATTGCTCGCACACATTTTTAAAAAAAAAACATATATGAAAAACATATTAAATAATCGGGTTGTAAAAAAATACAACATTAAACAGATAGTAACTATCGATTTAGGTAAGAACATGGCTTTTTATTATGATCCAAATAAAAGTGACAAAACTTTTAAAATCACTCAACAAGAGCTATTGGATTTACCTAATAAATATGAGAATACTTTATTTGTTTCTGAGGGTGCTCATATGGACAGACCAAAGACAATGAAATCACATGCACAAGCCTTCAAAGAGCATGAACTAAGTCTCTTTAAAGATAACTGTAAAAATAATAATAATTTACTAAGATTATTTCCCGAAATGATGTCTTTTGAAACAAGGCAAAAAGGAGAAGAAAAGTCTGACGAGCTAGATCCTATTCACCTCTATAGATATTTAGAAGAGAGTCCTAATTTTATTGATACACTAAAGAATCCTAGCTCAAACTATAAGGCAGATTCAAAGAGACGGGAAGGGTGGAGCATTAAAGATAACATGAACACTGCGTTAAACTATGCTAGACGAACCGAGTATGGTAAAGATGATTACTGGTTAATTAGAGAATGGTTAGAAAATAACATCGAGGAAATTAATAAAAATATAGATGACACAACAAAAAAAGTGTTTGAAGTATCTTACTATAAGAGAGGCAATGTTAAAAAAAGTATACAGCAAGGAGACGTTAATGTAAATGCTTTGAATAAAGGTATTTACTCCATAATTATGTCTTTATTCGAATTTTCAATTGACGAGGATATAAATGTCGCACACAATTTTAGGAAAAGAGAAGAAACCGGCGATTTACCCGGATGGGGTTTTCTTGAAAAATATGTATATCATTTTTCTCCGTTTCATTTGAAAGGTGGTATAGCAAGAAGTAATTTAAAATTTCATAATTATAAAACTTACCTAGCTAAAAGAGCAGTTGACTTCGGGTACAAAATGAAAAAAAAGAAGTTAAATGGCAAAGCGAAAAACCAATTCAACCCACAAGAAAAGAGTTTTTTTAAACAGGCTCAAAAAGAACATAAAAATGCTTGCAAGCAAATGTTTTATGCTGTAAAAAAAGCGGTAAGAAATAATTTAATTAATGAAATGCAATAATTCATGCACTCATACCATTCAGTTGGTATTCACCTTGTCATTATAGCATTGATAATTAATAAAACGCAGCTTGTTTAGTGATTCACTTACTCATACCATTCAGTTGGTATTCAGAAAGTCATTATTAAGCAAGCTGCCATCAATTTAAATAATGTGCCCGCATGGTAATTCACTTACTCATACCATTCAGTTGGTATTCAGCTGGTCATCATCTTGCGGGTACGTTATTACTTTAGCAAAAATTTAAATAATGTGTGCGGGTAGTAATTCAATACCTCATACCATTCAGTTGGTATTCAGCAAGCCATCATTGCTCGCACACGTTATTACTTTTAAAAAAGGCTATATGAAGACTAAACCTATAATTACAATTACTGACATTACAGATAATTTAGACGGATCTTCTTTAGTTAGTTTTGAGACTAATGAAGCGTTCGACAAAATATATCTTAAAAATACCGGTAGAAAAAACTTGACGAACAGAGATTTAGAGAAGTATCTTACAGAAATAATAACAAAAGCAATAGAGGAAAAAGATGGATTTTCCATTAAAAGAAAGAGTAAATGACAATGAATATCAAAAACGAAGTAGTCTTAGCGGTTATCATTATTGCAATAACAGCTCTATTTGTCGCGAATTTCACAATTCTTTTTAAAATGCATGACGACCAACAAATAATTAAGAATAAAATAGACTTAATAAATAAATGACAAGCCAATTAAAAAGTAGTTTAACAGACATTCTTGCAGATGTAGCAGTAGGTGCTATAGTTACAGCGGTATTTTATTTTTTATTTTTAGTAGGAGGGCATTCTTCTCCCCTTGGAGCCGCGTTTGGGTTAGGAGCTTGGGTATTCTGTATTTGGACGGGAGTGCATTGCATGTTGACTGACGGAGGGTCTATTGTTATAGTGAGCCTATTGTTAGGGAGTGTAGGTATAGCAGTAGGGATAGTGCTCCTTATTGTTAGGCTTCTTATGGGGCTATTAGTGTGAAAAATTTATGAAAGAAGTAATAAAAAATATTCTAGACGAATATAACAAATCTTCACCCCAAATAAACTTGGATAGTGATTCAGCAAGGAATGAGTTAGCTGCGTATATAGCAAAAGAAATATCAAAGTCGAAAGAATATGTAACCCCTGAAGAAGAACTTGGGGAGGTGATCCATCATGATGGTCAAGTAATTATCACACTATGATTTCTAAAATTTAGGAAGTTTTGATGCCTAACTTCGCTATTTTAATAGTCTTAGATATACGGAAAGATGGCTGAGAGGCTTAAAGCGCCGGTTTGCTAAACCGGTATACAATTAAAACCTGTATCGCGAGTTCGAATCTCGCTCTTTCCGCGCTTTTAAAAAAAGAAAATAAAAAAAGAAAATAAATAAATAAATAAATATGGAAACAAAAAAAGTATTATTATGGTGGTTCTTATATAACATTGTAGGGACTTTAGCAGGAGCGGGTGTTGGTTTAGTTGGAGGGTTCATCGGTGGATTCTTCGCAGGTATGTTAGGCGCACCTGAAGGATTTCAAGTTTTAATATTAGCTCCTGTTGTTATTGGCGCTCTAATTTGTAACTTCTTCGTCTTTAAATGGGCAGTAGGGAAAATCATAGAACAGTAACAAATGGAAAAAAGTCAAGGCAAACAAATAAACTTCGAATATGTTTCAATATTTAGAACAGATCAAGAGTTTATTAATTATTATGTAGACGGAGTCGGGCAAGTAAAGCAAAGCGATTTTTTCAAAAAAAACAATAGTAGAAAAAATGGCATAGAGTTTGTTTCTTAATTGTAACATCTCATTTCTGTAAAAAAATGTAACACAGGAAGTAAACTACTTTGAATTCAGTCTTGAATGGTGGATTAAAGGAGGGCTTGTTAACGCAGCAGTGTTATCAAGCTCTTTTTTTATAGCTATTTTTTACTTCAATAACAACTACAAGTTCTGGATTATGCGTAGCCATTCTGGCAAGCATATTTTTGCCTTTTAAAAAACTTGACTAAACAGAACCATGACAGTAAGTTAAATGCAAACATAGGCATGAAGTTCGATTTTATAAGAGTAAAAAATTTAAAAAATGGGTTTGCGGAAGTCGAGCTGGATTTCGATGACGAGTTTATATCTTCGTTCGAAAAAAAGACAGGAAAAACTTTTTGTCAAAATAATTTACAAGAATACGTGATTCAAACAATCCAAGACTTAATAGATGAAACCGACAAGTAAAGAAAAACAAGCAGGGAAAGGGTCTGACCCTAGAAACTGTTTCTCGAATAGTTTCAAAAACAATTACGACTTAATAAAATGGGGGGAAAAAAAGGACGATGGTAGAAAAAAAGATAAAAACTGAAGAAGGTTACTGTTTTGATTTAACCTTACAATCAGACTGTTTTTATAACACTTTAAGAGTCTATAAAAATAGGGACGAAGATGCTATCGATTTAAGTCATTATACTTGTGGTTTGCCAGAAAACATAGGAAAAAAAACTTTATTTTGGAGCATGACTTTAAATAAAGAACAGGCTTTGGCCTTGGGTATAGGTTTAATTGATTCTGTAAAAAATGAACAATAATATTCATTCTTGCGATAACTGTAAAAATAGCAACTTAAATGCAGAAGATCTAACTTTAAAACAAACGTACCAGCAAAAAAAAATAAAAACCTTATTCCTCTGTAAAGGATGTTTAGATCATTACGATAAAAATAATGAAATTATTAAAATGCGAAGGTTGCGGTAAAGATTTTGAGTCAAAAAGAAAAAAAAGATTTTGTGACCCTAAGTGCAGAATAAAAAAAGGGTCATCTAGTAAAAAGCAACTTAATTCTAACCAAATAATAATCGAGAAATTCCTCAAAGAACCAAAAAAAACGTGGTCGAATAGGCCCGTAATGATGAGAGAACTTTCTTTTTGTAAGATTTTAACAAAAAAGTACGGAAAAGAATTTTGGCTTAGAGTCAAGCCTAACTTTAAAATAATAAGTTTATCTTGGTTTTTTTCTCCTAGAGGCAGAGAGTATCTACATACAGAAAAAGCTAAACTAAGTCTTGACTTTTCTAAAGAAAGAGTTTACCCTAAAAAAGTAGAAAACGAAAACCCTAAAAAGTTTAAAAAAATCAAGAAAACATTACTTGATTACCTAAGAGGATGAGCAATAAAAAAATAAAAGAGTCTTTATCTCCAATAGAACAAATTGGAGAATACCTGAAAGAAAATAAGCAATTTCATTTAAATTACGAACCTACTTATGATTACACTGTTTCTAGTGGAAGCCTAATGTTAGATTTAGAAATGGGAGGAGGTTTAAAACCTAGTATATTTAGAGCAACAGGTATTTCTGAAGGAGGAAAAACATCATGCTCTTTATCTTTTGCTAAGAACTTTTTAAATACAGTCGAGAACTCCTTCGTTTTTTATGTAAAAGCAGAAGGAAGGCTCTCTGAAGAAATGATAGACAGGTCAGGAATAGATAAAGATAGATTTTTTATATTTAAATCTAATATATTCGAAACAGTTTTAGACGCTATAAGAGGTCTTATTTCGGATAACCCAAAAGATACGCGTTATTTTTTTGTAATAGACTCTATAGATGCTCTCGTTCCGGTTAATGACTTAGATAAACCTTTTACAGAGGCGACCAAAGTAGCAGGAGGGTCCGTTTTAGCTTCTAATTTCTTAAAAAAAATGGCATTGCCTTTAACTTCTAAAGGTCACATCTGCACTATTATATCTCAAGTAAGAAGTACTGTTAAAATTAATCCTTATGAAAAAGCTGACCCTAAAATGACTAATGCTAATGGAGGTAACGCTCTTTTACATTACTCTGATTGGATTTGTGAATTTAAACAAAGATATGCTAGAGATTTAATACCTCCAAACTCGAAAGAGCCAGAAGGGCATTGGTGTAAAATACTTTTTTGTAAGTCAAGCAACGAAAAAACAGGAGTAGAAGTAAAATATCCAATAAAATATGGCAGAACAGGAGGGAAAAGCATTTGGGTAGAATATGAAATTCTAAACATGTTAAAAACTTTTGACATGATAAAGCCTTCAAGAGCTTGGATAACGGTGGAAAAAAGTTTTATAGATGAGCTTTCTGAAAATAATTTTGAAATTCCTGAAAAAGTGCAAGGAGAAGAGGCTTTTAGAAAACTATTAGAAGATAACCCTGATTTAACAAAGTATTTGTTTAATAAATTCAAAAAAATACTCGAAACATCAACGTGAGACTTTTAAATATTTACGGAAGGTCAGTAAATAAAAACGTAGCTAAATACTTAATAAATTGGGATAAACCTTGCAGGTCTAAGATTCAATTAAAAGTAAAAAAATTCTTTGAAGAATATTGGATTAATCATATGTGCTATGAAGAATTCCCTGTTTTTGGGTCTAGACTAAAGGTTGATTTAGTAAACATGACAAAAAAAATAGCTGTAGAAGTGCAAGGGGAGCAACATGATTCTTTTAATAAGTTTTTTCACAAAAATAAGAGATCCAACTACTTAAGTTCTATAATAAGAGATCAGCAAAAATATGAATGGCTTCAATCAAATAATTTTAAAGTTTTAGAAATAAAAAAAGAAGACATGTCTCATTTAAGCAGGGCTTATATTAAGCATTCTTTCGGAATAGATATTTAAAAGTGTAATGAAAAAGATGAGCAAAAAGCAAGAGGAGTCTTTTATGCCCGAAGAACTTCTAACTAATATAAGCGAGTGGTCTTATGGGGGGTACGTATTATTTAGTTTCGATGGAGAGGGCAGGCCTCAAGTTCATAGTTCTGCTCCCGACGAATTAAATGCCATGTCCCTTCAGTTCTTTATTAGGGGATGGTCTAAGGCTATGGATGAAATAAGTAGAGAAAGTTTCTTGCAAAATATAGCTGAGAGTGTAAGAGGAGACAACGAAGACGAGGAAGACGGAGAAGAAATATGAGTAAAGATACTACAAGTTCAAATTATTATCCCAATAATGAGGAAGAGTTACCCTCTTTGAGACCTATTGTCCCCGATGAGCCTAGCTCGTTAGAAGAAACTCAAGAAATTAAAAGTCAGCCAGAGTCTTACTCAAGCGTAGAAGAAATAGGTATTGAGCTCCCCGATATTCCTCTTCCAGACGAAGAAGAGGTAGAAGAAGAGATTGTTGACACTTTTGAAGATTCAGCTTTTAAATTTGCTGTTGTTGGAGTGGGACAAGGAGGCTCCAGAATCGCAGAGACTTTTTGGCAGTTAGGTTATAGAAGAGTAGGGGTAATTAATACAGCTAAACAAGATTTATCTTTAATAAAAGTCCCTGAGCAGAATAAGCTTCTCATTGGAGACGGAGGAGCAGGAAAAAATCCTGCAAAAGCAGAAGAGGTTTTTAAGACGAGATACGAAGATATTCTAGATTTCTTAAAAAAGGTTTTTGGAAGAGGCTACGAAAGAGTTATCGTATGCGTGGGCGCAGGAGGAGGCACAGGAGCAGGAGGAGCAGCTTCAGTATTAGAAATATGCCATGACTTAAATCAATCTTTAGGTAAAGAAACCAAAGATACAGACGCTAAAGTTGGATGCATTGTTGCTTTGCCAACTAGAGGAGAAGGAATCAAGGTTCAAGAAAACTCTAAAAAGACAGTCTCTAAAATAACAGATTTATGCAAGGCAGGAGTTATATCTCCGCTAGTTATTTTAGATAACGAAAAAATAAAACAACTTTACCCCCGTCTTTCTGTCAATCAGTTTTGGAATACCGCAAATAGCAGCATTTGTTCGTTGTTACATTTGTTTAACCAAATATCTGCCAAAGAATCTTCTTACACAACTTTCGACAAGGCAGATTTAGATACTATATTTTCTTCAGGAATAATAACTTTCGGAGCCACTCCAATAAAAGATACTTCAGAAAGTGCTATCTCTTATGCGATAAGAGATAATCTCAGAAAAAATATTTTAGCAGGAATAGATGTCTCTACAGGCAACGTAGCCGCTTGTATCATCATTGGGGACAAAGAATCGTTAAATAACATCCCTCAGACAAGTTTAGAGCACGGTTTCGAACAATTAAGCAGAATGATGGGGAAAACCTCGACGGTGCATAGAGGGATTTATGCAGGGTCTAAAAAAGGCTTGGCTGTTTATACCGCAATAGGAGGCCTGCAAGCCAAAGAAAATTTATTTGACTATTTCTTTAAAGTTGATAGAATGTACAAGTAAACATTATCAACTAATCAAAATATGCCTTTATTCTGCCTTAAGGTTGAGAAGCATGTCCTTGGAGGACTTCTCAAGCATCCGAAGATCTTTGCCGAAATAGATTGCTTTCTAGCTCCCGAAGATTTTTCAAATGATATCAACAGGTCTATATTCTCTGTTATAAGAAGCGTTCTTATAGCTGGAGAACAAGAGATAGATCATATCGTAATAGCTTCTAAACTAACAAGTTTAGGCATCTCTACTAAAGGTGATGTTAGCATTTATGAATATGTTGAATCTTTATCTTTTTGTTCCCCTTCCGAAAAAGGAGTTATTTCTTCAGCTCAAGAATTAGTTAAATACAGAATTAAAAGAGATTTAAGTAACACTGGAAAAAAACTAGTTAAATTTGCAGAAGAGTCAGGAGAACAAGAAGTAGACGAAATAATTAGTCAGTCAGACTCTATTTACTCTGAAAAAATAGATTCGTATGATTTTCACGATGCCCCAATCAATGTCCTTGAAGGTATCGAAGAAATTATAACTGAAAGAGCGGAGAACCCTATAAACGAATTTGGTTTAACTACTCCTTATCCAGAATTTAATAGGCTTTTCGGAGGATTAAGAAAAGGAAACTTATACGCAATAGTCTCTCGCCCTGCTCAAGGAAAAACTACTTTTCTCAATGATCTTTGCTTAAATACGGCTATACAAAATAAAATACCTGTTTTAGTCTTAGATACAGAAATGACGACAGAGGAAATAACATTTAGAATGGCTGCTTCTCAAACAGATATTCCTTTATGGCACCTCGAAACAGGTCAGTGGAAAAACAACAAAGAGATGAGTTCTAAAATGCAAAAATTCTTAGAGCAATTAGATAGTCATAAATATTTTCATTACCATGTCAGAAACAAAGGTATAGATGAAATATGCTCTATCATAAGAAGATGGCATATGAAGGAAGTAGGAAGAGGAAATGATTGTATTATAGCGTATGATTACGTTAAGCTTACGGGAGAAAAAGTTTCTCAAAACTGGGCCGAGCATCAAGCTATAGGCGACAAGATTGACAAATTGAAGAAAATAGCAGAAGAGATAGAAGCTCCCCTTGTTACAGCCATGCAAATGAACCGCTCTGGAGAAAGCAGAAATAGAGACAGTTCCAGCTTGACGGACGACAGCTCTGCAATTTCTCTTTCGGACAGACTTCAATGGTATGCAAGCTTTGTTGCTATTTTTAGAAGAAAGACTATAGATGAGTTAGCTTTAGATGGGCAAGAATTTGGAAGTCATAAGCTTATAGCCATAAAAACTAGATTTCAAGGAAGGGACGCTGCTGGGCATAACGATTTAATAATGAGACAATTTGTAGAACAAACTGACGCAGGAGCTGATATAGTTAGCGAAAGGTTGGTTTCAAACTACTTAAGCTTTGACATTAGTAATTTTAAAGTGAAAGAAAAAGGCTCTTTAGAGGATATAATAAGAGCAAATAACGGACTCATAGATATATCTCAAGAAGATCAGAGACAAGAAGGATCTATAACTTTTTAATAAAAAAATGAATAAAGTTTACGAAATTCTTTCAGAATTAGGATATTCTCTCAAAGACTGCGGTTCTGAATATAGAACTTCAGCTCTTTATAGAGAGGGGGATAACGAAACATCACTTAGGGTTTATAAAGATTCAGGAAAGTGGCACGATTTCAAAGAGAACAGGTGGGGGAGTCTTCAGGATTTAGTAAAATTAACTTTAGGGACAAAAAATATAGAAGAAGCAAAAGGATTCTTAGAAAAAAGAAGGTTTTCTGAAGTTTCATATGTAAAAAGTCCTACGATTGAAGTAGAAAAAACGTTCCATGAAAAAGAGTTAAGCGGGTTAATATCAGACCATTCTTATTGGGAAAGAAGAGGAATAGAGTCTTCTGTCGTTTCTCTGTTCGAAGGAGGGGTATTAGTCTCTGAAAAGATGGCAAGAAGATATGTTTTTCCTATTTATAATTCTAAAAAAAAGATAGTAGGAGTTACAGGAAGAGACATTACAGGAAACAGCAGGATAAAATGGAAGCATTTAGGAGATAAAGTAAATTGGATATACCCAGCCAAATATAATGTTAAAATTCTTAAGCAGAAAAAAGAAATATATCTTGTAGAAAGTATAGGAGACATGCTTTCGTTGTGGCAAGCAGGAATTAAAAACACCTTAGTAACATTCGGATTAAATATTTCTCCTAAAATAATTTCATTTATTATAAAGATAAATCCTAACAAAATTTACATTTCCTTTAACAATGATTCGGGTGACAGCTATGCAGGGAATAAAGCCGCAAAAAAAGTTTTCGCTAAATTAACTAACTTTTTTGATTCAGAAGACGTAGAAATTAAACTGCCTCCAAAAAATGATTTTGGGGAAATGACAAAAGAAGAAATTTTAAAATGGGTAAAGTAAAAGAAAAAGTTCTATCGGCATCAAGATTAAAAACCCTAGAAACGTGTTCTTGGTCTTATTGGTGCAATTATTCCCTGAGGTTACCTCAAAAACAAAACGAAGGAGCCTTAAGAGGAACTTTGTGCCACTTAATATTCGAACTTCTTCTGAAGAAGAAACACAAGAAACATTATGATGAGATTCTATTAAACAATAACGTTTATTTTGAAGGACCGATAAGAAGATTGATTTTCAAACATCTCAACAAGATGGAAAACGATTATGACTTACCTTTAACAAACGATGAAAATACGGAATTAATTAATAAAATGATTCTGATTGGGCTAAAAACAGATTTTTTTGGAGAAGGAGGACAAGTAACAAATCCTGAGTTAGAGTTCTTGTTAGAAAAAGAAGACCCCAAATATAAAATAAGAGGATTTATTGATAAGCCTATTCTTTACGAAAAAGAAAAAAAAGTTAAGATTGTCGATTATAAAAGTAGCAAGTATAAATTCAGAGGAGAAGAACTAAAGTCTAACGTTCAA
>ERZ1049444.2917-NODE-2917-length-10750-cov-6.245629_pt1 | contig 10750 bp, 13 predicted proteins | sample MGYA00383101_ERZ1049444 | MGnify/ENA primary metagenome ERZ1049444 (study PRJEB29581, sample SAMEA5548371) | metagenome | biome: marine; feature: coastal; material: water | depth 50 m | study: Short-term variability in the microbial, nano- and picoplankton...
TTTTCATTCAATATTGCATCTTCCAAAATCTCAGCATGCCTTGCTTTGTAGAAATTAGCTCGCTCTTTATCTGTAATACTCTCATGCTTACAAGTCGAAGCACAATTCGGAGTTTCAAATATTTTTACCTTATAAATCTGCAATCCCGTATGAGAATCTCCGTATAAAGTATTCACAAGGATCTCCATTGCAAGGTAAACCTCTCTTGTGATATTCTCCACTGACGGATTACAGTACTCTCCTTCTCCAGCCAATGACATTAGCCAAAGTTTCGTTCCGTACTCCTCTGTTGTTTGAATAAGTTTTTCGTCGTGTGGGTTGAGGATCATTCCATGGTCGAGTATATCGTCGATCCATTGTAAGAACACGCGTTTAATCTCTTTAAAATCGATTGCGTATCCAATCTCTTCCATATTCTTATGACTGAAGCTTACTTCTGCCAGATAGGTGTGGCCATGAATATTGTAGCATTTCATGAATTCATTCATTACCCTATGACCGGAGTCAAAATTACATTTCCTAGTTATAATTTGCATTTAGTGTCTCTGTTTTAAATGTTAATATTTATTTTTATCTTATTACTTTTGTTGAATATTGTATTCCAATTCTAAATTTCTCATCTCGCTTTGTATACTAATGGTTTAACAATCTCTTTAAAAACTTTCAATGCTCCATTGTAATCGGGAGAATACCTCTTCTTCCATTCAACACCCTTGGAATATGCTACTGCGAATATACAGTATTCTCTCTCGAACATATCCCACAACTCTTCTTCAGTTAGTGGATCCAACTCCATTACAATTAACGACTTTCTCAACTCTATTATTTGATCTGCTTTCTTCAAAATATCCATAATTATACTACTCTTAGCATTTTGTTAAACAAATTCTTTGCATGCTTCCAATCAGAAACTTCTTTATCCATTGCCCATACTGGGACAACCAACCTATATTGTCTCTCACCAACGTGAACCGTATATCCAACATACTTGTGATTCTCACATTCGTCAATTGAATCTACGTTATGAGTCATCCATTGGTGGATACCATCGATATAAGATCCACAGATCCCTGCATATGCTGATAACTCACCAGCAACGCTACACAAATTCTGAGCGAACCCAATTCCCAAGATTAAACTTCCATTTTCTTCGTCGTACTTTAATGTTTCTCTAAGTGTCATAATGATTTGTTGTTTTAATTATACTGTAAAGATACAACAATTTTTTAATCCACCAAACTTTTTTAGAAATTATATTCAAATTTTCTTCGAACGTACTTGGATTCCTGAGAACCCTCTCCTCTTAATCCTTTTAAAAGCTTTATTAAGAACTTTGCATTAACAATAGTATCAGCCAAGGCCCTGTGTGCTCCGGTCAATGTAATATCAACTGCATTAGCACAAGTCCCTAATTGATAATTTGGTAATTCAAACCATCTAAGTCTAGCCCACTCCAATGTATCTATCATTTGTGTAGGGCACATTACCTGCTCGAGGTTCCCCTTATTCTTATTATAGAGCTTTGTGAGAAAGTCGTTGTCAAACTTCTTAATATTATGTCCGGCCAGTATGGGTTTCTTATTCCCATGTGTATGGTCGGATATAAATTTATCAATTCGCTTAAAGGCTTCGTCCGGCATTACGCCCTCATCGACAATCATCTTTTTCGTTATCTTTGTCACCTCCAAAGCTTGTGGGTTGTAAACATGGTCAAAGTAAACCTCTGCTATGTCCTTAAAGTCTGTTTCCAGTAGCTGCAAATATTGTGCATATGAAATAATTCCATCCGGATATGCCTTTTCCACCATCACCAAAAACTCTCCCACGGCATCAACCAGTGGATCAATACTTTTCGGAGTAATTGATTGTCCCTTAAATTTTAGGGTCTTGATATTTGTGTCTGAATCCTTTTCTCCTAAATTCTTAAAGAGGATTTTTGCCTCCTTTATCGGATCAATCTCCCTTTCCCTAAGATCCAGCTCCGGGAATATTCTAAAATCTAGTTCATCGACTATCTCCAGGGTCTCCAGATCAATTGCTACCATCGCTATCTCAGTAATGGCGTTGTATTTTGAATATAGTCCACCTGTCTCCAGATCATATACCACAATTTTATTATACGGGCTTTTCATTTTATATAGTTTTATTTAGTTATTAATTCTTTTTTCTTTAGACCTAACAAACCTCCGGCAAAAACGAAATTTTTTACGCAACAAAAGCGTTTTGTCTTCCATTACGTGGAGTTAAACTTTTCTCAGTCTAAAAACTCCGGAAATCTCTCCTTGTTTTTCTCATATATATTCATGGACTTTTTATCTCCAAAGTCCCACTGAGTATGATGCTCCAAGCAAAGGTGGTTTATGTTGTTTATATCCCTCCTTAAATGGGAGGCTATTGATTTTGGTATTACGTGGCTATATCTCCATCGTGCTGCCACATTAAAATTATCATCTAAAAAGAAATCCGGTAACTCGGTACCACACTCCTCGCACTTATGGTCTGATTGCTTAAAGCACTCGAGATAAAAATCATTATCCAGCTTTATCTCTATGTCAGTTTTCTTGGTTCCCTTCTTTTTCCTAACCTTGGTACCCATGTCTACTTGATACCTAACCCTAGTTTCCGCAGGTTTACCAGACTTTTTATCTTTTCTGTTAAAAGTATACGTCTTACCATATTTGGATCCGTGTAACCTTATATTATTGCAATCTTGACATAAGCCAAAATGCTTATTCACAATCTCCCGGTCTCTATTACATTCACTACACGCCATTTCTTATTTTTTAAAATATGCTTTCTCGGCTTTCCTCATCTCCCTTCTTATCTCATTAACCCTATCTCTCAATTCTTTAGTACCCTCTCTATGGAGTTGTGCTACGATTTGACCTTCTTGTTTCTTTAATTCGAAATACTGTTTTTTAAGCTCTACTTTTTTCATACGATAAAGATAAAGCAAATAATTGATTCCACCACAAAAAATCGCACTTTTTTTTAACCCCCATTTTTTAACTCAACGTAATTGAATAAAACAAAGAAAAAAAAATAGGGGAGAAATAAGGTAAATTTGAACACTAGATATTAGTGTGTATTTCAAAGTGGGGTAAATCAACGAATCTGATCCAGTCTCCTCCCCAGTGGAGTGTATAAGACTCGGGGATAAACCCCTCATCTTTCATTAAGTCAAATTCTTGTTTAAAAAGCCCCGCGACCTCGTGATATTTCTTCTTGCAGTCCCAGCATGCTCCGTGTTCATCGAATATAAAGATATCCCATGCCCACCCGGTCTGATGGTATGATTTCTTTTTAAACCCATCCAAGTGTGTTACTTTCGGTCTTTGATGGAAAAGGTTGTTTTGTCTCTGCGGAGTCCTTTTTCCTCCGTCTCTTGGTATACCGAAGTCATGCTCCGATTTTTTCAACACTCGACTTACTATCAAGAATACAATATCCTCTACTCCCTCAAGATTCTTCTTCGAGCTCTTACTTAGTTTATGTGTTGCCATGTTTAATAAATTAAAATTAGCGCTATTCCGACTCCTGCCGGTACCAGCTTTATGAGATTGTCCGATAATTCAAACCCCCCATCAAGTCTATCCATGAATCTGTCGAGGATGGAACTCTTTCCGTAAAACTCCCATGCACCCCAATTCATTTTTGCAAAGATGGCGTCAAAAGCTGTCCACCTCCAGCTGGCCGCTATAAGGGTTGCCCCAAAAGCTTCTACCAAACTATGTCCGTCTAGTCTATGGATAAGTAAATATGCAGAAATAGCATAGAGGAGACCATCAAACGCGACTGATTTGCCGTGGTTGATGATCCTCTTTTGCTTATTCTTGGCGTTATTGTCCCACCATAGCTTGAATACAAGTAATGCATTCACTACTATAATAAAATATGCTACGCCGTTCATGTTACTTCTTTTCCATTTTCTCTTTCCACCTATCTAAGATTCTTTTCTGACGGTTAGATAACTGTTCTGGATCAATATCCATCCCGGTTGTCTTTGCATCGCCCAATCTTACTCTTGGCGGAGTGATAGGATCCCTTTTCGCTCTCATTCCCTTGAAGCTGTTTATTAAACCGCCTCCAAAGAATAATGAAAAGATGATCGTTATCGGATTAATCATCGTAATACTAATGTATTCGATTAAATGATCTATCTCCAGTCCGAAACACAGCATTATAAATGCCGTTAGTACCATTAAAAGAAATACTATACTGAACGATATGCCTATAAAGCGTTGGGCTATTTGAAATCCTGTTGGCATTACTTTAAGCCACTCTAGCTGATATTCAATTACCTCTTCTTTTGTAAGGCCCCAATCGTCAATTTTATCTAATACTTCTTTTGAACTTAACGTTCCGAATATAGATCTGAAAATTTGCCACATTATTTATGTTTTTCCTGTTTATTACCTAGCTCTTCTGCCCATTTTTCAATTGCATTATAAATGCCGGCGGGAGGAAACTTGCCGTCCGATATAATTCTTGAACTTCTTATTATTGACATCGCAGGATAAAGAAACACCGTTAGTCTTAATATCATTGTTAGATATGTAATTACAATAGATGCTTCTCTTGTCAGATATTTTAATCCTTCAAAAATTGCACCAACTACAAGCACTAACAAGGACTTAACTACAATGCCCTTTATATTCTCTCTCCAATGAAAGTCTTGAGTCCAAAGCCAATGCTTCAGTGATCCCAAGAGCCAGTCGAAGAAGATTGCCATCATGACCAAGTTAATGTATAACACATTACTCAATGCCCAATTCTGCAAATCTGCCCACACCACCATAGGCGAGAGAAACAGAGCTATTTTAAAGCCTGCTATGAGTTTTGTAACAGTCATTCCCGAAGATGCTGTTGTCGACACTAATATCTTCAAACTCTGAAAGACATTAGTTAAAAATATAAATTTCATTCTCCTAAACATGATTTATTATCGTGATTAATGTGTCGCAGGATTGCTTCTTCAATTTTACTTTACTCCACCTCTCCTTTGTCACTAATTAATATCCCCGTAAAAACTTAAAAACTATTTATTGTTACTTACTATAAAGTAAGCGCCTACCATTGCTATGATAAACATCAATCCACTCCATGGTGAGCCCAATTCTATTCCACAAAGGGTTAGAATCCCGGCTGCAACCACTCCCATAACCATCGCCACCAACATGATCTGCATTAACATTGGTAGTGTTTTAAACTTTTCCATACTTTCTTATTTTTTAAAACTACCGGTATTAATTCCGAACCTCTCGGCCAGGGTAATACCCAAAAGTGATGAACCTAATCCAATTAGCGTCCACCAAATGTCGATAGGAAATTCATACAAAAACTGCTTTTTAGCAATTGCCATTCCTAATCCGACAATCCAATGAACCACCGCCATTAAGATTGCCACTCGAACCAATAGTATTCCCATAACTCGTTTTGAGCTGGTATTCCCATCGATATCTTGATTTGCTTTATACTCCATATCTAAAAATTTTAATAAGCCCTCTAACTTAATGAATCTTGAATTGTTAAATTAATTTTCGTTGTTAAAAAATTCGTTAGTTAATAATTTCCACTGTTTCTTGTCAAATATCTGGTGAGGGAATCTAGTTCCCATTATATGCCAGCATCTGATATGACAATGTTTCAATCCTATCGAATGACCTATCTCATGATACATCACCTTTTTGATGAGGTTGTATTTGTTCACATAGAATCTGTTGATAACGATTATCTTTTTAACAGGATCATAGAATCCGTATAAATCAGGTGTCAACATTCTTATTTCGATTCGTTTGATATTCTTGAGTAAGGTACCCGGATCATAACCAGCTTTCCTGGCGTCACGTCTGAACATCCTCACATACTTACGTAGTTCAGGAGCAACCTTCATAGGCTTATCCCTTGTGACCTGTAAATAAATTTCATAGCTTGTTTGTTGTGAATAATGCATTCTAGCACTTACACACGTTGATACTGATGCCGCTAATAATATTATTAACGCCATTCTTTTAAGTCTATACATAAGTTCCTGTTTTGTAGATTTCTATCACAATTTCGAATCGTTAAAGAACCACCCTAAGGTGGTCCTTTTAGATTCTATGTAATTATACTAATGTTACCCCACCTTGATTCTGTGCGGTTAATCCACTTACTTCATCAGTCCAAGTATTGACAGTTTTTTGACCAGCAAAATTAGCAACCAAACCAGAGGCTGTATCAGTCAAGTCAATCTGTAAATCATCTATTTCTGATTGACTTAGTGCCTTGTTGTAAAATTGAATATCAGACATTTCACCATCCAAGTCTAGCCCATTAGCAGTACCAAACGCTGTAGCCTTTCCATCAATAGAAGAGACAAAGTCACCGTCATTAGCAGAAGCTACATTAACTCCATCAACATATATCTTCATGAATGTACCGTCATAAGTAGCAATGTATATGTGTTCATCGCTATCAATAGAACTCCCAACAACATTTGACGTTTTCAACCTAAATCTCAAGTCATCCCCAGCAGTAGCTCCAAATCTTAAGTTTACAGAACTAGTCTCTTGACCTACAAACGTTTGGTTTATTCCACTTCCCGAGAATTTACCTTTAACTACCCAAGATTGAGCTACAATACCGTTTCTAAATGTAGTAGAGTCCGTTACAAAATGAGCAGTGGAAGTTCCGTCAAACACGTATTTTGGAGATACAACCTCAGCCACGTTATTTGTAACAGATCTATTAGTAATATCCTCCAATGCGTTACCTGATGAATCTACGAAATCACCAGTTGATTCAGAATATGATAATGTGATTGTTTCACCAAACACAACAGCATCAGCAAGAACACCTGTCCAAGTTGTACCTGATCCACTCAATGAAGAGAATGCACTTGACGTTGTGCCAGCGATTGCAAATCCAAGATTTGTACCACTAACTGACTCATCAAATACCATGACAACATCGTTAGGATTTGCATCTTCGACAGTTGCAGTTAATAATTCAGGAGCCATTAGATCTGGCACAATTATCTCATCGTTATGTTTAACACCTCCAACTGTTGTTGGGTTAGAACGCTCATCACCATTTGAATCATAGTAAACCTCATTACTTCTTGCAACATCAATGCTTGTAAACGTTGCTTGAGGTTGATACGACGCGTTTAATAATGGATCCACTCCAGTTATTGCACCAGTACCCTCACCAGCAAAACCGCCGTAGAATAAACTATCAACAAATATGAATGAGCCTTGTCCACTACCTATTTTATCATTGCAATCATTTACAATACAGTTTATAAATTCGTTAGATGAATCAAAATAATCTGGTGTAGTGCCTGACTTATAAAAATCAGGAGCATTGTCAAATGTACAGTTAATAAATTTATTCCTTTCGTTTGGTAATGTCACACCCCCATCGACATTAATAAATGAAGTATCAGCGTTAGAAAATATTGTGTTTATCACAGTATTGTCAGAGCCTCCATTTTGATTAAGACCTCCATCTTCAGTTGAATCAAGAAAACGCACTGAGTACTCAGCATTGTTTACATGACTATTTTCAACACGATTAAATGAAGTACCATCACGAAACATTATCGCACGATTATTTACTCCTTTTGTGTCAGAATCAATAGTAATATTTCTACCTATATTATGTTTAATTGTTGAATGACGATATTCTAAACCACCATTACCACAATTATTGACAGTCGAATTTTCGACAAGACTGTGTTCTAAAATACCACCAGAACCTTTCATCCCAATTCCATGACCAGTATGTGTTGCATTTATATTCCTATCAACAGTCGAATTGATTACACATTGAGAATGTCCATCCGTTCCACCGTACATTGATATGTAATAATCCATTGACACAGCACCAGAAGTACACGAGTAAAAGTTATCATATAAATGCGATTTGTTATATAATCGAACACCACTATTCGTCATGTCACGAGAATAACAATCTGTCAATCTTATTTGTTGATGTCCATTTGCATTTGCAATAAATCCAAATTGACCAGTAAATGCGTAACAATTCGATATGTGTTGAAAACTATTTAAGTCAAAACAATTAGTACCACCATCAACTTGGATATTCTCAGCGATGATATATTTACGTGATGATATGTTTAACGATCCATTTATTCTTGGAAGTTCAGCAGCGTTCGGATTCAATGATTGACTACGAGTCGGCATATAACTTGAACCATCACCAATAGAAGTTTTATATCCTACTAATTTTATAGGGCTTCCAACTGTTCCAGATGATGATAAATTAAATGTGCCACTATAAGTACCTTGTTTAATATACCAAGTTTGACCAGCACTCGCATTTGACATACAATATGATAATGATGCAGCACTGCCCTCAGAAGTACCATCCCCGGAACCCGAATCAGATACATACCTTATGGTTGATGCTGTTGGTTGATCTATATTATTTTGTATGTATTGCAAAGTGAAATCATGACAACCAGTTGAATTTCCAGCTTCTTTACGAATAAGAATATTATCGTAATAAGTTAAAGGTGCTGACAATGTAAAGTATCCACTTGTTTCATTTATTTTTGTAACACTTGAAACTGTTTTACCTTGCACAGTAAAATCACTTGCAAGAATACCATCTGGATAACCTAATGGAGTTTCAAAATTAACATCCGTTTGATACGCGTTTGTTATTTTAAAGTTAGTCATTATAGGTTTTAATCCTGTGTTCTCCACAACTGCCTCATCAGCACTATTAACTGACCCCGCTGTTGTTAAGTCAGCTCTTTCGTTGCCGTCTTTGTCATAGAATATATCTGTAATCCTACCAAACTGGATAGTAGAAAATGTTGCCTGTGGCTCATAATTAGCATCTAAGTCAGGGTTTACCTCTTCAATGTTAGTTCCGTAACTTGCAAATGAGTTGTCCCAAAATACAGTATTTGACCATGTGCCAGAATTATCGGTTGTTAAACCTCCCTGAACTATATTGTTTTTAAATATATTCCTTGTAAATGTAGTTGTTACATTTGTGATGTCATCAACATTCAAAATCGTATTGTGATAAAAGTTGTTGTCATTTGATGAAGTGCCACTATCGGCAGTCACGAAATTAAGCATAGTGTCAAATACATTATTTCTAACTGTATTTTCAAATCCACCTTTAGCACCATCAGTAGAAGCATCTTCACCACTATTGTGGAATCTCACCCCCATGTTACCGTTTTTAACTATATTGTTCTCAAATGTATTGTAAGAAGCACCATCTCTAAAGTGAGTTCCAATTACTTTAACCGGTTCATTAATCCCTTCGATAATGTTATTTCTTGCAACACAATATCTTACCTGTGAATGTCTAAACTCAACACCACCTCTATTATCAATAACATTGTTGTTTTCTACCAATGCATGTTCAATAGTGGAATCTGGGTCGGTTGCATCTTGATTTGCTTTTAACGATATACCATGTCCATTGTGTGACATCGTTGGAAAACGTCTAACATAACAATCTAATACAGCGTTGTTTGTTCCAACTTCACCCCCATTGATTGATATGTAATAATCAGTTCCACTATTAAGTGTCTGTAATGTTGTTACAGACCACGTATCTTGTATCAAGTTATTCCCATTTCGTAGTCTAAAACCTGATTGATAAACATCTTGAGAATAGCATCTTATGATTTTTGAATTAGAACCTAGTACAGCATCAAAATTATAAATCCCATATCCACCCTCTTTGAAATAGCAGTTTTCAACACGAGTGCCAAAAGCTCTTGCGATTTCAACACCGTATGTTTCAGCTGGATTTTCAAATTGTAAGTTTTTTAGAATATAATAATCTCTTTTATTTACTTTAATACCATGGCCATCAAACAGTGGCATAATTGTATTATCGAAAGTCATTCCATAAGTACGAGTCCGTTCAACGTCTTTTGCATCGTTGTTATAGCCTTCTAGCCAAATCGGATTAGCAATCGTACCGTCTGAACCCCCTAATGATAAATAAGAAGTATAATCTTCAGCAATCATCATTACTTTCATACCGGGTGAAACATTCGCAGCGATTTGCGTAACATCCCAAGCATTCGCCTCATCGACCCCAGTCTTTGAACCAGAACCAGCATTCGATGCATATCTAATTGCCGTTGGAGTTGGCTCAGCTATATTGTTAGTAATACGCTGAACCAAGAAGTCGTACGTCACGCTGTTATCTCCACCCTCTTTTCTTATAAGTATTTGAGAGAAATAGTTTAAGTTAGCAGATGTTGTTAGGTAATTATCAACAGTATTTATACCTGTTATTGTAACTCCATCTATTACAAATGTAGTATAATCAACACCAGTGACTGGCCCTAAAGGAGTGTCAAAATAAATCCTATCAACATGGGTATCTTCCACCCTAAAGTTAGTCATTATCGGTTTTAATCCAACCACAGGAGTAGTATTGTCAAATACTAATTCTGTTCCAAGATATAATTTTATTATATCTGTTTCGCCTAAATAAATTTTGTTTATCGGTTTGCTTCCTATTTTTATCATGCGTCTGTTATTATATAAAACGTTGTCGATACTGGTGTACCAGCATCGTATTCTGCTTGCGTCAATGATACTACGTTCAATACACGATCAGAACCCACTGGCTCAGCTGCAAGAACTGAACCCACAGTATTGTCTCTCATGTAGTCTCTAGTAATTGCCATTGCCCCACCATTAACATTGTCAATGTTTGCACTTGTGTTCATTGGTAGATTAAGACCTACACCATATCCATG
>ERZ1049444.2925-NODE-2925-length-10733-cov-7.973216_pt1 | contig 10733 bp, 4 predicted proteins | sample MGYA00383101_ERZ1049444 | MGnify/ENA primary metagenome ERZ1049444 (study PRJEB29581, sample SAMEA5548371) | metagenome | biome: marine; feature: coastal; material: water | depth 50 m | study: Short-term variability in the microbial, nano- and picoplankton...
TAGTACTGGTGGTTTCATGTTTAGGGCGTGGTGTGGTCTGACCAGATTATATTGCCTAAGCCAAACATTGATGACGACTTTGGCCTATTTTGCTGTTTGGAACCACTCGGCGTTGAGGACTTCTCTTCGGAGTGTTCCATTAAAGCGTACGTTGTACCCGTTCTCCCAGGATGAGCCTGGATATATTTGAATATGTTTGATCCCACATTATTCTTTCTCAATTCTTATAGTATATTTTTTCAACTTTGCAGAGCTCGGCTCCGGCTGCAAGGAGGCAATGTCAGAATAAACGATCTCGTCCACAATAGCCCCCCCAAGTAGCTATGCCGCTATGCCAATCAATTTTCATTCCGCTATTTCAAAACCAGTCCAGAGATTATCCAGCTTGCAGTAATGCTGTATATGGGATTTCCACTTTCACTGAGAAATTTAGAAGATTTACTTCACGAACGAGGAGTGGACTTAAGCTATGAACCTGTCCGGTTTTGGTGGCACCGGTTTGCCCAGTCACCTATATCAATAACATCAGACGAATATTCCACTGCCCTCAGCCGATCTCTCATCGGGTGCCTTAAGCTGTGCATTTCTAAACGCTTCTAAATTGGAGAATCATTTCGACCTAAGCGGTGGAACATATCGGGTAGATTTTCAGCATTAACCGGCCTTGAATATAGAAAACCCTGGTGGATGGTCAGACCTAATTTTAACAAAATTTCTTTTTGTAATTCAGTTTCCACTCCTTCTACAATGATCTTAATTCCAAGCTCGCTGATAAGCTTTTGTAACGACCCTAATAAATTATCTGCTTTTACATCCAAGCCCAAATCTTTGATGAAACTTTGGTCAATTTTAACAATATCTATTGGAAAATCTCGCAGTCGCTGCAAGTTACTTGATTCAATACCAAAGTCATCCAATGCTATAGAATATCCGAAGCCCTTTAATACCATCAACTCATCAATGATTACCTTCTTATTTATCCGATCAGTCATTGCCTTTTCTGACAGTTCAAGAATTATTTTGCGGGAAGCCTGACAAAAACATGTTTCTATTTCTGCATGAACTTTGTTAGCCGCATCTTTATAAGCCACTTGCTCCAATGTTAAGTTATAACTTATAAATTGATTTGGATACCCTTCCAACTTTTTTGAAAGTTCATGACGCATTTTCGTCTTAAGTGCCATATATTTTGGCTGTCGTATTGTCTGATACAAAATATCAAGAAACTTGCGCGGCTCAATCACTTCATTTGTAGATTTTATCCAACGCACGAGAGCTTCAAAGCCAAGTACACTATTGTCTAGAGCATCGACCACTGGTTGGATGAAATATTCTATTTCCCCATTCTCCATTGCATCTTGGATTTCCTTGATGGTTATAAATTTTCCATTCTGTTTTAGCTCTTGAATGGTGCTATAATCAGCTATTACACAACCGTTACGTCCATTTTTCTTGGCTTCCCTCAACATTAAATCTGCAAGTTTCAGGACGTTTTTGAGAGTTAAATTTCTTTCAAAAAAAACTGCCCCGATGCTGGCAGAACATTGTATTTCATGGCCATCAAAACAAACATGAGTCTCAGCTATACGTTCCAAAACCCCCTGACAAAAGTTTTTAGTATCTTTCCAGCTCCGCCATTCTCGAACTATAGCAAATTCTTCTCCACCAAGTCTGAAATAATGTACGTTTTCTTCACGAGAAGTTTGTATATTTTTTGCTATGGCACTCAACAGTTTATCACCCGCCATGTGGCCATAGCGATCGTTAACGCTTTTAAAGTAATCTAGATCAATAATTGAGAGGGAGTAATCAGCATCTCGAATGTCACTTGCAAACTTATCGTGCAAGTAACGACGTGAGTATAAATTCGTTAATTCGTCTCGATTTAAACGGCGCCTTAGTTCTTTTTCTAATTCCTTTTGATTACTAATATCTGAAATTGTAGCAATTATCTGCTTTCCTTGGATTAGATGCGAAAATGGCTTAAAGTGTATAATTATATCAACTTTAACACCACCTTCAGTGACTAATTTACACTGTTTCCTAAGTCCTTTTTCATGAAATTCCAAGATCCCATATCTACTTTTAATGTCTTCAAAATTCAAACACTCACAAAAACTACTAAGTTTTTTTCCAATCGTTTTATCACGATCGATTCCTGAAATACCGCTCCAAGCATCCGAACAAGTTTGTATGTCGCCTTCTAAGTTGACAGTTAAAATTATTGCTGAACTCTGGTTCAAAAGGGTGTCGTTAAATCTTTCTGTCATTAAAGAGTCGCTTATATCTTCGATGCTGGTCAACAATAATTTGATCTTACTAGCTGTTTCGACCCACCTAGAAAAACCACGAATATATATCCTTGAACCATCTTTTCTTTTTGCCGCTTGAATAGAAATTTCGTCAATCAATCCAGTACGTCTTTTTTCGATTATATTTCGGCTCCGCCACATTTCGCCCTCAGATAAGCTTTCATAAAAAACGTTAGGTAAAGGCAATTCTGAGAGATCGGTGTAGCCGGTCAGTTCGAAAAATCTTTTTGACGCGAAAACAAAAGAAAAGTTTGTATCTTGCAATATGTAGGCATGCTTCTCTGTTAAAAGATCAGAATGTCGAAACATAAGTTTGTCCAACTCCAAGCCTCCTCCAATCACAGTTGGCTGGGATGTTGACGAGAAAACATTACTGTCAATTTCTTTTGCGTTTTCAGAAAAAGTATAAGCATTTGAATTTGCTTGTTTTATATCTTTATCCATTAGCCTTTCCAAAAACAACGCCCCAATATTAAAGCGTGCTAAGACGACATTATATAGAAACCACCCTGAAAACGCGGAATCATTTTGTGAGACGTTTAAAACATATTTCGTCACCCTGTCTAGTAAGTGTACTGCTGTCCATCCCCAAATTATGGACCTGTCGCGGTTTGATGCCGCTCCTTTGATAGCATTTACTGTAACAAAGGAGACTGACTATGGGACTGAAACGGACGGACGAATTCCGCCAAGATGCAGTGCGGATTGGAAACGTTAAATGCGGGACTTGCTGTTGATTTACGGATTTTAATCCAAATTCCAAATTTCAAGTCTACTCTTTAAGAGTCCAAAATTTAAATCAAAGGGTTCCTGTCCGTCGGCACTTTCCATTCGCAGCATACAATTCCGAACTTGTTTGGCTCTTTCTTCTATCAGCCAAGTGTAACACTGCATTCATATAGCCACGATTAGAACCACAATCGAACCTCTTTCCGCTTAAAGGAACCATCTCTACTTTTCCCTGTTGGGCCAGCTGGTCTATCGCATCGGCCAACTGAATCTCACCTCCGCAACCAAATCCAGCATTCTTTATCTCTGCAAAAATCGAAGGGTTAAACACATATCGTCCGATCGAAGCAATATTTGATGGTGCTAAACTTAGTGAAGGTTTTTCAATCAGCCTTGCGACTTGATTTGTACCTTTGCCTCGTTTGACAACACCATAATTCGATATTTGAGATGCCTCAACTTCCATCACAGATAATTGTGCCAAACCACAACTTTGGTACGCTTTCACCAATTGTTCAGTCGGACTTTCTATTGCGTCTGTAATGAAATCATCGGGCAAGATAACACAAAATGGGTTGTTCCCCACAACCCCTTCCGCACAAAGAACTGCATGCCCGAGCCCTAATTGCTCTTCTTGATTTATGAATTCACACTCTACATTTTTTGGAATAATATTTTGGATAGCCCCTAAAAGATTTGTTTTGCCCCTTGCACTCAATTGCCTTTCAAGTTCACCATTAGCCGCGAAATGCGCCATTATAGAGCTCTTAGATGCGCTGGATATAAAGACCAGCTTTGTACAGCCAGCTTTGACAGCTTCCTCAACCGCATATTGAATCAAGGGTTTATTAAGAATAGGTGCCATTTCTTTAGGTATGGATTTAGTAAAGGGCAAAAACCTGGTGCCCAAACCCGCCACTGGAAATACAGCTGTTAAAACTGATGTCATTTATCGCTCCTGATTTTGAGTTGGAAATTTGACTGAACCCCATGAAAAAGGACTTCAGTTTGCCTTCAGTTAGTTAGGATCAGAACTAGTGGTGATTTCATTCTTTATTCGCTTAAACTCTCGACGTGACTTGGAAAATTGACCCAGATTTCTATAAGATCGAGCCCTCAAAATGTCTAAGTCCCGGTTCAAACCCCCAAGGCGTTCTAGTTCGCCAAAATAGGCTATAGCCATTTCCCAGTTTTTGTTATTGAATTCTTGAACACTTCTTTTTTGCAAAATTATGAGCTCAACATTCTTTCGATTTGAATTGGATAAATCACTATATGCTGCAACATTTGCTGCATCTTCTATCAAATCCAATTTGAGTAAAGCCAACACCAATCCAAACTTAGCTTCTTGGCGGCTTTTTTTACTCACTTTAGATTGAGAAACAGCTGAAAATAATGAAATTGCCTCCATTGGCCGGTTTTGGTTGTAAGCACACCAACCACGCAAGAGGGCAGTCTCCATCGAGCTTGGCTTAAGGCTGCGCGCCAGGCAACTCCCCCAATTTTGCTCTTCGATAGAATTAAGTATTGAACGCTGCCTTGAGTCCCCTTTCACCCTCAAATCATGAAAATGTTTTGGGAACAGGTTTGATGGTTTGGCAGGGCGAGTAGCCGTTTTCCTCACCGGAGCATCTGTTGTTGTCTTTACAGCGGGTTTTGGTTTTTTTTCTATGGCCGGCTTAACCCCACGACCTGCTACCAGTCGGGTATAGAGTTTTTCAAAATTAGTTTTATCTGCAGGAAAACGTATTGTTAACTTCGCGATCATTCCTTTCAACTCATCATCAGTTAATATTTCCTCTGCTTTTTCAACGTTGGAAACTAACATTTCATATGGACTGCATTTTTCGGAAATTTCAAAATAGATTGCTTTTGCTGATGTGGAATTTTTCTGCAATTTATAGACGTCAGCCAAGCGCCAAAGGTTATCAACACGATCACAAGATGACAGACTTCTATTTTCTTTTAATATCTTTTTTGCTGTACCAGTATCCGTATCTCTAAGCGCAATGTTTAGGTCTGATTGTGCTTGCACTAACAGCAGTTGTGTTTCCAAATTAGGCGTGGGCTTCCATCCTGGAAACGAGGTTTTTGTTTCCACTATTTTTTTGCGTGCTTGAGTTACATTTCCAGCAGACAGCAAGTCATAGATAGCGTCAATGGAAGCCTTTAAACTATTGGTTCCTTTTTCGTTCTGAGGATCATTCCAGCTCCAATCTGGGTATTTTTCTTTAAGTCGCTTTTCCTCCAAAAGCTGCGCAGTGCTGTCTCCAGACTGAACGTAGTATTTCAGAGCGGTTAGCTCTTCTTCGCTGGGCGTTTCATTGGCAAAAAGCGCCGTATTCGAGAGGGCAAAAGCAGAAAGAAATGAAAGGATGGAAACAACTAAAGTTAGCTTGGCTGGCATGTCTCGAAACCTTCTATCTGGGCCAAAAGCGCCATCATGTGTAAAGTCGCTGGATAGTATGGCTGCAGTTCATTAAAGGGAGGCATATTCAATGAATAATCAGAATTGCTGTGATTTTGTGATGCCACGCACTGTATAAAGCTTGCTATCGCCTTGTATCCAATGTCATCTGAAAATTGCTCGACTTCTCCTGTGGTTCGATTGAAGACCACAGGAAATTCAGAAGTGGGTTTTGTCCATCTTGCATATAGCTGGGTATGTAAGCGCATAGATGGATGAAAGTTTTCTTTAGACCATACCAAAAACAATGGCACTCTCACAGCTTCGTAACCGGATGAATAACTAAAGCTATCAACTAAACTAAGCCCAGCATCCGTGATGCCAATCCAATCTGGTGTGGCTCCGGATAATGAAATTTCTGCCAATAAGGAAAGACTGTCATCACACAGTTTTTCAAGAATTGGCATGTTAAGACCGTCGGCCAATTCTCGCAAAGCACGTGGCATAGGGTAGGAGGGATTATAAATGATACCTTCTGGCTTCTTAAAGCCGAAGGCAGCGGGTAACAAAATGAGCTTTTGTGAGTTCCTTGGGTCGGAAGTCACACATTTTGATAAAAGATCGTTGACGATCATCTGCGCAGTTAATTGAAAATTAGGTTTCCCAAATTGATTGGCTATCTTCAAACAAGCCCAAGCAAAAAATAAATCTCCATCAGAGGAATTGTTTAAATCTTGAACTGGGTCATCAGAATTGGGAAACCACCGCCACGCCAATAAACTATCAGAACGAATTGCCAAGTTGCTCATTGTCCAAGCATAAATTTTTTCACATGCTTCGACGTCATTCATAAACGCGGCTAGAAGTAAGCCATATCCCTGCCCCTCAGAATGGCTTGCTCCGCCCTGATAGGCATCCACAACGCGCCCATCATCTTTTAAAAACCGAAATTTCCATTTCCCCCAACTCTCTTGTAAAATCGAGTAATCTGTTTTGGCCTGCACTAAAGACGCCGAAGACAAGAGAAATGCAGAGCTGCAAGAACTCATTTTCAAAAATAAACGTCGGTTCATTTTATGTCCTTTTTCTGTACAGCATTAAGTAGAGAAATGTGATTAGAACGATTACTGCGACTAATATGATTACAACCACAAGAAACTCTGTCGCATAGATTGAAATGACATTGCTTGCCACCAGCCAAAGATTATCAACGCTGAGTGGCTCAAGTAATCTGGGCGCCGCAGTGTTTGGACGAACCCAATTATACCAAACATTATCAGGACCCAGAACTGACAACGCACCGGCGGGGCTGAAAGTTTCTAAATTAGCTTTTGACAATGCATCAAACGCAGTTTCGGTAACCATGTCGGGGTTAATTGCAACGAAAATTTCACTTTTATGAGGGTTCGGTTTCAACAAAGCAACTTGGGATCGATTGTTTTCCAGCCAAAAATCTACGCGGCGCTTATACCTTTCGGGGCTTTCCATGAACCTTTCCCACATCGACGTCATGGATTGCCATTGAAGGATAGTGGTGGGTTGTTCCTCGTCGTAGACTTTGTTTTCCGCAAAGTCTTTGGACATCGAAATTGAATTGTTTACTGATTCAAGTGAAAAGAAGCCATTTTCATTACTTAATTGTTTCAAATCAGAATTGTTGATTATCTTTACATTCATAGCAGATTGATCTGCAATATTTTCTGAAGCCTCCTGTAATACTTCAGGGGTGGTAACTGTTAAAGATTTGAGCGCTAATAACAGCTTGAACTCAGGATCTAGGACATTTTTATCTTTGCCTGAAGAAAATTCGATATTCGTATTTTGTCTTGAAATAAGTGGCATTACATTTTGAATTCCCTCTAAATACATTTGTGGGGAATTTGGCAAAAGCAAAGATGTGCCTGACTTTAAGGTTACAAATGTTTCAGGAAAGTCTGGGCACTGGGCCTCTTTAATTTTTGCTGGTATTAAATATTCAGACTCTATTTGATTTAATCCACCTTTTAAAAGTGAGGCATTAAATTCTACAAACTCAGTAACACTCCGAACGTTTGGGTGATCACCCATTTTTCTTGTGTATATAGTTTCATTATTTACTTTTATGTTGAAAATAGACTGTTCCGTTATCAGCGGTGAGTAATCAAAGGAAACATTTAAAAGAGCTTTCCTATTATCAAGCACCAACCAGTCATATGGCAGCACAAACTGTATTCGATTGGAACCATAAGATGCCACATCTCTCGTATTTTGATAACCAAGATCAAATAAGGATGTAACTTGATTTGCCTTAATCATCTTTGGCATATTTGACGTGTTTGAATTTTGCCTTTGCCCTAACGCTTCAAAAATAGGGTCTTTCACTGACGTAATTCGGTAAAGAATTGCCCCGTCAGCACTTACGCTTAATCCCGATGGCCCATCCGCAGGTTCAGAAATCAAAACTCTAAAATAGTTTTCATAACCTTCAACTGGATCCCATAGCGATTTAAAGTTAATTCTTGCTCTATTTTGTTGGATTACAGGACTAAATTTAGCAGCAATATTGGTGGCCAATTCAGCATCTAAATCCGGAGGCGCACGCAATGACAAGGGACCGTGAAGGCTTTGAATGTGTATTCCAGCAGCAATTCCCTCTATTGAACTTGGCAACTGAAAGTCGGTTACAACGAACCCTGTTTTAGCGAGGTTTATGTCTGTCCAAATGTCAAAGCTGGCTTGGGGACCACAAAATACTCTATGCCTCTGCTCTAAAAAAATAGTAACCGAATTCAAGCCGCTTTTTGGTTCAATATCTTGGGAGGTTAACGTTACCTCTTTTGCAACACCATTCAGCTTTTGCTCAATAATTTTTTTGCCGTTCAGTTCTACAATAATATTGGAGTATTGTTCGAGTACATGCATACTATTCTGGAAATTAATTTCAAATCGCTTCGTAATAGCGAATTTTGGTAACCAAAGATTAAAATGGGATACTGCACGCTCTCCTGACATCCTGTAGCGATATCCATCATGTATATATTTCATGCTATTTTGTGCAGTTTTTAGCGTCACTGGTATAATCGGTGATCTAGTCTTGAAAAGCTGATCTGGGGTTCTCATTTTATTACCTGAACTGGTCACCAACTGATCCCCACCAAGCAAAAATTCGCTAACCACTGAATCGTTTAGTTCGATTTGGTTTTCGGCTTGAAGATTGTCCAACAGAATAGCTTGCGAATATGCCTCTTCGGGTAGAAGTAGGAGTAAACCGTAAGCGGTCAGAACTGAAATAATCCAAGGTTTTGCTTGCAAACTTGGGCTTAAAATTTTATCGGACGATTGCAAAGATGTTGATTTTGCCTTCTGGATACCTTTTTGTAAATCAAAGTCTGTCTGATTATTAAAGGCATTGATCTCTTCTAAGTTGGGATTCCACTCTCTGGACTTCTGGTCTGACGTTCTTTGAGAATAATGGCGGGCAAACTGATATAGGTTTATGAAAAACCTGCTCAGACTAAGAAAAATAACGAAAAAGATGCCAAGCAGTAAGCCTTTCGGACGCTTCTTTTCAATTCTCTCTTTTCTCCAAACGTCACTGTCACCAAAGATCAATAGGTTAATAATTTGTTCAGACTCGATATCTTGAATGGGTTCTAGAGCACAGCCCAAAACCAACTGACCTGCTTTAATGTCAGATCTACAAATCCGAGCTGGTAATGTAACTTCACCATATCTCGCATTATCAAATTCTGGCATCACATGAATTAGGGTTTCACCTTCGGACAGTGATTGATTTAAGGTATTTACTTGGCTGTCTAAAATAGTGATTTTGAACCCAAACCTAGACGCATCTGTTATTTTAGCCGCGATGCCACTGACCGACTTTTGCGCAGGCAAAAAAACCTTGGCTGAGGTGTCGATCGATATCCTAGGGGTTTGGCGGAGGTTTTTCTTTTCAAAAATCGCCTGCCAAGCGGCTGATACAATTATAAAATTGAAAATTGTCCATCCGCCAACTATGGATAAAACCCCCCTGGTCTCAGGATAGTTAAACCATCTAAAAACCAATGCAATCAAACCAGCAAAACACACCAACATCAAAGAGGTTAAGGGCCAGTGAATAGCAGACACACTATCTTCGTTAATCACTTCATCTTTTTCAGTAACGCTAAATTGGGCCTTTCTGGGCGAGATAAGGGTTGAAAAAAGGCTTCGAATTAAATACGGGGCCTGCGCGATCTCATATACTTCTGATATCAAAGGCCACCGAACATGCTTAAACAGGACATTTTGTATCATTAAAGATGCTGCGGCGTATGTAACCGTATAAACCAACGCGTCCTCAAAGCTTGCTTGGAAAAAATTGATTCCAAAAAATAAGTAAAGCAAAGGAGCTATTGTAAAAGTCAGTCTGGTTAATGGAAAGAACCAGTTCATTACCGAACTCAGGTAACAAAATCGTTGTTGCATTGTTAAACCACGGCGGAAAAACGGGTTTTTCAGCAGCGATATTTGGAGCATACCTGTTGCCCACCTTCCCCTTTGGGTGATTAAAGCAGCAAAGGTTTCAGGTTGAAGACCTCCCACCATAGCTTCGTTAAGGTAAAGGCTCTTCCATTTCATTGCGTGAAGGTCCAGAGCCGTTTCAGCGTCTTCCGTGATCGTCAGACCAGAAATACCACCGATACTGTCCAGCGCTTTGCGCCGCATTATGGCCGCAGAGCCACAAAAAAATGCGCCGTTCCACCGGTCTAGGCTTTCCAGCACATGGCCGTAAAACATTTCGCTTTCGTAAGGACAATGATCTGGGAGTTGCAGGTTTTTATGTATTGGATCAGAGTTAATAAAGTGGTGTGGTGTTTGGACTAGAAACAGATCAAGGTCTTCAAAGTATCCAACTGTACGCGCAAGAAAATCCTGTGATGGTATATGGTCTGCATCTAAAACCACCACCAACTCGCCGTTTGTGCTTTCTAATGCTGAAGTAAGGTTGCCTGCCTTGGCGTTAATATTTGCGGGACGAGTCAAATATGTGATCCCGAGCTCGTGGCAAATTTTTTTCAACTCAATTTGACGTGTCTTTGAAAATTCAGCCATTTCTTTGTCATGTGAATGTAACCTGTCATCAGTTGCACCATCATCGCAAATGTAAATATTCAGTTTTTGTTTGGGATATACCATATTTACAGCCCCAATAGCCGTTTCCTTCACAAGGTCGACGGGTTCGTTATAGGTGGGGATCAACACGTCAACTGTTGGAAAGTTTTCTGGCAAAACTTGAGGCGGTTTGGTCTGCTTTTTTGGAT
>ERZ1049444.2934-NODE-2934-length-10703-cov-6.895004_pt1 | contig 10703 bp, 9 predicted proteins | sample MGYA00383101_ERZ1049444 | MGnify/ENA primary metagenome ERZ1049444 (study PRJEB29581, sample SAMEA5548371) | metagenome | biome: marine; feature: coastal; material: water | depth 50 m | study: Short-term variability in the microbial, nano- and picoplankton...
GCCGGTTCAATTCCGGCCGAGCCCACCAGTTGACATCAGGGGCGGAATTGCTCCAGTCAAGAATTCGACAATTATATCTTTATTTTTGAGATAAATTCGATTTGATTTCTCAGGGCTTCACCGCGCTACTTTGAATAAGCAATTTGTGTTGTACAGACCATGGGCGTTGTTGATGGGGTCAAAGGATTCGTCTTAAGCACACCCCAGCGAGCGGTGAACACGTTCAAACAAGCCGATTTCGGTGTCTTCAAACAGGCAGATACCTGGAAAGCATTTGGTATTGCAGCGTTGATGTTCCTTACAATTTCGTATGCTGCTTTGTCGATGTTCGACAGCATGGATGAAATCTTCGCATCGGATGCTGAACCTGCTCCAATTCCAAACATGGTGTTTGAATCCCTCAACCGAACAGGCATTGAATCAAATGTGTCCAATGATACAGGGTGGATTCATCTTGATGATCATCGTGGATCGATTATCATTCTCGATTTCATGGCCCATGATTGCAGCAATTGCCATGCTGTTCAGGAACACATTGAGAGCGAGATGGAGGATTGGCATAATCAAGCGGATGCTTCAGGTAAAAACCTCAAAATTTTCGGCTATGGTGCGTGGTATAGTGAATCACTTGATTACCTGAATGAAACTTCAGGGGCCTACCACGTCCCCGCCTACCCGACGGGGTTAGGTAGCACGGATGCTGGTGTGCTTGGAAACGGTACTACAGTTGATCCAGTCCGCCTCTTCACCACTGGAGGAAGTGGACAAATACCAGTTGTCATGGTGATTGATGAAGAAGGGTACATCATTGCCAAAGAGGCAACAGGCACACCTTCCGATAAATGGGCGAAATTCGATGGTGTTCTTCAAGACGCTTTGGAAGGCGATGTCCAAGACACAGTCTCGAACCGCATTGCATGGGAAGAGCCTGACACCTCCTACGTCGCTGTGTTTGTTCTTGGCATGGTGTTGTCAATTCTTGTCTACTTCTCCCCCTGTGCGTTCCCTGTACTCCCCGGCTTCATCTCATACTACCTCTCATTGGGTGCACGAGAGGATGAACTCATCGCTGAAGGGAAGTTGAAAACAGGAATGCCAAGTTCTTGGGTCATTGGATTGCTTTCTGGTGTCGGTATGTGGACATTCTTTGGCGTCATCGGGGTTGTCGCACTCTTGATGGGTGAGGCGTTCACAGCTTCCGGCGCAGTTCACTACATTGCCGTCTTCATTGCTGGACTTCTGATTGTCTTGGGTGGCATGATGCTGTTGGGAATCACGTCGCATTTGATGGGCTTTGTTGACAACTTCGTACGCAAATACAGCACGACTGAAGCCGATGATACATTCACGCCACGCCGAAACATGTACCTCTACGGAATTGGATATGCTGCGGCATCAATCGATTGCACGGCGGCAGCAGTTCTGCCGTTTGTTCTCTACTTGAGCACGCTCGGAAAGGTCGCTACAGGTGTTGGGCTCGGCGGTTTGATGGTTGGTCTTCTTGTGCTCATGGTCTTCGTAACCGTCATGGTTGGAATGGGTCGCCAAGTAATGATTAATTTCTTGCGACGTTCAACGGGCATGATCAAAATGGTCGGCTCATGGATGATGATCATGGCTGGAATCAGCCTTACCATCTATCTCACTCAACCGGGCCTTGTAAGCGTCGTGTTTGGTTGATTAGGCCTTCATGGCATCCTCAAATGCCTCTGCGTATTCTGGCGTAGCACATCGATCGAGCGCAGGTTTCATCCAAAACCGCCACGTGATTCCCGTGAGGGCGAGTGCTGATACAGCATCCCATAGGTAATGCTGCTTGATGGTCATCGTAGAGATGACCAGCAATGCCCAACATACGAGCAGGGCGGTCTGCAAAATCCAAACCTTCCTCGTATCAGAAGGGAACCAGTATCTCAAAATCAACACGACTTGAGTGCTCTGAACGACATGCAGCGAGGGCCAAGAATTCCATGGTTTGTCGGCTCCGTGTACAACAGCGAACCACGGTTCCCATGCCGTTCCGTCAACATCCACAATCAAATGCCGCAAATCAATTTCAACTGGGAGGAGGATAAAGACGGCAAAACAAATCCATGAAATTAGAATGACAATTTGGGTGAAAATGATGTTCTGACGCCACATCGTGTCATTTTTGCTACCAAGGAAGGCAGATGTTGGGTAATAGAAATACAGCGAGATGTAGGGGATGACCATCCATGCAACGAATGGCAATTGTACATCAAAAGGCAGTTCTGGATTGAATGAATTGCGATTCATGAAATAGGCAAGTCGATTTGTTAACAGATATGGGAGCCCAGCAGTGAGGCTGAACATGGTGATAATCGCGAAACTGAGTCGCCTATTTCCCAATCCACTCCGGTTGTTCCAGTGAGATTTCCAAAGGCTCCACGGTGCCCTCCCCCAGTCGCCCATGCTGGTGATGACCAATCATGTATTGTGTAAATGTAACCCTCTTCTAAAAGTTTAAACTCGGAAAGATTGGGCATTCATTCCTCTTCCCAACGGTCGAATAACGCTTGCCACGGTACAACCCGATCCGCCATAAGTTCGGCTTCCTCAGGATCGTGAGTTACATGAATCGCTGCCGTGTTTCGTTGCTTTAACCATCTTCGAGTCTGTGCCGTAATGCTTCGACGGGTTTCTAGATCAAGAGCAGAAAAGGGTTCATCCAAAAGCAAGACTTCCGGCTGGCCGAGCATGGCACGAAGCAAGGCAATCCGTTGTGCCTCGCCACCAGAGAGTGATTCCACTCGCCGCGATTCAAACCCAGTTAACTCAACAGACTCAAGTTCTCTTGCAATCGTTGTTTGTCGTTCCTTCTTCGATACCTTTGTTTTGAATCCCAGGGCAATGTTCGAAGCAACATTGAGATGAGGATAGAGAATTGGTTGCTGGAAGAGGTAACCAATGCCTTCAGCTCGACGATTGCTTGCAAAAGTAAGCCCTCCTTGTTCGGCTTCCTCAAGTCCTACAATGCATCGAAGCAATGTGGATTTTCCACATCCGCTCGGGCCAAGAATGGCAACAATCTCATTTGCCTCGAGGCGAAGATTCAGGCCGCTGAAAACGGACACACCTTCGAATGATTTCGCTAAATCTCTAATTTCCAAAACACTTGGTTCACTCATCTAAAAACCTCCACCTTCGCCCTCAGCCCGAAATCGTTCAGCCAAGAAGAATAAGAGAAATGTGAGCATCATTAGCACCGTTGCAGCCGCCATGGCAGTTGGTTGCACAAGGGGATCGAATTTTGGCCTTGACATCAAGGTGTCAACAAGAACAGAGAGTGTGTCCCATGAGCCGCTGCGAACCAGAAGCCAAGAGGCTCCAAATTCGCCAAGTGAGAAAGCAAGTGTCAGGGATGAGGCAACAACAGCAGGACCACGAATGAAAGAAAAATACCCGTGATACCATGTTCGCAATGGATTCAGTCCGAGCACGCTTGCCTGTTCTTTCCATTTTGGATCCACAGAGCGCATTGCGGGAAGCATGATTCGTACGACAAACGGTACAGTGAGGATGACGTGTGGGAGAATTGGAAGCAAACTCCATTGAAACAACGACGGCATGCTCTTCAATACACCAAGAAGGACGCCGAGGCCCACCATGATTGCGGAAATCGCTAGCGGGAGGAGGGTTGCGATGTCAAGTGCTTTTGCAAGCCTGTGATTGTTGTTGATTTCGAGGGCGTGAATCGTAGAGGCCAAAATCCACCCCACAGGGAGGGCTACAATCAACGTACCAATTGCAAAGATCATGGAATTCGTAAGGGCTTCTGTTACGCTCAGGGTGGACAAATCTCCGGCCCAAGCAGCATTCCATGCTTCCATTCCCCAGGTGTAACTTGTTCCAGTAGCAGTTCTGTTTCGAATTCGGAAGGACGCTGTGACTGCAGCAATCATCGGTGCGAGCGCAAACAGAAATCCAGCATAGACTGTGACTTTGGCTTTGAGTGTGGGTGGGCCGCGGCTGGCTTGCGCACCATGTTCCGACACAAGTGCGAACCGGTTTGAATGCCTTCGTTGCAGGGTGGATGTGAGGTACAGGGTGCCGAGTAAAATGAGAAATTGAACAATCGAGGCGGACATTACAATTTCGCTTGTGTCGACTCGATAGTCGGCAATGCCTGCTGAACCACCGTAGGAGGCCATCAAGGACTCAAGCGTCTGGTTGAACGGCGTTAACCACTTCACGAGGGCGAACGAAGTGAAAGAGAAGAGGAAACTCAGTGATGCAGCGCAAAGCACTGCTGGCCCCAAGACCGGCCACCACAAATGTCTCAGTCTTCCAAATGTGCTCTGGCCTTGGCCAAGCAAACTCATTTGTTCTTCCCAAGCAGGATCCAATCGAGCCACGGTTGGTTCGACGAACCGGATGATGAGTGAGAGGTTGAACCATGCATGTGCGATAATCAAGGCGAGGAAGTGACCTGGGTGCGACCAACCAGTCCAATCTGCATATGCTCCAATCACCCCTGTTTCTGTTCTCAAATCCAGGCCCACTTTGAACAGAAGGCTTTGTTGGTCAATCAAGAGAAGAAATCCCATGGCCACAACAATCGCTGGCATCACAAACGGAACTGAAAACACGGCCCTAAGCATGGTGGCATGCCTCCAATGGTACCGTCCAAGGTACCACGCAATCGGTACGCCAAAAAGAACGGTGAGAAGTGCTGAGGCTGACGCTTCGAGCAACGTAAACTGCAGTGCTTCTGTGGCTCCGTAGGCTTCAGGGAATTCGAGGAAGGCTTCGAGGGGGGTTTGCCCTGTGACCGATTGGAGCCTCGCCATGGCGTAGACAAATGGTACACTCGACAAAGCAACGTACGCCATGACGACAAAGCCACGCCCGACGATTTCCGAATTTCGTGGCATGCTTGGGTTTCCCCTATGCTTGTTGAGTGGCGGTTTTCCATTCCTCAAGCCACTGGTCCATGTTCGCATGAATTTGCTCGTAATCCATGACGGTGACGACAGACGGCACATCTGCGTGGTAGCGGTATCCATCGGTTTCTGGCAAGTCATATCCTTCGAGAACAGAGTACATCAGGTTGTTTTCAGGCATGTTCCCGTTCACTTCAGGCGTGAGCAAGTAATCGATGAAGAGCCGTGCTCCATTGATTTGAGCAGCACCGTTGATGAGACCAGTGTATTCGACTTGATGGAAACTTGCATGGTCAATCATGAGTGATGTGGAATGAGTCGAGTTCCCAGAGTAGAACGCTTCTACGCCGGGTGAATGACAGTATGAGACGGTCATCCAAGCATCGCCAATATGTCCCTCAGTGTATTCTCCATACCCTCCGGTGTAGTGTGTTTCGTAGGCTTCAGTCCAACCAGTCGTGATGATGGCATCATTGTCGATCATGCCGCTCCACCATGACATTGCATCGTTGTCATTCTCGAGCGAGAAGTATTCCATGGTCGCTACCAAAAATGCTCGGCCGGGTGACGATGTAACCGGGGAGGGAAAGGCGATTTTGCCCTTCCATTCATCCTCGGTTAGTTCGTTTAGGTGGGTTGGGATGGACATGTTTGCTTCTGCAAGCATATCTTCGTCAAAGTTGAGGCAGACGTCACCTTGGTCGAAAGGCACTGCCAGCGGTCCCTCATAGAACGCAGCGGCAGCTGCAGTAATGTTGTCTGGGTTTGTTTCATGCGGTCGTAGGAGGCAATTGTCAATCGCTGTTGGAAGGTATGTGTTATCCAATCCAATCATCAAGTCGGCTTGTTGTGCTTCCTTAGTAAGCATCATTTGGTCGAGAATTCCACCAGCGTCGTCGACTTTAATCATCTCCACTGGGATTCCAGTTTCAGTTGTGAAGTCGTCAAGCACTTCATCGGAAAGGGCGCTGATATCATAGGTTAGAATCCGAAGCGTCCCATCGTCATCATGTCCTGCTGGGAGGACAGTGCAGGTCTCTTTTGTTGATACTGATTCGATGCAGCCGCTTAATGGGGCTACAAGAACAAGGGATGCGAGGACCATCAATCGAATTTTCATGCGGCATCCCCTGCAAGAACTGATGCGATTTGGTGTGTACGATCGATGAGCTCCAGTGGGTTGTGTGCGAGGATGTACAATGCCGGTTCCCATCCGAAGGCTCCTTCATCCAAGAGAACATCATGCTTTGAACTCTTTCCGTGGATCACGCCCTTAGGTGCGGTGCCAAATGTGTATCCAAGATGATCACATGCGTCCTTAATGCGTTGCACGTCCACCCCGTCCTCCAACAAAGGTGGCCGGATGTTGAGTGCAGCGACCTTCGATTCATCTTGAGAATGAGCGGCCAGTAGGAATTCTGCCAAGTGCTTCGAAGTTCCAAAAGATGGCGTCTCATGGTGACGAAGGGCGCCATCGACAAGCGTGATGCGACCGGGAAATGCTGCCACTTCGCTCGTCAGAAAGGCGCCATGAATGCATGAGGCGATGTTCATTCCCACTGCAGGAATCACATGACCGATTCGCTTGACATCGAGGCGGCTCGCAGCCCATTCCAGTCGGCGAAGAAGGGCTCGCTGTTCTTGTCCAGCATCAAGATCTAGCCCAGTCAGTGTTTTGTCAAACCTCAGCGTGTGGTTGCCAGTGAATTGGAATTCCACAATGAGTCGTTGTCGAACGACTTGAGTACCTGGTCCCATCGAGGCCAATGCTTGTGAGAGTTCATTGCCCCAACTGTCGATGGTTGCTTCGTCTGCCGTTGCGCCGAGCCGTCGAATGGTTTTCTGCATTTGACGGGAAATGGTGCTTTGGGTTGAGCCAAGCAGGTCAGCAATCTCGTTCTGAGACCACCCTTTGGTCCGCAAATCCTTTGCCACGTGTTGATGGAGTCGTTCAAGCCACTTGTCGCCAATTGTACCGAGCATGGCTGTTGCTTGGGCGGGTTGTTATTCAATGTTGCTAAGAATTTATGCATAATGCATTCAATTGGTTGAGGCTCGCCAAGAAGCCTGTTCAGGAACTTTCGTTGGCCAAAACACAGGCTAAATCGATGTACGTCGCCAGCCTTTCATGGTGCGGCATCACCGCCCTTCCTGATGGGGAAGGCATGATCCAAACTTCGATATCGTTCAATGAGAGAGGCCATCCTTCAGGCCGATGATCTTGGTTCTGACGGCCATGCGGGCATCGTGGAAGAATCGGTGTGAATAGGTGCTTCCATTGTCGCTTTCCAACAAAGCAAATGCGTTTCAATGAACCGTTCATGCTTATTGCATATTTTTCTATTCGATGTAGGAATGCGACTCGATTCGCCAAGAAATCTGCCCTGGATATGTCATTCGCATTGTTTCCTGGCACCTCTATGACGTCACTAAACCCGAATCCATGGTGATTGACGAGAACATCATCGAGGTGAGGGCTCTTACCGAACTGCACCCCACTCTCATCCAACAATGTCCAAAACCGATTGCTTGGATTGGAAAAATAATGGCCTGATGCCCATGTGTGTTCGGAAGGGTTGTGGCCAATGAACAACGTGTGGCATGGTGGCGATGAAGCGCTCGGTAACTTGGCACTGTACGCTCCCATGCACCGGAGTGGGGTTCCGAAGTGGATGAACTTTACACTTGACGCCATTTGAAATGCACCACAGCCTTCTAAGAGCCGCCGCGATGCCCAGCATGTGAGGGCGAATTGATGGAACTCGAAGATTTTGTCAACCGTCTGTGCGAGCGAATCGTTGCGTACATGAAAAGTGCTGAAAAACCTGGCAAAATCGTGGATTACACGCCCGCTGAATCACTCTCCAAAACGACAGATGTCCATCTTCCCCTCGAAGGCCACGGTGTTGATGCAGTGTTCGACGACATTGATGAATTCCTGCGTCATTGCGTCAAAACCAATCGTTCCGAATTCATGAACCCACTATGGGGTGGACTCAGTCCTGCAGGGTTTGCTGGTGAGGTCATCACAGCATTGACCAACACTTCGATGTACACCTATGAACTTGCACCGTTCGCTACGTTGATCGAACAAGCGATCCTCAAACGCATGGGTGAACTGGTTGGCTTTTCCGGTGGAGCAGGCACATTGGCTACTGGCGGCTCGAATGGAAACATGCTCGGTATGCTGTGCGCACGCGAAGTCGCATTCCCCTCCTCGACGCACCGAGGCATCGATGGAACGAAAATGGCAGCCTTTGTCTCAGCCGAATCGCATTACTCAGTTCTCATGTCGGCCAATGTGATCGGAATCGGTCATCGAAACCTGTTCAAAATTGCCTGTGATGAAGACGGACGAATGCGCCCAGATGCACTCATCGATGAGATTCAAAGGGCCCGTTCGGAAGGCCTGACGCCATTCTGCATCGTCTCCACTGCAGGAACGACGGTTCGTGGTGCCTTTGATCCCCTCGTGGAAATTGGTAAAATCGCTCATCAAGAGGGCCTATGGCACCACGTCGACGCCGCTTGGGGTGGCTCTGCAATGTTTTCAGGTTCGCTTTCCCGTTTGATGGAAGGTGTGGAATTTGCCGACAGTGTCTGCTGGGATGCTCACAAGATGATGGGCTTGCCACTGATTTGCAGTGCGTTCTTAGTAAAGCAGGCCGATGTGCTTGCGAAAGTGTGCGCTCACGGCAATGTCGCGCACTATCTCTTCCACGAAAGCAGCAAGGATCATGATTTGGGCCGCTATTCACTCCAGTGTGGGCGTAGAAATGATGCACTCAAACTGTGGTTGGCTTGGCGAGAATGTGGCGACGCAGGGTGGGCAGCACTTGTCGAGAATTATGTTGCACTCGCCGACCATCTGGAATCGAAAATCAACAACCATGGCAACCTCGAAATGATGTCAGTCCGCACATGGACCAACGTGTGCTTCCGCTATGTACCAACCGCTTCCGGGATGGACCTTAACGAACTCAATTCTGAACTTCGAGCTCGTCTGATGCGCAACGCAGATTTCATGGTGAGTCGATCGAACATTGGCGAAGATGTTGTTCTTCGCTCTGTCATCTCGAATCCGGGAATCACTCAAGGCACACTCGATGCTTTTGTTGAGGAAGTGCTCCGAATTGGGAACGACATTGAGCAAGGCATGCCTCGTGATTTCTGAATCGGCTCATCGGGCTGATGCCGAGAGCAATTCAAGTTGGATGGAAGGTTTTTGCCCACGTGGGGGCATGAAATCTCCGCATCCAAGGATTCTATTTCGAAGTGAATCAATACGACCTTTTTTTTACCGGGGCGTTGAGATATTGTCATGGAAGCCTCCGTGAACAAGGTGGTTGAGCAACCTTCATGGCATCGCTTTCTCAATCCGCTCCTCTTTGGCTCGGGGATGTTGGCTTCGGTCATCCAACCAATCTTTTTGTTGGCCTCCGGGAAAGAAGTGAACGACGCCATATGGCCGCATGCATACCGTGCATTGCAGGCAACAATGTTCCTTCGTGATCACTTGACCCTGATGTTTTTCTTCTCCTTGATTCTGTTTTTCTCTTCTGCAGCCTCGATTAAAAACCAAATGTCGGGAAAGCCACCCCACCAACTCATCCACCGAGTCTTGTTGTTTATTTCGGGATTGACCACAGGGTTTCTCACCCTGTACTTCCTTCTTGATGCGTTCTACCTACGTGGTGCCTTTCTATTGTTGCCCACAGCATACGGAATCATCCTGTTATGCTCCCTTTTCGTGATTGGTGGACTCCCCCGTTTGCCGGAACGCACCTCGAAAACCAAGATGTTTGCTGGTGTAGGGCACATCGTGGCAATCTTCTTCGCTGCTTGGCTTGTCATGCCCGGCATACCTGCAATGATTGGTATTGCACCTTCCCCTCCTGATGTGCCACTCTTTGGCTACGGCTCTTCACCCGGTCCGTTTGAAACCACGATGACCGTCCATCCATACGAGATGCCCCAAATGGTTGATGAAATCATCAAGGAAGAAGAACAGGACATCGAATTTTCAGTCTATCTGACCCTTCCTGAATTGACGCCAGAACTTCCATTGGAGACGATTCCACTTGCGCTCTTGAGCCATGGTTGGGGCTACCCCGTTTATGAGGAATACACCGATTGGATATCCTACCTCGCTGCACGTGGAATAGCGGTCGCCTTCGTCCAATACCCCTCGCACATCGACCCACCAATTCCGGAAGGTCTCAAAGGCATTGATGTGGCAGGTGCATCCAACTACCCGCATCACGAATACCGGGCCATGGCAATTGCGGCAGCCCTTGACACCGTTCAGAATCTTGCTCTCAACGAATCCCGTCATCCATCCGTCAATGCAGCCCTTGGCAACGTCACCATTGATCCAAGCCACTTGTGGATTGGCGGACACAGCCTTGGAGGGGCATACACCTTCATCCAACTCTATGAGTCAATGGAACGCGGCTGGGGGAATGAATCGCTGTTTGTCAACATCGAATCAGGCTGGACCCGACCCAACCAAGCACAACTCCAACCAAACCTCTCTCGAATGCCAGCCGATACCATGGTTCACATCGCTCGTGGCGTTGATGACATGACCGTGGATGCCTGTTACAGCGTGCATCATCAACAGGTCTACAGCGCCCTGCCAGATGAGCATGTATTGTACATTGAACTACAGAGCGATTTGTACGGTTTCCCACGCCTGGTAGGTTCGCACTATCTTCCGACGGATTCTGTTCATGATCGCCTCGCAGATTACGGCGTGTACCGCCGCATCGCAGCCCAGGCAGATTGGGTGTTTGCACG